>RKMI01000132.1_pt1:0-37500 | contig 56341 bp, 43 predicted proteins | sample 2174191 | NCBI WGS metagenome assembly RKMI01 (sample SAMN10236717, study PRJNA505201) | synthetic metagenome | isolation source: mock community containing 12 organisms: Thioclava sp. ES.032, Psychrobacter... | place: USA: Walnut Creek | collected 2015-10-01
AGCAGCCAGAAGCTTCGATACAATCTCAGACGCGATCGGTGACATTTGTGACCTCTATTCTGCCAAGGAGTGTCTGAACGACTTCAAAGCTGCCGGGTATGAGGTTAATTAATTGCGATATGCTTTAATAGTTTCAGCCAAACCGGAAAAGCGCCGGGCACCCGCAACCGATCCGGGTGCCGTCAGAGCAGATTGGCCAGCAACAGGATAACCCCGAAGCCTGACACGACCACCCCCGCCGCGATGAGAATAATCGCTCCGCCCCAGTCCACGATCTGGCTGTTGAGGCCACGCGCCGCAAGGCTCTGAGAGGCAGAGCGGGCATAGACGGCAAAAAGCGCAAGAAGCGCGATGCTCAGCCCGGTCCCCAGCCCCATCGCATAAGCTGACAGAATGCCCGCCCAGAAAACCCCTTGTGACAGGGCAAAAACCAGCACGATCAACGCGCCCGAACAGGGACGCAATCCCATGGAAAGCACCGCCAGCACCGTGCCGCGCATCCCGCGCGCCTGACCGACGGCATCCAGCGAGGGTGCATGCGTATGACCGCATCCACATTCTCCATCGCCGTGATGATGATCGTGGTCATGATGATGGTGGTGATCGTGATTTTCGTGGGAATGGTCATCGTGATCTGCCAGCAAGGATCGCACGGCCCGCCATGCGCGCCAGAACAGCCAAAGCCCGAGCGCGACGAACATGACATACGACGCCAGCTCGAGCATCATCGCGGTCTTGGTGATCATGACGGCAGTCATCCGCAACAGGATGGCAACAACCCCGATGATCACAACCGCGACACTTGCCTGCAGCATGGCCGCAATGAGGGCCATCAGAGCACCCTTGCGCGCCTGGGTGCCGCTGGCAAACAGATAGGTTGTCAGCACGACCTTGCCATGCCCCGGACCCGCGGCATGAAACGCGCCATAGGCAAAAGACAACAACAGCAGCAAACCAAGCGCCGACCAGCTCTCCCGCACCAGCTTCACGGCATCCTTGAGCGCGTTATAAAACTCGGATTGCCGGGCCAGAATCCAGCCCTGCACCTCACCCCAAAGCCCGGTTGTCACAAGCGGCGAGGATGTCTCGGGCAAGCCCACCCCGAACGGCGACGGCGCAGCCGAGGCAACATTCGACAAAGCGAAAAGGGCAACCAAAGCAAGCAGAAGACAAAGAATGGAGGCGACAGCCGGACGCGCCGAACCCTTACGCGACAAATCTACTTGCATGTCAGAAACACCTGATTGGCCATGGTCGACGTCATCTGCATCAGATCTGGTGGCAACTCGCGTTGATCGGCCGGAATCTGGGCCAAAAGGCCCATCGTGTCATCATCGAGCGCTTCGGCCTTCTTGACGGACACCGAACAGGATCCGGGCGCATTGGCCAGCTTGATGGGCGACGTGTCAGAAAAGGAGAAATCGACAAAAAAGGTCGGATCATAAACATCCAGAATGACCTCTTTCTGAGCATTTACCTTGGCCTTGGCTGCTTCGAGAACTGGCAAGGTGAAATGAAGCGTCAGCAAGCCCTTGTCATAGGTCAGCCAATAATCGACCGGCTCGGCAAAGATGGCCTCATCGCTGTCCGGCGCGCCTTTTTCATACAGATCGGTGAAAAAATCGAACTCGGACAGGGATTCGACATTCACCTGTGCCAGCGGCTGCAATTCCGCGCGCGAGTAGACACCATCCCCGTCTTCATCCAACCCCTGTACGGCAAAGGCGCTGAAAGCCTCGTCGAAGGTCCAGATGTGATTGACAGCATTGACCGATTTTCCGCCCATGACGATCTCGGATTGCACCGACACCCAGACGTGAGGGTGAGCCATGGCGATACCGGGTGCCAGAATTGAGCCCAGCAGGAAGGGCAAAACAAAGGTGCGAAATGGCGCTTTCATGCTGTCTCCATCATCGAGTTGAAACGGCTAAAGGCGCTTCCGATGAAACGCCTTCTCACCCCACTCAACCTGTCTGTATGCCGCAAGTTCGGCAAGAAGATGTCATATCGAAGAAGCGATTGAAACACCCAATTCGCCGCGCGACAATCAGCGACGTCACGCGCCTATTTCGGGTCGTCGAGTTTTACGGCCCAGCGCCGCAAAAGAAGCGCATTGCTGACAACAGAAACCGAGCTGAAGGCCATTGCCGCCCCCGCCAAGGCAGGGTTGAGCAGCCCCAATGCCGCCAGCGGAATACCTATGACATTGTAGATGAAGGCCCAGAAAAGATTCTGCCAGATCTTGCCATAGGTCTTCTGGGCAATCTCGAGCGCCGCCCCGACAAGGCGGACATCAGATCGCATCAGCGTGATGGCAGCAGCCCCAATGGCCACGTCCGTCCCCGAGCCCATGGCAATGCCCAGATCGGCCTTGGCCAGAGCCGGCGCATCATTGAGCCCATCCCCAACCATGGCCACGACCTGACCTTCGGCCTGAAGACGCTCCAGTTCCTTGAGCTTGTCACTCGGAGAGACACCGCCCTTGACCGCATCAAGTCCGAGCGCATCACCGACGCGCGCCACGGTGCGGGGCGCATCACCACTCAAAAGCATGGTCTTGAGACCCTTTTGCCGCAGGCTCGCAACAGCATTTCGGGATTCCATCCGCACTTCATCACGGAACCCGATGAGCGCAACCAGCACGCCATCCCAGGCGACAGCCGACAAGGACAGACCGTCACTCTCCATGCGCGCCCACGCCTCGGACGCAAAGCCAAGATCAACCCCATTCCGCTGCAGAAAGGCAAAGGTGCCGATCAGATAACGCGCACCTGAAACAACGCCCTCGACTCCCTCGCCCACATGAGCGGAAACACTTTCTGCCACACCCAGCGAAAGGCCGCGCTCATCCGCAGCAGTAACGCAGGCCCGGGCCAGCGGATGCTCGCTGCTGCGCTGGATCGTTGCAACATCGGCAATCACCGCGCCTTCGTCTGCCGCACCAAACAGCTCAATGGCAACAAGGCTCGGCTGCCCCTCGGTCAGCGTCCCGGTCTTGTCAAAGACCACATGGCTCACATGCCGTGCTCGTTCCAGAACATCAATATCGCGGATGAGAATGCCGTTTTTGGCAGCAACCCCGGTCCCGGCCACCAGCGCCGTCGGCGTTGCCAACCCCAGAGCACAGGGACAGGCAATGACAAGGACAGATACCGCCGCCACGAGCGCCGCCTCAACCGATCCACCCACGACCATCCAGCCAAGGAACGTCAAAAGGGCGAGCCCGACCACCACCGGCACGAAGATAGCGGAAATCCGGTCCGCCAGATTCTGCATCTTGGCGCGCCCCGTTTGAGCCTGATCGACCAGCCGAATGATACGCGCCAGCACCGTGTCTTCGCCTAGCGCGACAACATCAAGAACCACCGAACCGACGCCATTCACCGCCCCAGTAATCACCTTGTCGCCCGCTTCCCGCAACACAGGCTCACTCTCGCCAGAAAGGAGTGCTTCGTCAAATTCGCTTCGGCCCTCAGAGATCGTGCCATCCACCGGCACCACTTCACCGGGGAGCACCCGAACACGGTCGCCCATGCCGACCGCTTCAATTGGCACCATCCGGTCCGCTGCGCCATTCGCGCCGACCACACGCGCCTCACGCGGGCGCAGCCCCATCAATGCCCTGAGCGCATCTGCGGCACTGCGGCGGGCCCGTCCCTCAAGCCACTTGCCAAAGACAATCAGGGTGAGAATAGCCGCCGAGGCCTCAAAATAGAGATGCCCGACGGAGGCGCTGCCAAGCGCTACCACTTGATATAGCGAGAACAGAAAGGCCGCGCTCGTCCCCAGCGCCACCAGCACATCCATATTCGCAGCCTTGTTCATCAATGCCTTGATGGCACCGCGATAAAAGCGCGCCCCGACGATCACCTGAACCGGCAGCGCAAGGCCCAACTGGATCAGGGGAGGCAAATGAAGATTTTGCCCGAACCACATGGCAATCATCGGCGCAACCAGCGGCACGGTCATCACGGCGGAAAACAGGAACAGATAGAAAGAATGCCGCTCTTCCTTGCGACGATCCTCGTCAAGACGCTCCGCCTGCTCCCTGCGTTCGGAAAGGCTTCCCTCCCGCAGGCTCGCACCAAAGCCGGTCTTCTCGATCATCGCCCTGATCGCATCGGCATCTTCAGCGCCATCAACGGACACATCGGCCCGCTCAAGTGCCAGATTGACGTTGGCATGGATCCCCGGCTTGGCATTGAGCACCCGCTCGACCCGTGACGAACAGGCCGCACAATGCATGCCGGTGATATCGAAAACAAAGGAATGGGATGCGTCTTTGGCAGCGGGCGCAGATGGCACAGAGGAGGCGGAAAGCTCGGACATGACCTTCACTTCGGTAGGTTTGAAACAATACTCACAACCATATAGGGCTTCCAGTCACTGGAAGGTCAAGACCTCTCTCCCGGCACGGGCATTTGCCGCACTTCCCGCGCATAGTCGATGAATGCCTTTGTGATATGAGCAAGGAGCTTTTCGCCCTTTTCCGCAGTCGCTGCAGTGGCATTGCCTGTCACCCCTTCAGCATTCAGATCGGTTGCCATCCAGCCCATCGCCTTGCGGCCATAATAGCGCAAATGCTCGTTCTTCCCGCTGATCAAGCGTTGCGCTGAAGAAAAATCATCCGCCTTCTGCATGGACACCAGTTCCGGCGCCAGAGCGAGCATCAACGAGGTCTCCACATCACCGCCATGGATCCCGAAGGAAATCTCATCGAGATCAAACACATCAGCGGGATAGCCAAACCGCAGCCAGTTGGTTGCGGAGACAAGCATGCCGTGATGAACCCTCAGATCCTGCATCAGGATCTCCATCAGGGGCACATTGCCACCATGGCTGTTGATGAGGATGAGCCGCTGAATACCCGCGCGCTTGACCGACAGGCAGATATCGAGCCAGACCGGCAACAGATGCTTCCAGCTTGATGTCAGGGTCCCAGTTCCATCCAGATGTTCTTCGGACCAGCCGATTTGCTGCACCGGCAGAAAGATGAGATCGAGATCAGATGGCAGGTCTGCCACGACCCGCTCCATGTAGCCTTCGGCCAGAATGGCGTCAGTCCCCAGCGGCAGGTGCGGTCCATGCTGCTCGATGGCCGCGATCGGCAACACCGCCACGGCTCCCTCAAGACCCGGCTTGGAAAAATCATCACGACCCATATCGCGCCAATAGGCTTTAACCATCACAGTCTCCCGTCACATAGTGCACCTAACATATCCGCGTTCAACAAGCCTGACCAGTCCACGAGAAGACTTTGCATCGGCAGACTTTACGCGCGCCTTCAGCGCTTCTATCGTTGGCTCAGCAAAACCCAGTTTCCGGAGGCTCCCGTGCTGCGCACCATCAAGAATTTCGCCAATCTGGGCGACGAAAACGCCTTTGCCGTTCTCGCCCGCGCCAATCAACTCGCCTCGGAGGGCCGGGACATCATCAATCTGGGCATCGGTCAGCCGGATTTCAAAACACCCGATCATATCGTCAAGGCGGCAGTCGACGCCCTTGAAGCTGGTGAACACGGCTACACCCCAGCCAACGGCATTCCGCGCCTGCGCGAAGTCGTCGCAGACGAACTCAACCGCCGCCATGGGGCCGATATAAGCCCTGATTCTGTGATGATCATGCCCGGCGGCAAGGTCACCATGTATATGGCCATCACCCTGTTTGGCGAATCCGGCGCAGACATTCTCTATCCCGACCCGGGATTTCCCATCTATCGCTCGATGATCGAATTCACCGGCGCACGCCCGATCCCCGTGCCTTTGCGCGAAGAGAACGGCTTTGCCTTTTCCGCCGAGGAGCTTTTGTCGCTCATCACACCGCAGACCCGGCTGATTATTCTCAACAGTCCGTCCAACCCGACCGGCGGCGTTACGCCGAAAGAAGAAATCGACAAGCTGGTCAAGGGGCTTGAGGCGTGGCCCGATGCCGCCATCCTATCCGACGAGATCTATTCCCGCATGACCTTTGACGGTCTCGAGCATCAAAGCCTCACATCCTACCCTGAAATCAAGGATCGCCTGATTCTGCTCAACGGCTGGTCCAAGACCTATGCCATGACCGGCTGGCGGCTCGGTTTCTCCGTCTGGCCAGAGGCTCTTTATGACGACGTGCGCAAGCTTGCAGTGAACAGCTATTCCTGCGTCAACAGCGCCGCCCAGTTTGCTGGCATTGCCGCCATCACCGGTCCGCAGGACGCAGCCGATGATATGATGGCCGAATTCGACCGCCGCCGGAAAGCCGTGGTCACTGCGCTGAACGATCTGCCCAACACGTCCTGCGCCATACCCAAGGGTGCCTTCTACGCCTTCCCCAACATCTCGCAAACCGGTTTCAAGGCCAAGGACTTGTCGTCCCGCCTGCTTGAGGAAGCCGGCGTTGCCACCATCGGGGGACCGGACTTTGGCGTCTATGGCGAGGGCTATATCCGCCTCTCATACGCAAACAGCCTTGAGAATATCCTCAAGGCTGTCGAGCGTATCGGTGATTTTTTAAAGGCCAACAGCGCCTGATCGGCACGCGGGCAGGAATGAGAGACTATTCAAGGCGCTCCGCATGCCAAGCCATGTGATCGGCAAGGAAGCTGGAGATGAAATAGTAGGAATGATCATAGCCGCCATGAAGCCGCAAAGTCAGATCCACATCGGCTGCGCGGCAGGCCGCTTCGAACGCCCAGGGCTTGAGCTGGTTCTCCAGAAACGTGTCCGCCAGACCCTGATCAATCAGGATATCGCCGTCCCAACCCTTGTCTCGCATCAAGGCGCAGGCATCATGCATCGCCCATTTCTTCTCATCAGACCCGAGATAGGCTTCAAACGCCTTCTGGCCCCAAGGGCAATCAACCGGATTGGTGATCGGAGCGAAGGCCGAAAGAGAGTGAAACAGTCCCGGATGCCGCATGGCAAGGGTCAATGCACCGTGCCCGCCCATGGAATGACCGGTGATACCCAGCGCATCCTCATCAATCGGCAAGGCATCCACCAGCAGGTCCGGCAGTTCCTTGGTCAGATAGGTCTCCATCTGAAAATGCTTGGCCCAAGGGTCCTTGGTTGCATTGAGATAGAAGCTCGCCGCCTGTCCCAGATCATAGGACGGATCATTGGCCACCCCTTCACCGCGCGGGCTGGTATCGGGCGCGACAAAGATCATGCCATGTTTGGCAGCATGCATCTGCGGGCAGCCTTTGGTGGTGACATTCTCCCATGTGCAGGTCAGACCGGACAGGTAGAACAGCGTGGGGCACACGAAGCCGTCCAGCGCCTCACGCGGCAGGAAGACAGCAAACTCCATGTCTGTGCCCGTTGCACTGGATTTGTGCCGGTAGACGCGCTGCTCGCCACCAAAGGATTTCATGCTCTGGATCAGTTCCATGTGCTAAATCTCCCGCTTGGAAATAGGGTGTTTCGTCAAATTAGAGGCTGGATTTGTACGTTCCGTGACAGGACCGAATAGCGCGACCATAAACGGTTGGTGCCAAAAAGAAAGCGCCCCGGACCGGAGCGCTTTCTTTATACATGATCAAATGCCCTGACAAGATCAACGTTTCTTGCCGAGCAGTTTCAACCGGCTGGCAATCGCCGCATCGCAGCGCCCTCCTGGTCGGCGCACGATGATCTCCTGATCGAACACCACATGCTGACCAATCGGACCACCGGTGAAAGCCTTGGTTCCGGCAGGCAGGATTTGCAGAACACCATAGTCGCCACCCGCGTGGGTAAACATGGCGAACGGAGCGCCACCGACCATCAGGGCCAACTGGCCTTTGCGCAACTGCTGCATGGTTATGGTCTGCTTTTTGCCATCGAGCACCAACTGAGTTTCAGACAGCGAGAGGATTTTCTTTTTGTTCTGCACCAGTCTCCATTTGCCGAGCAGATCCTTCATCTCGGTATCAACCGCCAGACAGGATTTGTTCGCATTGGGAACGCTGAGGCGGGTCGCCTCGCCCTGCTCGATCACTTGTCCGTTGGCGCTCAAACGATAGGACATATGGGTGTCATCGATCTTGGCGACATCCACGACTGCCGCAGTCAGACCATTCACCGAAACACGGCGGGCCATGAACTGATAGCGTTGACCGGACACAAAGCCCGGTTTGAGATACATCCAGATGCCCGGTGTCTTGCCCTCGAAGATCAGCCAATCACTCATCACGAGCGGCTGCAACCCCGAAGGGGTCTTCAGTTCCCACACCCCTGTATAGAACGGTGTGTCCTCGGCCGCCTGCGCAGACAGGGCCATCGAGAACACAAGCATCAGTCCAGCAAAAACAAATTGCATCAGGCGAACGCTCGCCCTGAATGAAGAAAACAAACTCATCGTCTTACCCTCTTGGACGAGGCATTTGAAAGGGCCTCAATAGCTCACAAATACTTCGTCCGCTTCCCATTTAGCCGCGCCGCACGGCCATGCCCCACCATATCCGCATCGGCACCACCAATTTACATCGCCAAGAATGCCGAATCGCATTCTTCATGGGGATTTCAACGGAATCTCCCCGATTGCGATCAAGTGTCCCTTGCTTTTAACCCTTTGGCAATCCCCGGTTGGCGCTTCATTGAAACTAAAGGGCTTTTCTTAGGCAATATGGTTAACGTCTGGTCGCAGATACGCCCTGCCCCGTCAATTTCCCTCGAAACGCAAAGGCTTCTCCATACGAGCGGCGCGCGCACCTATCAGACAGGCTCTGACCGCAACTGCGCTTTTCATGCAACACTGCACAATGGCAACCAGAAATAGCACCGGAAATTCTTGCTCCACCGCTCTTGCGGGTTTATTGAAACGCCACTTCAACAAACGTTAGGCGGTTTTTTTGTTCAGTCTTTCATTCTTCGCGTTGAGCACCATGGAGTCTGTATCCAGCGCTGCATAGGCGAGCCATTGGCAGCCCATGCAGAACGGTCGTCCTGTGCGTCGAACAGCCGCTCTCCCAACACGCCCTGACGAGAGATCCCTCTTGTCCCGGTCATCCGGCCCAAGGGCCTATGTTTCGAGAGACTGCTGCTGTCCGTTCGTTCGGCCTTGCTGGCAGCGAAATCCCCATCACGATCTGAGATTTCAGTCTGCCCAATCATCTCTTCAAGATGTTTGGCAACACTCTCATGTTATACGACGAAGGATCCTTCGGGCGGCATTCTTGCCGCGCCGATCGAAAGAACAAAGGCACCAGAAGCAAACGCAAAAACAACCGATGGAAGGCAGCAGACGGTGAATTCCGCTGCACCCATTGCAAGCAGATGGTCTTTACGGCCACAGCCATGGGCACGGTGCATCGCAATCACTGCCCCCATTGCCTGCATTCTGTGCATGTAGACACCAAACCGGGCAACCGGGCCTCCACATGCCAATCTCGCATGATCCCGGTTGGTTTGACGATCAAACACAACGGCTTTGACAAATATGGCAAGGCTCGTTGTGGCGATGTCATGCTGGTGCACCATTGCAGCGGATGTGGCGCCGTGAATATCAACCGCATAGCCGGTGACGTTTCATGCGACCGGATCATCGACGTGTTCGAAGGCTCCCTGAGCATGGACCACGCGCAAAAGGCAACCATCGAGACCAAAGGCATCATACCAACGGCATTTAATTCTGACCTTCTTGAGCCCATTTTCTCATACCTATTGAATGGATGATGGTTGGGTTGGCGGAGAGGCTCTTCCATGCTTGGCAACCAGCATCAAGAATGGCGGCATAGTCTTCGAAGACCCGATTGGACAGGAAGGTACCGCGCAGATACTGCCAAATATTCTCAACTGGGTTCAGTTCCGGTGATTTGGAAGGCAACAGGAGGATGGTGATATTCTTGGGCACGTTGAGTCTGCTTGTCGTATGCCATCCGGCACGATCCATCAGCACCACGGCATGAGCGCCGCGCGCCACTGTCCTTGAGACTTCTTCGAGGTGCATTTGCATGGCCTGTGTATTTGCAAAAGGCATCATCAATCCCGCGCCAACGCCACGCGCTGGACATATTGCACCGAACAGATAGGCATTTTTATATCGCTGATCGGCTGGCAGACGTGGTCTGGTTCCCTTTTTTGCCCATAGTCGGGCCAGTCCATTCTTCTGACCAAGCCTAGCCTCATCTTGCCACCAAATCTCGATGGGCTTGTTCTTTGGCAAATGGCCTACATGCGCTGCCAACGTTGCGGAGAAGTTTTTTTGAAAGCATCAATGACTTCAGGCTTTTGTTCTGGATGTTGAGGTCGACCAGATATGCGCACATACCCCATGCGGCGCAAAAGATCCCGTACTCCACGTTCCTTGTAGGAGACCCCAAACCGCTCTTGGATCACACGCACCAGATCCTGGCTACGCCAGACAGAGACGCCGTCCTTCTCAGGATCAGGACCGGTTTCAACGATAGCAACAAACTCTTCGAGCTGTTCTGGGCTCAAGCGCATGGGAGCGCCGGTTGCTTTGATGTCGACAAGACCATCGGTGCCTTGCTCATTGAAGCGAAGAACCCAATCTCGCAAAGTCTGGCGGTCCATACCGCCGACTTTGGCGGCATCAGCACGGTTCATGCCGTCATAGACAGCCGCAATGGCCAGTAGGCGGCGGCTCTGTTTGGCATTGCGGCATCCTTTGGCAAGACGGCGCAAACTATCGGCGTCAAAAGCATCGCTAAGAATCAAAGCGGCAGACATGGCAAAATCTCCTTTGCCATGTTGAATCACGCCAGTGCTAAAAATGGAATCCCTAAAGAGTCAGAACTTCACGCCCTTGGTATCAGGCTATTGCGCAAACAGGACGCAGGTCAGTTGCATCAGGCACTGTTTGGCAAGACTGCGTTCCCGCCATGAGGAAGGCAACAGCTCGGCGGGGCAACCGTCCCGCCGAACTGGCAATAAAACCTCTGGCCCATCCAGACGCAAAAAACCAGCCGCCCGCGGGAAACGGACGGCTGAATAAGTGTGTCGCAAGTATTTGCCGCAAAGAATTGGGATCAGGCGTCTTGCGGTTTGAACGTCATCGCAACCCCGTTGATGCAGTGCCGCTTGCCGGTCGGCTGAGGCCCATCATTGAAAATATGACCAAGATGTCCGCCACAGTTGCTGCAATGCACCTCGGTACGGGTCATAAAAAGACTGTTGTCTTCCTGGGTTCCAACCGCATCAGGCAAAGCCTCATAGAAGCTGGGCCACCCGGTGCCACTGTCAAATTTGGTCTCTGACGAATAGACGGCCTGATCGCAGCCAGCACAATGGAAGATCCCGTCGCGCTTTTCATTGTCGAGTGGGCTGGTGAAAGCCCGCTCCGTTGCATGATCGCGCAGCACGTCATATTGCGGCTTGCTCAGACGCTCACGCCATTCCGCATCGCTTAGCTGCAGCGGAAAACTTCCGGTTTCAGTTGCAGACGAGCGCCCGCCGAGCACCAGACCATAGGTTGAGGCTCCGAGCAGGGCGGCAGCCCCTGACAAAAGAAATGTGCGTCGTTTCATCGTGACCTCCTGTTTTGAATTCGCTGGTCTTAACGTTAGGGCAAGTCTCGTGATCACCCGTTCACGGGAAGGCAAGACCATGCTGAGAAATGGCGTTTAAATCTAAACCGGTGACCCGGTGTAGATTTAAATCGCTCCAGATCGGCAAAGAGCACCGACCGGAGATGCAAGAATATCCGGTCGGTTGTTCAATCACCAATCACGATGCTGGCAACAGAACTTTATCGATGACATGGATGACGCCATTGGACTGTTTCACATCGGCAATGGTGACGTGGGCCACGTTGCCCTGTCCGTCTTTCAGCATCACGGTGCCGCCATCATACATCGCCGTGAAGGTACAGCCGCCAACGGTTTTGACCGGATGAGCGCCCTTGTCATCATCCACCATCTTCATGATGGCACCAGACATGGCATCAGCGGCAACAACATGGCAGGTCAGGATCTTTTTCAGCTGATCCTTGTTTTCCGGCTTCATCAGCGTTGCAACTGTGCCCTCGGGCAGCGCATCAAAGGCCGCATCGGTCGGCGCAAAGACCGTAAAGGGGCCATCGCTCGAAAGCGTATCAACAAGACCGGCGGCCTTGACGGCAGCAACGAGTGTCTCGTGGTCTTTTGAATTGACAGCATTCTCGACGATGGTCTTGGATTCATACATTGGCGCGCCACCGACCATCGGGTTGTCACCAGCCTGTGCGAGTCCGGCACCGAAGGTCAGTGCGATGGCAGTAGCAGCAGCAAAGGTTGTCGTACGAGCAAAAGTCATTGTGTCTCTCTCCAATTGATTTGTTTTCAAGCCCGCTTTGTTGCGGACATCAGGAGACACGAAGACACGGCAAAACAAGTTTCAGCTTTTTTCAAAAAATCAGATCACAGAAACGTTACCCGTCGCCAGCACTGGTCCGGTGACTTCGCCGGTCGGCGAGCCACCAGCCGGTTCATCACTGATTGCCAGCACACTTCCGGGAAGCTTTGCCTTCAAGCTTTCAGGCACAGTCAGAACCGCTTGGGTTTCTTCGGGCAACACACCAAGGGAGACCGGCGCATTTTCGCCCGCGATCAACCAAAGCTCGAAATCACGCTCTGGAGCAGCAACCCCTTGCGTTCGGTTAAGTCGCAATTGCCCGGTCTGCTCTTCGTAAAGAGCCACAAGCCGAACCGCACCGGCATCCCCGGACAACTCAGCCACATAGCTCGGACCGGGCGCATCCGGCATGCGCAAGGTGACGACCAGAACCGAGGTCATCAGCGCAAATCCAATCAGAGACGCGAATGTAAGACCACGCCAAAAACCAAGGCTTGACCATAGACCCGCTTTTTTCTCAGACGAGCTATCAAAAAGCTGCTCTTCGATTTTGGCATAAAGCGTGGCAGGCGGCGTCACCGGTTCGATCAAGTCGGAGAGTGGCTCATAATGAGCATCCCAGAACGCCACTTCCTGGCGCAAATCTGTCTCGCGCTCGAGCCGGGCGCTGAATACTTGTCGCTCGTCATGCGGCAGCACACCGAGGGCGTATTCCGCCGCCAGCAGCCTGTCATCACGATCCTTTTTCTCTTGCGCTGTCATGCTTCCAGACACTTTCTGAGAGAAATGAGGCTGCGCCGCAGCCACGTCCGCATTGTATTGAGGGGCACGCTGAACCGCTCAGCCAGCTCCTGATAACTGTCACCATCCAGATAAGCCCCCCGCACCGCACCCGCGCGCTGGGTTTCAAGTTCTTCAAGGCACGCCTCGATCTGGCTCCCGGTTTCTGCACTGATCAGCAATCTTTCAGGATCAGGACTTTCATCTGCCCCTGCCAAGTCCTCGTCCAGCTCCACCGGATCCGGACGCCTTGCTCGCAGTCGGTCTATGGCATGGTTACGGGCAATGGCAGCAAGCCAGGAAATCGGGCTGTTCGAGGTAATGGCAAAGCGGGAAGCACTATTCCAGATCTTTACATAGGCTTCCTGTAAAACCTCTTCAGATTCCGCCCTGTCTTTCAAGACACGCAAACAGATGCCAAAGAGTTTCGCGCTGGTCGCCTGATAAAGTGCAGCAAAGGCAGCCCGATCATGCAGAGCAACGCGGACAATAAGATCAGAAATCGCATCAGCCATTGAGTGTCCTGAGCAAAAGGCATAAGAGTTTTCGTCAGACCGTACGGCGCACCTTGTAAGCTTTGCAAGATCTTCTCGACGGATCGTTCGCGTTTGGCAACTATGCACCACAGGGACGCCCCGGTCTAGCAGAAGAAAGGGACCATCGGCCTGCATAACCTTTGACGAACGAAGGCTGGTCTAGCCAGATAGCGCCCCAACAGGGACGCCGAAAATCCAGCACCATTCAAATTCCGCAAACAGCATCAAGATCCGATCAGGAAAAGCGCTCAGATTTAGATGAGTGCATTATCACCTCCGTCGCCACAGCCATTCGCGCGCTCAACGAGGTGAAAAGAATAAATGCTTTTTTACATGGCGTATTATCGTCTAATCATTGGCCTTGCCGAGAAAATTTTTATACAATCAAGTCCAATATAAGTAGAAGACGACCACCACGCCTCAGAAAATAAAGCGAAAATCAGCACAACCACCTAACTAGAAACAGCCAAATTCAAGCAAAAGTAGCATTTTTGACTTATTCCACCAAAATCAATTGGAAACCAAATAGTATTTCCAAAGAACTGGCATAGTCAAAATTATATGGTTTATTAATTTTTATATGGAAGCTTTAAGTCTCAGGCCCCGTCCAGAAATGGTGTACAGTATGAAACTTTCAGTCACAATATTCGCATTAGCGCTCATGGCCTTCAGCTCCATCGCTTCAGCGGCACAAAAACCAGACCTGTCTGACTTGGACACGAAGAATCTATACCAGCAAATCGACCAATGGCTCGATCGCGAAATCGTGTCCATGAGCATCGAAGCCCAGAACAAGCGCTACGGAACACTGACCCAACAACAGATCACCGATCTGGATAACAAGTGGCGTACGGAAAACGAACAAGAAGACAAGCCTCTAATCTCCGCAACACTTTCCAGCCCCCTCTCTGTTTATCTGTCCCGCATGCAAGGTCAGTCCTACGGCTTGTTCGTAGAGATCTTCGTCATGGACAACAAGGGCCTCAACGTTGGCCAGTCCTCGATCACCTCTGATTTCTGGCAAGGCGACGAAGCCAAATTCCAGAAAACCTACGAAGTCAGCCCAGACGCTATTTTCGTTGATGAGCCCGAATGGGACGAAAACATCGGTATCTGGCGCGTACAGGTGAACAAGAGCCTCCGGAACCCAAAAACAAAAGAGTTGATTGGTGCGGCAACCATCGAAGTCAATCTGACTGAGTTCGCCCGCCGCCAACAGCTCGCCAGCAAGTGAGAATGGCAATGCTTAAAAATCTGTCTATTACCCTTAAGACCCTGATTTCCTTTGCCATGCTCGCCTTCATCGGCATCGCGGTTGGAGGCATGAGCTTGTATCAGGCGGGAACCGTTTCAAACGCCGTTACCGAGCTTGAAGTGATCGGAAAAAAGGTCGATGTCCTCAATGAAACCAAGACATCGATCGTCGAACAATATGCATCGCTCAAGTTCTTTCTGCTGACCGGCAACCTTACCGCCGCCGAAGAAGTCAGAGCTTCTGCCACGTCCATTGAGCAGGAATTCGACGCACTTTCAAATATCGAAGGCACCGACGAAGTCAAGATGCAATGGAAATCCTGGTACGATACCTATGTCAGCAGACAGCTGAGCTTGATGCGCAACCCGATGACAGTGGACCTGGCCCGTGTGATCGAGGTGTCTGGCGAAAGCGGCGATGCAGTCAAGACCGTGCTGGATCATCTGAACGAGCACATCGCAGAGATGTCAAGCCTGCAGAGCGAGATGAACAAGCTGCAGGACAACGCGATGAGCACGATGAAAACCTCCGCCTTGATCGGTCTTCTTCTGATCGTGGTCGCAACCACTGCTCTGCTTATCGTCAACAACTCCGCCATCTCACGTCCTCTTGGTCGTCTGGCCGCCGCGACCGAAACTCTCTCTCAGGGTGATCTGAGCGTTGAGATCGACAACGATGAACGACGCGACGAAATCGGCCGCATGTATAGTGCATTGGCGATTTTCCGCACCAATCTCGAGCACACGCGCGAGTTGGAAGCACAGGCAGAAGATCAGCGCGCAACCGCCGAGGCCCGCCGCCGTGCGGATCTTCAGAGCCTGGCTGAGCAGTTCGAAGCAACCATGGGCAAGATCGCTCAGGCCATTTCCGCAACTTGCGTAAACCTGCAGAGCAACTCCATTGAACTGTCTTCAATCTCCGATGACACGACACAGAAATCAATTTCCGTATCCTCGGCTTCTCAGGAAGCCAGCACGAACGTCGAAACGGTCGCATCGGCAACCGAAGAGTTGTCTGCCTCGATCAGCCAGATCAGTCAGCAGGTGGCAAAATCAGCTGGTCTTTCTACCGACGCCGTGCACGAAGTCGAACGCACGACGCAATCCGTCGAAGAGCTCAAGAAGGTTCTCGATGAAATCGGCGGCGTGACCCGCCTGATTAACGACATTGCCGCCCAGACCAACCTTCTGGCGCTCAACGCAACCATCGAGGCCGCCCGCGCAGGCGAAGCTGGCCGAGGCTTTGCGGTTGTTGCCAACGAAGTCAAGGATCTGGCCAGCCAGACGTCCAAGGCCACCGAACAGATCGAACAGCAGATTGCCAACATGCAGCAGGCAGCCTTCAACTCGATTGATGCGACACACAGCGTGGCAGAAAAGGTTCGGGCGATCACCAGCGAAACGACCGAAATGGCCGCCGCAGCCGATCAGCAGAACGCAGCCACCGGCGAGATTGCGCGCAATATTTCCGAGGCTGCATCCGGCACCCGCAACGTCTCCGCTTCCATGGAAGTGATGAACGGTGCCGCTCGCAAGACTGGCGAAGTCTCCAGCACCATGCGTACGATGATCGACGACGTGAACGACCAAAGCCGTTCGCTGCAGATGGAAATGGAGAAATTCCTCAAGATTCTTCTGGCAGCCTGATTGCGACAGGGTCGGGCCTGTTACTCAGATGTCCAATAAAAAAGGTCGGCATGCTCATCACGGGCATGCCGGCCTTTCTGCGTTCTGGACGCTTGAAACACCGCAAGAGACGGAAAACTTGACATCTCATGCTTTGCCAGAAGAAAACTGGCAGACAATGAGAGCAGCACAAGGCAGGCCCAATGGACACCCCGAAGCAGACAGGCATTGCGGCGCATGTCAAAAGACGCACCATCACCACCTTGGCCACCGCCTCCGCTGATCCAGACCTGATCGCTGTGCTGCTGCCGCGCCTGTCCCAAGACGAACAAAACCGGCACGCTACCTTGCGTCTATTCCCCAACCGCCGGGATTATGTGCTGGCCCATCTCCTGCTCCGCAGTGAACTCAGCCGCTGGTATCCCGACACACCGCTGACCGGTTGGGCATTCGAACGCACTGACACGGGCAAGCCGATCCTGTCCCGCGCCCGGCATCCGGCTCTGGGCGATATCGATTTCAGCCTCACACACACCGGCGAGATGGTCGCATGCGCCATCACCAATTACGGCCTTGTCGGCATTGATGCGGAACGGCGCGACCGCAAGATCAATCTTGCGCGTCTGGCAAGAGACGTTCTCACGCTCAAGGAGCGCACGCGCATCGCGCGGCAAGCCCAAGCGGCGCAGAGCGAAGTCTTCATCCGACACTGGACGCTAAAGGAAGCCTCTCTCAAGGCCATCGGCATCGGACTGAACGCCGATCTCACAACACTTCAATGTCACTTTTCCGAAGACCCGCCATCTGGGCAACCGATGATCAAGGTGGAGGGACTGGCCAAAAGCTTGACGATGCCCGATCTGGCCAATCGCCATTTCGAGCTATTCGAGATGCCTGACCATTGCATCGCGCTGGCGCATCTCATGGCACAAACGGACGTGACGGCAGAGATCAACCATCTTGAGCTTGAGGCGTTCCTTGACCAGAAAGCCTAGAGACTGGCGGCCAAGGCGGCACCAAAGCTCACCCCCCCGTCCCTTTGTTTGAGAGACCACGCAGGCTTTCAGCCACCGCTTCCATTATCTTTGCCTTTTCCTCATCATCGAAATCCGTCGGACGCGCCTTGAGCGCCTGATAGGCAAGGAACAGATTGCCGACCTGATCCACCAGTTCGAGCGCATCAACGCCGTGGGCGATGATGTAGTCCGTGATGTGCCCGGCAAACTCCCAAAGAAACAGAAGATCCGCCGGCAAAACATTGTCTGCCCGGGCCACGCCGAATTCGGGGCTCTTCTTGGGATCTCCGAAATAGGTTTCGAAGCTATCGGCCTCGTCAACGGCTTCAGCCATGTCTCTCGTCAGTCGTATACGCAGCATATCGGCATTGATCGTCATGATTTTCTACCCTGTCTCTGATTGCGTTCGATCCAGTAAAGCTTGTGCCATGCCCAGAAACACAGACACCGCAGCAGCAGATAAAAGCTTGAGGATGCAACAGCAACCTGCAGCGGCGCGCTCAAATCGGCCCCTTGGGCCATGGCTATAATATGGGCGAGGCTCGGCAGCGCCATGGCCTCTCCCCGCTCGCTTGCTGCAATCAGTTCCTGAGCACTCAATTGCAGCCCGAAGCTGAGAAGAAAAAAGACCACCACTTCCACCAGCGTAACAAGCGCCGTGCGATAGCGGCTGAAGACAAACAGGCCCTTGTATTGATTATAGAGCAGAACAAGTCCTGCCGCACAGTAGGGAATGGCCAAGGCTGCCTGCTGCCAAGGCTCATGCAGAAATTCCAGCTTGAAGAAATAGCGCAGATAGGCCGTGTCAAATGCCCCAATGAGCGCAAAGATCAGCACATATTCGATCGCAACACCGGGCAGCATCAAAAGGCGCAAGCCCAGTCGCTTGCCAAGAGCCGCAGACCACTTCCTCCGCGGTGTCCGGCCTGACAGAAGCCGCTTGCCCACCATGATCAGGCAACCAACCAGCAGACCGAGCGAAGCCATCGCCCCGGGCAAACCGATCAGTTGCGCATTGGTATTGGAGAAAAAGTCCCAGTAGAAGGACTTCAATACCCCGGCGAGCGCCGGACCGCACACTTCGACGGCCAGCACACCGAACAAGGTCAGAACCCACGGCAAAAGGGGCCGTGGCTCTGATTTGGGAGGGCGTTTGGGCAGCGTGACATAAAGGATCGCAAAGGACACGAGCGCCACGGCATCGAACCCCAGCACCCACAGGCACAGATCCTTTGGCGCCAAGAGGACATAAAGCGTGCGAATGGCAATCACCAGCCCCCAGAAGAACAGCAACAGATTCCGCCCATGCAGACTGTAGCCCTGTTGGTGCAATTGCCGCTCGAACGGCGTGATGTTCGGACTGACCGCGCTCAGCATATCTGGCCGTTCAGGATCATCACCAACGCTGTGGGGATCGAATGCATCACCGGCGAACCGAAAGGCCGCCTGATCGGCAAAGAACTCGCGCACCTTGTTATAGGAAACCAGCACCCCGTGAAATGACATGGCAATGCCAATCGAAAAGCAGCCAATGGTCAGAATCTGCAGCACGAGCTTCAGCCACAGCCCGAAAGGGCCCATCGAAAGCAGTGACGCGCTGATCAACAAGAGCGGCGAAAAAATCGACAGAACCACAAAGACATAAATACTGACGATGACAACAAAAGCCGAGTTGACGAGATTGTCCTTCATCAGGGCGTGAGCGAATTCATGCACCATGAAAAATCGCAAGATCTTCTGCTGATTCTCTGAAGGCTTTCCCTTGACGATCCGATTAACTTGTCCAGACGGCGCAAAGAGCACACGCCCCTTGGAAAGGAAATCCAGATATGCGACCTCGTCTGTATTCTTGAGCTCCGATATGGTCCGGAAATAGCCAACCTCAGCCAGCAATCGCCGAACGACCGCGCCGGCCTTTTCATCCTCCGCGAGCGATCGCCCGCGCGGGTGGGAAAATCGAAAAAAGTGCGCAAAGAACAGCAACAGTCCGAGCGACGCCAGAACCATCCAGGCAACTGGATCAAGATAGACCTGCCCACGAGCGGCCTCGAACAGGTCAACAATTTCGGGGAACCATCCAAGCAAAAGGGACGGGTTGGAATAGACCAGCTTATTAAAGACCGGCAGGAACTCGCCAAAGCCGATCACCATGTCAAAACCGTGCAGGATCGTCAGGATCAGAAAAACCGCAGTGGCCAGACCCAACATGGAAAAGGCGATCACGCTCCAGAGATTGCCCCCTCGCAGCATATGAGAGCGCACCTGATGCGACAGCGTTTCGCCCGATTGCAACTCTTTCTTCATCACAGCAAGGCCCGTTTGATCATCGCAAAGCGTGGACAGGGCGGGATCTATTCGACACTCCCAAACAAAACCATGAATATCAGGTCTACAACCTGCTGCAAACAGAAATTGCATTTCTCTTTTTAAAACCACACTGCTCTTGGCGTGCGAACATGGATCCCGTCAGGCCGGAGCAGATCAAGGCAAAATCACCAGAACGCAGCACCTCAGATTTGCATCAATTCGATCATTTGCCGCGATCACAATACAAACAGCACCGCCCACGAGCGACATCCCCTAATATAAGTCTTTGTAAAACAACATATTTTTCGGATAACGAACAATCTTTGAGCATGAACAAACAAACCCTTAACGACATCGCACACAAATTAGGCAACTGACCCTTGAAATACCATTTTCTTGATGGTGAGCAGGAACCATAGGCATCTCCCTTTTGGATGCTTCTTGTCAAAAATACATAGAAATACGTAATAGAATCAGATCATTCAGCAAAACTTCTAATGGCACTCATGGGATTGGCACACCCCTTGCAAATTGCCCTGCATCACCACACCCAGATGGAGAAGAAAAAGTGCCAATGAAATTCTCTCGCTTTGCTGCAGCGCTCGCTGTGACAACCTCACTGATTTCCGCCACGGCTGCACTGGCTGCAGACACTATCAAAGTCGGCGTGCTGCACTCTCTTTCCGGCACCATGGCCATTTCAGAGACGACCCTGAAAGACGCCATGCTGATGCTCATCGAAGAGCAGAACAAGAAAGGCGGGCTTCTTGGCAAACAGCTTGAACCCGTCGTCGTCGACCCGGCATCGGACTGGCCTTTGTTTGCGGAAAAAGCCCGCGAACTGATTGACGTCAACAAGGTCTCTGCGGTGTTTGGGTGCTGGACGTCAGTATCGCGCAAATCCGTTCTTCCGGTCTTTGAAGAGTTGAACTCCATCCTCTTCTACCCGGTTCAGTACGAGGGCGAAGAATCTCAGCGCAACGTCTTCTACACCGGAGCGGCCCCCAACCAGCAAGCCATCCCGGCCGTTGACTATCTGATGGAACAGGAAGGCGTGGAACGCTGGGTTTTGGCGGGCACTGACTATGTCTATCCGCGCACGACCAACAAGATCCTCGAAGCCTATCTGAAATCCCATGGCGTCGCGGAAGACGACATCATGATCAACTACACGCCATTCGGCCATTCCGATTGGCAGACGATCGTCTCCGACATCAAGGCATTTGGTGCCGCTGGTAAGAAGACCGCCGTGGTCTCCACCGTCAACGGCGATGCCAACGTGCCCTTCTACAAGGAACTGGCCAACCAGGGCATTGAAGCTCAGGACATTCCTGTCGTTGCCTTCTCCGTGGGTGAAGAAGAACTGGCCGGCATCGACACCAAACCACTGGTCGGTCACCTTGCTGCCTGGAACTACTTCCAGTCCGTAGACGCTGATTCCAACTACGAGTTCATCGATGCTTGGCGTGCCTTCACAGGCGATGACAACCGCGTCACCAACGACCCGATGGAGGCCCACTACATCGGCTTCAACATGTGGGTCAAGGCCGTTGAGAAAGCGGGCACCACCGAACCCGATGCCGTCATCGACGCGCTGCCCGGCATCGCCGTTCCAAACCTGACCGGCGGCTATTCTGCCATGATGCCGAACCACCACATCACCAAACCTGTCTTGATCGGCGAGATTCAGGACGATGGCCAGTTCGAAATCGTCTACGAAACAGCCGGCCTTGTTCCGGGCGACGCGTGGTCGGACTTCCTGCCGGATTCCGCCAAGTTGATCTCGGATTGGCGCGCACCGCTGTCCTGCGGCAACTTCAATACCGAAACGAACGAATGTGGCGGTAAAGGCGAGTAATCGCCCCTTGCCCTCTCCAACCCGGTGGCGGTCGATGACGGCCACCGGGGTCCAGTAAAAAGACCTGAAAGTTGAAAGCTCATGTCCCGATTGCGCGCAATGCTGGCGTGTCTTTTCGTCCTGATCACCGCAACCGGTGCATCACATGCGCAAGAGGCAGACCTCAGCGCTCCGATCGCCGCCCTCGCCGAAGGGTCATTGCGGGACCGCGAGGCCAGGGTGCAAGCGCTTCTGGCCACCGGTGATGACCGGGTCATTCCGATTCTCAACGCCCTTGCAGAGGGCGATCTCTATGTCCGCAAGGCAGACAAGCAAGTCTTCATCGCCGACCGCGATGGGCGCACTTATACGACCACCCATCCGATAACCGGCGAGATCACGACCGACGTTCCCCGGCGGTCGATGAAAAAGATCCGCGTCAACAACAGCCTCCGGCGTTCCGTTCGTGATGGGCTGAGCCTTTTCACCCTCAATGCCAAGGATCCAGCCAAACGCCTTTTCGCTGCGGAAACGATCTTCAAATCCAAGGATCCGGACGCGTTGCCTTTGATCGATGACCGACTTGGCAAGGAAGACGTCCCTGAAATCGTCTCTCTTCTGGAGCAGGCCAAGGCCGCGATCGTTCTGACCTCCGAGGACATTGCACCCGAAGCCAAGCTCGATGCCATCTCCATCCTGCGTGATCGCGGTGGCCGCGGATCCCTAACACTCCTGAACAATGTCAAAGCCGAACCGGGCAGCGAGGTTGAAAACGCAGCCGCCCGCGCCATCACGTCGGTCGAGCGCCGCATCGCCATCTGGGACGCCCTACAGAATGTCTGGTATGGCATGTCCCTCGGATCGGTCCTTCTGCTGGCCGCCATCGGCCTCGCCATCACCTTCGGCGTGATGGGGGTGATCAACATGGCCCACGGCGAGATGGTCATGATCGGTGCCTACACCACTTATGTGGTGCAACAGGTCTTTCTGATGACCGCGCCCGGGCTGGCCGATTTTTCTCTCCTCGTTGCCCTGCCTTTTGCCTTTCTCGTGGCCGGGCTGATCGGGTTTGTTCTTGAACGCAGTGTCATCCAGTTTCTGTATGGTCGCCCGCTGGAAACCCTCCTTGCCACATGGGGCGTCTCGCTGATCTTGCAGCAAACCGTCCGCACGATCTTTGGCCCCACAAACATGGAGGTGGTCAATCCCAGCTGGATGTCCGGTGCGGTTGAACTGGCAGGCCTGTCCCTGACCTGGAACCGCATCTGGATCTTCTTCTTCTCGCTTGCGGTCTTTGGGCTTCTGTTCCTGCTGCTCAAGCGCACCCCGATGGGGCTGCAGATGCGGGCCGTCACACAGAACCGCAAGATGGCGTCCTCCATGGGCATCCGAACCCCTTGGGTCGACGCCTTCACCTTCGCTCTGGGCTCCGGCATTGCTGGCATCGCCGGCGTTGCCCTCAGCCAGATCGGCAACGTCTCACCCAACCTCGGACAAGGCTACATCATCGACAGCTTCATGGTCGTGGTGTTTGGCGGTGTGGGGAACCTGTGGGGCACGCTGATTGGCGCCCTGACGCTGGGGGTTGCCAACAAGTTCCTTGAGCCCTTTGCCGGTGCCGTGCTTGGCAAGATTCTTGTGCTCGTCTTCATCATCCTCTTCATCCAGAAGCGTCCAAGAGGGCTGTTTGCACTCAAGGGAAGGGCCGTCGAATAATGCTGACCTCTTTTATCCTACGCGGCCTCAGGGGCAACATCATCTGGGTGGCGCTGATCATCGCGGCACTTGGTATCCTGATCCCGATGCTCAATCTCATGGTGCCAGTCGGCGAGACGTTCCATGTGCCCGATTACGCCGTCTCGCTGTTTGGCAAATATCTATGCTACGCGCTGCTGGCTCTCGCGCTTGATCTGGTCTGGGGCTATTGCGGCATTCTCTCGCTCGGTCACGGTGCCTTCTTTGCGCTTGGCGGCTACGCGATGGGCATGTATCTGATGCGCCAGATCGGCGCGCGCGGCGTCTATGGTGATCCCGTCCTGCCTGACTTCATGGTCTTCCTCAACTGGAAGGAGCTGCCGTGGTACTGGTATGGTTTCGATCAGTTCTGGTTTGCCGCACTGATGGTTCTGGTCGCACCCGGCCTGCTCGCCTTTGTCTTTGGCTGGTTCGCCTTCCGCTCGCGCGTCACCGGCGTCTATCTCTCGATCATCACGCAGGCCATGACCTATGCCCTGTTGCTCGCCTTCTTCCGCAATGACATGGGCTTTGGCGGCAACAATGGCCTCACCGATTTCAAGGACATCCTGGGTTTCACGCTGCAGAATGGTGGCACCCGCGCCGGTCTGTTTACTGCGACGGCCTTTGCGCTTTGTCTTTCCCTCATTCTGTGTGGGGCCATCGTGTCCTCCAAGTTCGGCAAGATCCTTCTGGCCACTCGCGATGCAGAAGCTCGCGCCCGCTTCCTTGGCTATCGGGTTGAACATGTGAAGTTATTTGTTTTCACCGTCTCGGCCATGATGGCTGGTGTCGCCGGCGCTCTTTACGTGCCACAAGTTGGCATCATCAACCCCGGCGAATTCGCACCGGCCAACTCCATCGAGGTTGTCATCTGGACGGCGGTTGGCGGCAGGGGAACGCTGATCGGCCCGATCATCGGCGCCATCACGGTCAATCTGGGCAAAAGCTGGTTCACCGCGGCCGTGCCAGAATTCTGGCTCTTTGCCCTCGGGGGCCTTTTTGTCGCGGCCACCCTCTTTTTGCCCAAGGGCATCGTCGGCGCCGTCTCTGATCTCAGCGGCCGCCTGACCAACAAAAACGGCAAGGCCAGAGCATCCGGACCGGATGAAGCGATCAAGGCGAAAGCCGCCGAACAAGGGGGAGAAGCCTGATGAACGAAGCCCTGACCCCAACCCTGCTCTATCTTGATGACGTCTCTGTCTCCTTTGATGGTTTCAAGGCCATCAACGGCCTGTCGCTGGCCATCGAGCAGGGCGAAATGCGCGCCATCATCGGCCCCAATGGCGCAGGCAAGACCACCATGCTTGACATCATCACCGGCAAGACCCGCCCCGACCACGGGGACGTTCTGTTCGAGGGCGACATGGATCTAACCAAGCATGACGAAACAGAAATCGCACAGGCTGGCATCGGTCGCAAATTCCAGAAGCCGACCGTCTTTGAAAACCAGACCGTGCGCGCCAACATCGAAATGGCCCTCTCCCGTGAGCGTGGCGTGTTCGCCTCGCTTTTCTATCAGGAAAGCGAGGCGGACAGGACGAAGATCAATGAGATCCTCGAGACCGTCCGCCTGACCGTCCGCGCCGACGAAATGGCAGCTGACCTGTCGCACGGCCAGAAGCAATGGCTCGAGATCGGCATGCTGCTGGCACAAAACCCCAAACTCCTGCTCGTCGATGAGCCGGTCGCGGGCATGACGGATGCGGAAACCATCGAGACCGCCAAACTGCTGCGCAAGATTGCCAAGACCCATTCGGTCATCGTCGTCGAGCATGACATGGGCTTCATCCGTGATCTTGATGTCAAGGTCACCGTGCTGGCCGAAGGCTCTGTCCTTGCTGAAGGGACGCTCGATCACGTCAGCGCCCATCCGGACGTCATCGAGAGCTATCTCGGCCGCTAAGAGGAAAGACAATGAGTGAAGCCATCGAATTATCTGAAGCTCCGGCCTCAAGCGCTCCCGCCACTGGCTCTGTCACGCTGAAGGTATCGGGCATAAACCTGCATTACGGCGCAGCACAGGCCTTGCGCAATGTCTCGCTGGATGCCCATAAGGCCAAGATCACCTGTGTGCTGGGCCGCAACGGAGTGGGAAAATCCTCCCTCCTGCGCGCCATTGTTGGCCAGCATCCGGTTTCATCAGGCACCATCACCCTTGGCGGCAGCGACATCACCAAAGCGGCCCCCTATGCGCGCGCGGGCAAGGGTATCGGCTATGTTCCACAGGGCCGCGAGATCTTTCCCCAGCTCACCGTGCGCGAGAATCTCGAGACTGGCTATGCCCGCCTGCCGCGCAAACACCGCTATGTCGAGGACGAAATCTTCGAGCTTTTCCCGATCCTCAAGGACATGCTGTCAAGGCGCGGCGGCGATCTGTCCGGTGGCCAGCAACAACAGTTGGCCATCGGCAGGGCGCTTGTCACCCGTCCGGACCTGTTGGTCCTCGACGAACCCACCGAAGGCATCCAGCCTTCCATCATCAAGGACATAGGCCGCGCCATTACCTACCTGAAGTCAGAAAAAGGCATGGCCATTCTGCTCGTCGAGCAGTATCTTGATTTTTGCCGGGAATTGGCCGACGTGGTCCATATCATGGATCGCGGCGAGATTACCCACACTGGCCCGGCAGAAGACTTGGACAGGGAAGATGTACGCAGCTATCTCACCGTCTGACCCCCAGACCGGGTCCATTGCACCCTCAGCGCAGCGGGCCAAGGGTCGCGGGCAGGTCAGCTTCAAGCCTGCTGAAGGCGGCGTCACGCGTCTCGATCGTCTCTACCAGCAAGGCTGCGCCAAGATCCGCCTGCCCAAGGTCTATGGGTCCAAGGCCTGCGAAGCCGTGCTGATCAACAGCTCAGGCGGCCTGACGGGAGGCGACAACCTCTCTTGGGACATTTCCTGCGGCCCGTGCACCAAGGCTCTTGCCACCACTCAGGCCTGCGAGAAGCTTTATAAATCCACTGGCAGCAACGCCGAGCTTAGCACCCGCATTGCCATCGCAGATGGGGCCCGGTTTGATTGGCTGCCGCAGGAAACCATCCTGTTCGACCGCTCGCGTCTGAACCGGTCCCTACAGGTTGATCTGGAAGGCTCGGCCCGTTTCCTTGCCGTCGAAGCAGTGCTTCTGGGACGGATCGCCATGGGCGAGACCAACCTCTTCACCAGCTTCAACGATCATTGGCAAATCCGCCGCGACGGCAAGCTCATTCATTCAGACACCATCCGGCTTGAAGGGACAACCGAAGCCCTTGGCGGCAAGGCGGCGACCTTAGCTGGCAATCTGTCCTTTGCGACCCTTTGCTATGTCGGCCCGGATGATGCCGAAAGCCTGACGCGTCTCACCAATGAAGCCCGCGAACTGATCGCAGCCGAACCGGATTGCACCGGCGGCGCGTCTTGCTTTGGCGGCAAATTGCTCATTCGGCTCATGGCCCCCGAGGGCATGATACTGCGCCGGACCCTCATTCCACTCATTTCATTGCTCAGGGCCGGGGAGCCTCTTCCCCGCGTCTGGACCACATAAGACAAGAAGAGGAATCGTCATGAATTTGACACCACGGGAGAAGGACAAGCTGCTCATCGCCATGGCGGCGATGGTGGCGCGTCGACGCCTCGAACGCGGGGTAAAGCTCAATCACCCGGAAGCCATTGCGCTGATCTCCGACTTCATCGTCGAAGGCGCGCGCGATGGTCGCTCGGTTGCCGATCTGATGGAGGCGGGTGCCCACATCATCAGCCGCGATCAGGTCATGGAAGGCATCCCCGAAATGATCCACGACATTCAGGTCGAAGCCACCTTCCCTGACGGCGTCAAGCTCGTCACCGTCCACGAACCGATCCGATAGGAGGAGCGCGCAATGATCCCTGGCGAAATCATCACGGCGGACGGCGACATCGAACTCAATGCCGGCCTCGACGTCACCGAGCTTGACGTCTCCAACACAGGCGACCGCCCCGTTCAGGTCGGCTCGCACTATCATTTCTTTGAAACAAATCCAGCGCTGACATTTGATCGCGATGCCGCGCGCGGCAAACGCCTCGACATTGCATCGGGCACGGCTGTGCGCTTCGAGCCGGGCCAGACCCGGTCGGTCAAACTGGTCCCGCTGGAAGGCAATCGTGAAGTTCACGGCTTTCGCGGCGACATCGGAGGGGCACTCTAATGGCATATTCAATTTCCCGCGCCGCCTATGCGGACATGTTCGGCCCCACCACCGGCGACAAGGTGCGCCTTGCGGACACCGAACTGTTCATCGAGGTTGAAAAAGACTTCACCTCCTATGGCGCCGAGGTCAAATTCGGCGGCGGCAAGGTCATCCGCGATGGCATGGGCCAGTCCCAGATCGCCCGCGCTGATGGAGCCGTGGACACCGTCATCACCAACGCCCTGATTGTTGACTATACCGGCATCTACAAGGCCGATATTGGCCTCAAGGATGGCACCATCTGCGGCATCGGCAAGGCAGGCAATCCGGACACCCAGAACGGCGTCAACATCATCATCGGGCCGGGCACCGAAGCCATTGCAGGCGAAGGCAAAATCATCACCGCAGGCGGCATGGACGCTCACATCCACTTCATCTGCCCCCAACAGATCGAAGAAGCCCTGATGTCCGGCATCACCACCATGCTTGGTGGCGGCACCGGTCCGGCCCACGGCACACTGGCCACCACCTGCACGCCGGGGCCATGGCACATCGCCCGCATGATCGAAGCCTCGGACGCCTTCCCCATGAACCTTGCTTATGCGGGCAAGGGCAATGCATCCCAGCCCAAGGCGCTGGAAGAAATGCTCTTGGGTGGCGCGGCAGCCCTCAAACTGCATGAAGACTGGGGCACTACACCTGCGGCCATCGACAATTGCCTGTCGGTTGCTGATGCCTTCGATGTGCAGGTCATGATCCACACCGATACGCTGAATGAATCCGGCTTTGTCGAGAGCACGGTTGATGCCTTCAAGGGCCGCACGATCCATGCCTTCCACACGGAAGGGGCTGGTGGCGGTCACGCGCCGGACATCATCAAGATCTGCGGCATGGACAATGTCATCCCCTCCTCGACCAATCCGACCCGGCCCTACACGGCCAACACAGTGGCCGAGCATCTCGACATGCTGATGGTCTGCCATCATCTGGACGCCAACATCCCCGAGGACGTGGCCTTTGCCGAAAGCCGGATCCGCAAGGAAACCATCGCGGCGGAAGACATCCTGCATGACATGGGTGCCTTCTCGATCATTTCCTCGGACAGTCAGGCCATGGGCCGCGTCGGCGAAGTGATCATCCGCACATGGCAGACCGCTGACAAAATGAAAAAGCAGCGCGGCAGCCTCTCCACCGAGACGGGCGACAATGACAATGAACGCGTCAAGCGTTACATCGCCAAATACACCATCAACCCGGCCATCGCGCAGGGCATGAACAAGCACATCGGCTCCATAGAGGTGGGCAAACGTGCCGACCTCGTCATGTGGAATCCGGCCTTCTTTGGTGCCAAGCCGGATATGGTGCTCATCGGCGGCACCATTGCAGCCGCTCCGATGGGTGACCCCAATGCATCCATCCCGACGCCCCAGCCAGTTCACTATCGTCCGATGTTCGGAGCCTTTGGCAAGTCGCTGACCAACAGCTCGGTGACTTTCATCTCCAAGGCAGCACTTGATGCCGGTCTTCAGGCAAGCCTTGGCACCGCCAAGCAGATGGTCGCGGTTGAGAACACCCGGTCTGGCATTTCCAAAGCCTCCATGATGCTCAATGACGCCACGCCAGAGATCACCGTTGATCCGGAAACCTATGAGGTGACCGCTGACGGTGAAGTGCTGACGTGTGAGCCGGCAGAAGTTCTGCCCATGGCTCAACGCTACTTCCTGTTCTAGGGCGCGCCATGTCAAACATCATTGCCTACAGAATCCTCCCCCGGTCCGAATGGCCCGGGGAGGCATTCGACCAGATCACGCTGGATGAAGAGGATCGCCACCGCAGGCGCATCCTGATGACCAGTGATGGTGGCCTCGAGTTTCTGCTCAATCTGCCAAAGGCCGAACGGCTCAACCACGGCGATGGCCTCCTGCTCGACAACGGTCATATCATCGAGGTGATTGCGCGGGAGGAACCCTTGTTAGAGGTCCGAGCGACAGACGGCCTCGCCCTCATGACCCTCGCCTGGCACCTTGGCAACCGCCATCAGCCAACCGAGATCTATGAGGACCAATTGCGCATCCGCGACGATGCGGTCATCGCCGACATGCTGGAAGGTCTGGGAGCACGCCTTGAAAAGGCCTCCGCGCCCTTCTCGCCGGTCAGTGGCGCCTATGTCAGCAAGGCCCATAGCCACGATCACGAACATGATCATGATCAGGGGCACAGTCATGACCATAGCCATGAACACAATCATACCCATGACCATGACCACCCCCATTGACACGGACCGCTCTGAAGGGATGGGCACAGACCTGGGTGTCGGCGGATCGGCTCTGATCCGCTTGCTCACCTTTCTCTCGCCTGCCTTTCCCATCGGGGCCTTCAGCTATTCGCACGGATTCGAAGTCTCCATTGCGAACGGCACCGTGCAAGATCAGGCAAGTGCCCTTCAATGGATTGATGCTCTGCTGCTCCATGGCGGCGGCTGGTCCGATGCTGTGCTTCTGGCCCAGAGCTGGAAGGCCGACGACATCGAAACCATCGTGTCGCTTAACGAGTATGCGTTAGCCATGGCCCCCTCTGCCGAGCGCCAACTGGAGACCACCCAACAGGGCAATGCCTTTCTGAAGGCGAGCCAGAGCTGGCCCCTACCCTTGCATGAAGCGCTGGAGAGCGCTGGCGTTGAAGACATCGCCCTGCCCGTCATCATTGGCGCGATAGCAAGGGCACAAGACATCCCGCTCGAAAGTGTTCTGCCAGCGAGCCTTCACGCCTTTTCCTCCAATCTCATCTCGGTTGCCATGCGCCTTGTGCCGCTGGGCCAGAGCAACGGGCTGGCACTGCAGGCTGGCCTTGAGGCCACCATTCTCAAGGCCTCTCGCGAAGCTGGCACGGCAAGTCTTGACGACATCGGCACCTGTTGCCTTGCATCGGACATCGCAGCGATGCACCATGAAATTCTGACAACTAGGATCTTTCGCTCATGACGACCTCGACCCCCGACACCCTGTCTGCACCGAGCCTTGGCGGCCCCATGCGCATCGGCATCGGCGGGCCGGTCGGTGCGGGCAAGACAACCCTCACCGAGAAGCTGTGCCTTGCCATGCGTGATCATTTCTCGATCGGCGTGGTCACCAACGATATCTACACAAAAGAAGATGCCATGGCGCTGGTGCGCAAGCAGGCCCTCTCGGAGGACCGCATCCTCGGGATTGAGACAGGCGGCTGCCCACACACCGCCATCCGCGAAGACGCCTCGATCAATCTTGCCGCCGTTGATGAACTCTGCACCCGCCACCCCGATCTGGATTTTGTCTTCATCGAATCCGGCGGGGACAATCTGGCCGCGACCTTCTCACCCGATCTTGCCGACCTGACTCTTTATGTGATTTCGGTCTGTCAGGGAGACGACATACCGCGAAAAGGCGGACCGGCCATTTCCCGCTCTGATCTGCTGATCATCAACAAGATGGACCTTGCGCCCTATGTCGGCGCGGACCTCGACCGCATGCAAGCCGATGCCACCACGGTGCGCAAAGGCAAGCCGCATCAGTTCACCGATCTGTCGCGCAATGCGGGCGTTGCCGAGATTGTCGATCTGTTGTGCAAGAAGTCTGGCTTTAAAACCCCGAGCCAACAGGTCGCGTGACGCGTGTAACAGAAGTCGGGTCTCAAAAGCCGGACGTTAGATCGCGGGGACGATCCAGTCCGGCTTGAGACCACTCTTGGCAATCGCTTCGAGCGGATCCTCTCCCTTGAGAAACCCGTGATCGGAGACAAGCACGCTGGCCCAACCGCGTGTGCGCGCACCATAGATATCCGTGTGCAGACTGTCGCCCATCATGACAATGCGGCTCGGAGCCACCGCCCCTTCGAGCCGTTCCTCGACCGCGTCATAAACCGCCCCGAACGGTTTGCCGACAAAGGTGACATCCAGCCCCGCGATACGGTCCATCAGATCATGCATCCGCCAGCCGGGCTCAACCGAAAAGCCCGCTTCGATTGGCGCGACGAGATCGGGATTGCCAGCAATGACCCGCCGCGGCCGCTCCGACAGGCTACGGGCCAGAAGCATGTGGCGATGGTCGGTCCAGCATTCGGTCGATAAATACAGAATGGCATCCGCCCGATCATAAGCTGCCTGATCATCACCAAGAGGCAAGCAGCGCACGGGCAGTTCGTCCGGGCTGAACCACGAAGGCCCGACCACACCCCAGACAATCTCGGGATCTTCCGTTTTCAGCGCCTCGTCACAAATCATCCGCGAAGAAATCAGCTCATCATCCCGAAAGGCAAAACCCAGCCGCTGAAATTTCTCGACGACCTTCGGAAAAGCATAAGACGCGGCATTGGTGAGAACAAAGATCCGTTTGCCAGCCGCGCGCAGCGTTTCAATCCGCTCGCAAGCTCCTGGAATCGGTGCATTGCCGACATTGAGCACCCCATAGGCATCAAAGACAAAGACATCATAAAGATCGGTGATGGCACCAAGATCGGCCACCTTTTCAGGATCCGCATCCGGCAGCGTTGGCAAAGGGGGAAAGCGATGCCGGACCGCTTCATACCGATCAAAAGCTTGCTGCGAGGTGGGGTTGTTCGTCATGGTTTCATCTCATCATGTGGTCATGTGCAAGCGGGGTGGGAGATCTGGCGCGCACGCCAATTTCTTTTTGCCGCTCCTTAATGCAATAGAACTGGACGATGCTCAACCAGCAAGGCTACCTTTCCCTGAGAGATTCGCCTCCTAATTGGCAAACACCGCGCCCTATTCTGGACCATCTGGACAATGACCCCTTCCAAGCGCTCAACTGGACCATCCTTTTTGCGCCGCTTTCTGGCCGCAGCGCTCAGCCGCTTTCAGCCGGCACAGAACAAGTCTCCAGACGCCACCCCTAAAGACACCATCGATGCCCCCCAGCCACCTTTGCCCGCGCGCTTCCCGATCAAAGCGGACAAGCCAATCTCGTTTCAGGGGCTTTCCAATCTAAGGGTTCTGGTGGTTGAGGATATTGACGCAAACCGTTATTCGGTTTGCACCATGCTAGACGAGTTGGGTCACCAAACCCTTGAAGCGACCGACGGATCGGAGGCCATTGCCCTTGCCGAAACGCAGCAGCCAGACATCATCCTGATGGACATCTCCCTGCCTATGATGGATGGCTGGAAGGCCACAAAATTGCTCAGAGAGCATCACAACAGCCTGCTAGCCGCCATGCCTGTCGTCGCCATGACCAATCAGCTCAGCCAGTCCAAACAGGCCCTCTCGTCAGGCATGTCCGGCTTTCTGACCAAACCGTTCGATATCGACCAACTGGCAGACGCCCTCCGTTTGGCGACGATCGAAGCCGCCTTTGTTCCCAGCGACGAGCCGAACCACGCAAGCTTTGAAGGTGCCCCGCTGTTCGATCCGTCCGTTCTTTTGCACGATACGGACCAGTCGGATCAAGACCGGGCCATCGACCTCATCAACAGCTTCTTAACCGATGCACCGAGGCTGTCAGCCGCCATTCACGACGCCACGAGTGTGGCCAACCGGTGCCAGCACGCTGAAAGACTGAAAGGTGCAGCAAACAACATCGGCCTGATGCAATTGGCAGAGATCGCATTGAGAATTGAAAAAGGTGCGCCACCATACGATCTCGAGCGCACCTTGAAAGAGAGCCTCCGGCGTCTTGAGGAATTCCAACGTTCACTGCGCTTGCGCTGATGAGCTGGCCAGAACACTACGTTTGAAACACGGCGCGCTTAAGGCCCCATAACGGCCCAATATGTAAACTAGCGCATATACCCTAAATCGAATATTCTCTTGACTGCATATACAGGTGAGCGCATACTCATGCCATGCAACAGACCAAATTCTTCCAATGCCTGAGTGACGAAACCCGCCTGCGGGCCCTGCTTCTGTTCGAGGACGAGCGGGAGTTGTGCGTCTGCGAATTGTCTCACGCGCTGGATCAGCAACAGCCCAAAATCTCCCGCCATATGGCGGCGATGCGAGAAGCGGGGATCGTCTCCTCTGAGAGAAAGGCCCAGTGGGTTTTTTATTCCCTCAACAAGACAATGCCCGTCTGGCAAAAGGAAATTCTGGTTGCCGCCATTCGCGGCAATAAGGATGACCCTCAAACCATCAAGGACAAGAAAAGGCTGGCCAACATGACCGGGCGGCCCGAACGAAACGCAGTCGCCTAGGTCGACATCACAGTCCGGTCCAGACTCTCAAGCAAACAACTGAGTGATCCGATGCTCGATCCCTTTACGCTCCTGGCTGACGGGTTGACCTTTCAAGTGCTGCACCTTGCGCCTGAGACCTCGCTCGCCAAAGCCGTTCACTTCTTCATCGAAGACATCACCAAAATCTTCTTTCTAACCAGCTTCATCATTTTCCTTGTGGGCCTGTTTCGTACGATGCTGACACCAGAAAGGGTCCGAAAGGTGATTGCCGGACGTCCCAGACATCTATCCTATCCGGTTGCCGTTGGCCTAGGATCGATCACACCCTTCTGCTCATGCTCATCAGTGCCTCTGTTCATAGGATTTCTTGAAGCTGGCATCCCTCTTGGCGTGACCATGGCCTTCCTCATCGCCTCCCCGATGATCAACGAAGTGGCGGTCGTCATCCTTGCCTCAGTTGTTGGCTGGAAGATTGCTCTCGCCTACGTCGCGGCGGGCCTCCTTTTGGGTATCGCCGGAGGTCTGCTGATCGAGAAACTAAAACTGGAAAGATGGGTGGAGGACTATGTTTGGAAGATCCGTATGGGAGAAAGCAGGATCAACAAGCCGGCGGATACCGTTGCCTCCCGTATCAGATTTGCATGGGCGCAGGTTAAAGAGATACTGGGGCGCATCTGGCTCTATGTTCTGATTGGTATCGCACTGGGGGCAATTCTGCACGGATACGTGCCAGAAGACTTCTTTGTTGCCTACACGTCAAAAAACAATCCTCTGGCGGTGCCCGCGGCAGTGCTCGCAGGCATCCCTCTTTATTCCAACGCGTCTGGGGTCATCCCGATCGTTCAGGCTCTTCTGGCGAAGGGAGTTCCAATCGGCACGTTGCTAGCTCTGATGATGTCCGTCGCAGCGATTTCCCTACCTGAAATGATCATCCTCAGAAAGGTATTGAAACCGAAACTCATCGCGACATTTACAGGCATCCTTTTTGTCGCCTTTGTTGCCATTGGCTACGGATTCAACCTGATCATCCAATAAAACAATCAAAAGAAAGGAAGCCCCATGAAGAGTTTCCAAGTCCTCGGATCCGGTTGCAGGAATTGCGTCAAGACGGCCGAACAAATCGAACAGAAAGCCGCCGAGTTGGGCATTGAGGCAAAGGTCGAGAAAGTCACTGATATGGCCGACATACTCGGCTATGGCGTCATGTCAACACCGGGCGTCGTCCTCAATGGGCAAGTCGTTCACGCTGGGGGCGTCCCGAACGTTTCCTTGATCATCAGTTGGCTTCGGGAGTAGGGGTTTTCTCGGTTACCCATGTTTCTCCGTTCGGATTTTTTCCTTATATTGAACGCAAAAACCCCCATAGCTTATAGCGATGGGGGTTTTTTGATATTGTTCTTGCGTTTAACAGGCCTGGCAGCGACCTACTCTCCCACGTCTTAAGACGGAGTACCATTGGCGCAGAGGAGTTTAACGACCGAGTTCGGGATGGGATCGGGTTTGGCCTCCTCGCCATAGCCACCAGGCCGGTTAAACGCAAGGACAATGAAGCTGGTCTTTTAGTCGACGCTTTTCAGGATTTTTGTAAAAGCGTTTGAATGGTCATAGATAAATGAGAGTAATCAAGCCTATCGAGTTATTAGTACCGGTAAGCTTCGCACATTACTGCGCTTCCACACCCGGCCTATCAACGTGGTGATCTTCCACGGCTCTCAGGGAGAACTCGTCTCAAGGGGGGCTTCCCGCTTAGATGCTTTCAGCGGTTATCCCTTCCACACGTAGCTACCCTGCAATGCGGCTGGCGCCACAACAGGTCCACCAGAGGTGTGTCCAACCCGGTCCTCTCGTACTAGGGTCAGCTCCTTTCAATTCTCCTACGCCCACGGCAGATAGGGACCGAACTGTCTCACGACGTTCTGAACCCAGCTCACGTACCGCTTTAATTGGCGAACAGCCAAACCCTTGGGACCTGCTCCAGCCCCAGGATGCGATGAGCCGACATCGAGGTGCCAAACAATGCCGTCGATATGGACTCTTGGGCATCATCAGCCTGTTATCCCCGGAGTACCTTTTATCCGTTGAGCGATGGCCCTTCCACTCGGGACCACCGGATCACTATGACCGACTTTCGTCTCTGCTCGACTTGTCAGTCTCGCAGTCAGGCTGGCTTATGCCATTGCACTCAACGACCGATTTCCGACCGGTCTGAGCCAACCATCGCGCGCCTCCGTTACTCTTTGGGAGGCGACCGCCCCAGTCAAACTACCCACCATGCGCTGTCCCGGATCCGGATAACGGACCGCGGTTAGACAGCCATGACAACAGGGGTGGTATTTCAAGGATGGCTCCATCTGAGCTGGCGCCCAAACTTCAAAGCCTACCACCTATCCTACACATGCCAACACAACTGTCAGCGCAAAGCTATAGTAAAGGTTCACGGGGTCTTTCCGTCTGACCGCAGGAACCCCGCATCTTCACGGGGAATTCAATTTCACTGAGTCTATGCTGGAGACAGCGGGGAAGTCGTTACGCCATTCGTGCAGGTCGGAACTTACCCGACAAGGAATTTCGCTACCTTAGGACCGTTATAGTTACGGCCGCCGTTTACCGGGGCTTCAATTCGCAGCTCTCACCACTCCTCTTAACCTTCCGGCACCGGGCAGGCGTCAGACCCTATACGTCGCCTTGCGGCTTCGCAGAGCCCTGTGTTTTTGATAAACAGTCGCAACCCCCTGGTCTGTGCCACCCGCTAAAAGTTGCCTTCAAACGGGTCTCCCTTCTCGCGAACTTACGGGAGCAATTTGCCGAGTTCCTTCAGCATAGTTCTCTCAAGCGCCTTGGTATTCTCTACCTGTCCACCTGTGTCGGTTTAGGGTACGGTCTAACGTGGGTGCTATTTCCTGGAACTCCTACGCTGCATCATCAATCCAATAAGACAATACAACTACCGGAATCCGTCACATCCCACTGGTTGAGGAATATTAACCTCATTCCCATCGACTACGCATTTCTGCCTCGCCTTAGGGGCCGACTAACCCTGCGCTGATTAGCATTGCACAGGAACCCTTGGACTTTCGGCGAGAGTGTCTCTCACACTCTTTATCGTTACTCATGTCAGCATTCGCACTTCTGATACCTCCAGGTGCCCTCACAGGTCACCCTTCATCGGCCTACAGAACGCTCCGCTACCGCGTGTACATAGTACACACCCGCAGCTTCGGTGCATGGCTTTAGCCCCGGTACATTTTCGGCGCAAAGACCCTTATTTAGACCAGTGAGCTGTTACGCTTTCTTTAAATGATGGCTGCTTCTAAGCCAACATCCTGGTTGTTTTGGGATCCTCACATCCTTTCCCACTTAGCCATGACTTAGGGACCTTAACTGGCGGTCAGGGTTGTTGCCCTCTCCACGACGGACGTTAGCACCCGCCGTGTGTCTGCAGGATAGTACTCTTGGGTATTCGGAGTTTGGTTAGGTTTGGTAAGTCGGTAAGACCCCCTAGCCCATCCAGTGCTCTACCCCCCAAGGTATTCATCCCACGCACTACCTAAATAGTTTTCGCGGAGAACCAGCTATCTCCGGGTTTGATTGGCCTTTCACCCCTAGCAACAAGTCATCCCCGCCTTTTTCAACAGGCGTGGGTTCGGTCCTCCAGTGCGTGTTACCGCACCTTCAACCTGCTCATAGCTAGATCACCCGGTTTCGGGTCTAATCCATCGAACTAACGCCCTATTAAGACTCGGTTTCCCTACGCATACACCTAACGGCTTAAGCTCGCTCGATAAATTAAGTCGCTGACCCATTATACAAAAGGTACGCCGTCAGGCTTTCGCCCTCCGACTG
>RKMI01000132.1_pt1:42500-45000 | contig 56341 bp, 43 predicted proteins | sample 2174191 | NCBI WGS metagenome assembly RKMI01 (sample SAMN10236717, study PRJNA505201) | synthetic metagenome | isolation source: mock community containing 12 organisms: Thioclava sp. ES.032, Psychrobacter... | place: USA: Walnut Creek | collected 2015-10-01
GTCCTTTGCAAATTTGGCAACGAGACTGTATGCAGTCTCAATCTGTGTTCGGACGGTATTTTTGGCTCCATCGTTCAAGGAATTGAAGTCATCTTCGATTTGCAGTCCAAGCACGATAACAAAGATCGATATCAAACCTGAAACCATCAGCAGAATTTTATTTTTTATTGACATAGCATCGCCCCAAAATGTTCAAATCAAACAATGCCGGCGACGAAACCGAAGAGCACAAAATATCGATGATTGAATTCATCAGATTTCGGCTAACAGCTATGGAGCATAGGTCTCAACGCGCATTCAGATAGACCTATGACTATCGCCAGATTGCTTGCAGTGACGATCATTTGGTTTGCTTGGTTAATCTAATTTAAACATCAATATCCAAAATCAGACAGCAACGGTATAATGATAGCATTAGTCGCAATATTGATAGTCAGCCCGTTCAAATTGCGCTCCGGGGGACAATATCGGATGGCCGTTTTCCGAATTTGGCTTTGAACCGACGGGAAAAATCACTCAAGTGAACAAAGCCCCATCGATACGCAATTTGAGAAACAGGGGTCACGTCCCCTTCCCGTACGAGGTCGTGATGGACCCTGATAAGACGCTGATCGATAATATATTGGACCGGGCTACATCCTAAGCGGCTGCGAAACAGTTTCTGTAGAGTACGAACACTGGCTCCCGCTGCTTTGGCAACCTCAACAACAGTTAGGCTCCGACCGAGATTCGCATCTATGTAGTCGGTCGCTCTCATGAGTATATGAGATGGAGCTGTTTCAAATTTTGAGCTAATCGTATTGGCCATCGGCCAACAACCGATCAACTGGAAAATCAACAATTCCTCCATCAATGGATACATTGTATCAATTTGACCTCCTGGTGCATCTTCCCAAAAGACGACCTGCACCAATGCTCTTTGCAGTGCACGCAATCCCAGCTGGTGCATATCAGCAAACTGCAAAAAGTCAGGAGACAAACTCTCAGATGGATCGAACATGGCACCATAGGCCATAGACAAAGGATCGTTATCAAAAACGCACCCCAGAACAATGAAGTCAGGAGACGAATACATCTGGTTTTCCGGGCGAACCTTAGACAAGAGGCCAACTCCCTCCTTGGCAAGCAATTCCTGCGATCCCATTCGCTGCATGAAATGGCCTCTGAAAGGAATTTGTACTGCCAAGCTGTCGAGGCTCTCGTTCGAATGAGAAACAAACCCCGTGGTGGAAAAACTTTGCCACACTATGGATTGCTGACCTGTGCGCCCGTTTGTAGACAGATCGAGTACTTTGCCCGAGGGTGGGCACAGCTGAATAGGAAAACCATCAAGACCGTCCAGTGGAGGGACGCGTAATTGAAAGCGCCGACCCACAAATTGATTTCCGTCTTGAATTTTCTTATTAACGGACGCAATCCTTCTCATCAACGAATGCCTTCATCTCTTTAAAGAATAGATTTAGGTTATCATTGGTCGCAGACTACACAATAATCCTTACCTTCAAATAAAAAATGACGAGAAATCCAAAGATTTAAATATCATTGAGAAAATTTACTGTTAATTTTTACAATAAATATCAGATTACTTAAAAATAAACTTATGATTGCATGAATTACTACTGCAAACTCTGATTTTATACAGCGCTTCATTTGAAATAAAGAAAGTTACTAAAAATTTTCCTTATATTGAACGCAAAAACCCCCATAGCTTATAGCGATGGGGGTTTTTTGATATTGTTCTTGCGTTTAACAGGCCTGGCAGCGACCTACTCTCCCACGTCTTAAGACGGAGTACCATTGGCGCAGAGGAGTTTAACGACCGAGTTCGGGATGGGATCGGGTTTGGCCTCCTCGCCATAGCCACCAGGCCGGTTAAACGCAAGGACAATGAAGCTGGTCTTTTAGTCGACGCTTTTCAGGATTTTTGTAAAAGCGTTTGAATGGTCATAGATAAATGAGAGTAATCAAGCCTATCGAGTTATTAGTACCGGTAAGCTTCGCACATTACTGCGCTTCCACACCCGGCCTATCAACGTGGTGATCTTCCACGGCTCTCAGGGAGAACTCGTCTCAAGGGGGGCTTCCCGCTTAGATGCTTTCAGCGGTTATCCCTTCCACACGTAGCTACCCTGCAATGCGGCTGGCGCCACAACAGGTCCACCAGAGGTGTGTCCAACCCGGTCCTCTCGTACTAGGGTCAGCTCCTTTCAATTCTCCTACGCCCACGGCAGATAGGGACCGAACTGTCTCACGACGTTCTGAACCCAGCTCACGTACCGCTTTAATTGGCGAACAGCCAAACCCTTGGGACCTGCTCCAGCCCCAGGATGCGATGAGCCGACATCGAGGTGCCAAACAATGCCGTCGATATGGACTCTTGGGCATCATCAGCCTGTTATCCCCGGAGTACCTTTTATCCGTTGAGCGATGGCCCTTCCACTCGGGACCACCGGATCACTATGACCGACTTTCGTCTCTGCTCGACTTGTCAGTCTCGCAG
>RKMI01000132.1_pt1:50000-56341 | contig 56341 bp, 43 predicted proteins | sample 2174191 | NCBI WGS metagenome assembly RKMI01 (sample SAMN10236717, study PRJNA505201) | synthetic metagenome | isolation source: mock community containing 12 organisms: Thioclava sp. ES.032, Psychrobacter... | place: USA: Walnut Creek | collected 2015-10-01
ATCATCGGTCAAGCCCGTTTTCAGGCGGCATTATACCAGGAAAGACTGTCCATTCGCTGTTCAAACTTGAACCCGGCCGCATCACCGTCCTGCCAGACAACGGTGGCTTTGGCCACCTTGCCATCAGCCAACTGCAGAACAACCTCATCCCCGGGTTTGACCTGACCGGCATTTTCGATCTTGCATCCCGTTTCGCTTGCATTGGCCAGCTTCGCGTTTACCCGACGACCATCGGATTGCACGACCACGATCTGGTTCATTTTAACACGCAGGCTCGCCCGGCGCTCTTTGACATCCTGCGCAACGTTGTGAAGGAAGCCCTCGACCTCGCGGGCCAATTTGTCTGCAACCAGTGTCAACTCGTCAGAGGCAAGTTTAACGGTCCGCGCTTCATTGGCGGTCTCACCGATCACGGATGTCACCCCTTGCACGTTCCTCATGGCGTCCTGAGTGTCAGAGTTAGCCAAATGAATAGAACTTGCGATTTCGTCCATCGAGGATTGCTGATGCTCGATGGAGTCGGAAATCGCGCCGGTCACAGAACTGATGTCGCTAACCGTATGCGTGATACGACCGATGGCAGAAACAGCATTCTCCGTTAGGGACTGAACCCCGGCAATCTGGCTACTAATCTCCTCGGTCGCCTTTGTGGTCTGACTTGCAAGCTCCTTGACCTCAGACGCAACGACCGCAAAGCCCTTGCCCATCTCACCAGCGCGCGCCGCTTCGATTGTTGCATTCAAAGCCAGCAGGTTGGTCTGATCGGCGATTTCCCCGATCATACTGACGACCGTCCCGATCCGCTCGGCGGCTTCTGCAAGCGACGCCACGTCCTTGTTGGTCGCCTCAGCTATTCCGGTCGCCGAGCTGACCATATCCCTTGCCTGTCCAGCCTGATCGGAGATCTCGCGCACGGCTGCCACCATTATCTCGGTCGCATCGGCCACGGTTTTGACATTGCCAGAGGCACCGGCAGAGGCACGCTCAGCTGATCCGGCCTCGTTGGTGGCAGACTCCGCCACTTCGGAAAGTGTGCTGGCGGTCTTGTTCATGGCGTCAGTCTGACCGCGCACCGAAACTAGAGTGCTGTCGATGATCGTACGGAATTCCGTCACCAGATTGCCAAGATTCAACTGTCTGTGCTGTTCGCGATCCCGTTCACCCTGCGCAGCCCTCTCAAGGCGCAGACGCTCAACCGCATTTTCCCGAAAGACGTTCACAGCTCTCGCCATGGCTCCGATTTCGTCGGCACGATCAAGTCCCCGCATCTCCAGATCCGTTTGGTTCCGTGCCAGCAATTCCATGTTTCTGGACAGCTCGAGCATTGGTGCAGTCACCGAACGAGTGACCAGAAAGGCCATCAATCCACCAAGCACGACCATCATGGCCAAACCGGCAAGTAGAATCCAGAATGACCGATCGGCCCGGCTGGCCACCCGATTGACCTCTTTGACGATACTGTCCGCGATGCCGTCTTCGATCTGTTTCATCCGGTCGATCCGCTCTGTGCTCGCCTTGAACCATTGCGGACCGGTCACACCGGACACATCGCCTCCGAAAGGTGCCTTGTTTGCAATGCCGCGCAGTGCATCGACAGTCTGCTGCTCAGAGCTCGCCAGGAGTTTTTGCCAGGCTTCGATATCAGAAGAGTTCGCAAAGTGTTCGAAGACCGAAGCAAAGGCATCCTGCTGGGCCCCAAGGCCGACAAATTTGCGATAGATCCCTTCGGCGAATTGTCCGGCACCAAACCCCGAAGCCCCCATGGCGCGCTCGATACCTGCGCGTTCCTTGGCTTGAAGAAACGCCATATAAGCTGTCAGGCTCTTAACGACCGAACCATCTTTGGAGATCAGGCCGACGCCCTCGACAGATGACAGCAAGCTCGCAATGAGCGGCGTATAATAGGCTGCCATTTGCGGCACGGAGCGCGAGAAGCGATCAACATCGGACCGCACAGCAGCGAGCTTTTGCAGCTCGGCTCGCGCTTTCAAATAGGGTGTTTTGAATTCATCAAAATCAAGACGCCCGGAAGCATCGGGGATCTCTGATAAAAATGCCTTCAAGGCTCGGTCCGTATCTGCCCGGCGTGGGCCGATCGTGTCGGCGAACCTGGCACCCTTGGAGCCGATAAACCCTGCCGACGTGCCACGCTCTTTTTGGAGCTCATGAACCAACCCCGAAATCACGGGTGCCAAGGCGACCACATCGGCAACGGCCTCCGCTTCCGTTGCAGTCGATCGTTTTTCGATAAGATCAATTGCCCCAAGTCCCATTAGCAAAAGCAATGGCACAAAAGACAAAATGGAAATTCGCACAGAAATAGTCATTTTTTCAAGAAAGCTTTGCATCATACACCCCATACATTGATGTATCGAATATTAAGACAGCAAATACTTAATTTAAAAATTACTCTACTATAACCAAAAGTGAAAGATGATGATCTACTTGATTCAGAGCGAAAACTTCCTTTACAAAATCAGAAAAGATTGAGATTTCGACGATCAACAGATCCACCATCGCTCTGCCTTCATCGAGTTTCAGCAGCATCACAACTAGACGACCGTTAAGCCTCGGCGTGGGAGGCTCCAACACGCTTTTGATCGCGAAAGGCGCGACCAAGGATATGGCCGTTCAAACCGATAACCAGTCCTAGAGCGAGAGGCGAAAAGATCGCTTCTTCCTGAAAGATCCCGTTCACCACCACAACAAACAGCGAAAAACACGCCATTGAATGCAAGGTAACGCGACTGACAAAAGAGACCCGGTAGGTCTGGAAACCAATCCAGAAATAGACGCCAAGCAGCCCGAGCGCGGCAAACCCCATCTGGTGCAGCATCACCCCAACCGCACTCTCCATTGCGATCGGCGTACGGCCAGCGGCCTGATAGGCCTGCCAGTCAAGCTTGTTGAAGTCGGACACGAGGTTACCGGCATCCCCCAACCCATTGCCAAACGGATCGACAAGAAAATTGTAAACCCCGCCCATGAAGCCCAGAACATGGAAGTCCCCGATCTGCAGACCGGTGACAATCCCCAGTCCGATATAGACCATCAGAACAACGACCAGAGATGCCAAACCAAATGCAGCGCCAAACAGCCAGCGCGCAACGAGCGCACAAAAGGCAAGGAACAGCATGATCAAAGACCCTTTGGCACTGGCAAACAGCAACAGTGGCACCATCAACACCGCGAGATACCATCGGCCATTCATAATCATGAGAAGCGCAAGAAAGGCCAGCAAGTAGGAATAGCTGATGGCATGATTGTTCGGCCCCATCAGACGCAGAATGACGAAACTGTTGTCGCCAAGTAGCGGCGTGTTCAGGAAGGCGACCTTGAAGGTATCAAGAATGCTGGTGACAAACTGACCGGTCTCTGCTGCGACCTTGTCAGCAGCCAGATAGAGTATGGCCTCCCGGTTGCCCACTTCCCATAGTTTCCATCCATTGACGAGATCCAGCCACAGCTCGCGATCAATCATTTCGATGAACCCGAGCACCAGGATGATAACCGACAGGCCCGTGAAGAAGGGCAGCATCGGCTGATCATAACGAAGAGCACTGAGAAGAAAGATCTGGAAAATGATCAGGGGGCTGATCACGTTGCGCAAATAGATGATCGCCCCGGCCGGGTTTTTGGCCATGCCAACCAGAAGATAAAGCCCGATGAGAGCAAACCCGAAAAGACAAACCAGCATGATCCGGTTGACCGGCCTGCCATATTGGCGCCAGTTAAGAGCGTAAGTCCCGAATATCCAGATCCACAGGATCATCATCGTCAGGAAATTGTATCCCCGAACAAAATTATAGTCTTCGAGCCCGGCGATATAGCCAGAGAAGATCGACACGAACATATTCTGGAAGACCAGCGAGAAGACCACGATCATCGGCGCCATGGCCGGGAAGAACAGAGCCACCCCCGTGGCGAGCAGAAACTGACAGAATATCGCGAGGATAGGGGAGACGAAGTGCGCCGATATGGGAATGACGGTTATGGCAAGGCAGAGAAGCAGCGTAAAGAAGACATGACTGACCGTTGCAGCATGCTTTTGCAGCAAGCCGGTTTCAGCAGGGTCTGATCTGGAAAACATGGGTTGCGACATCGATCCCGATGCCGTCGTCGGGCCGTTGTAAATGCTGCTCTCCTACTGGCAATTCCGCTTCAAAGAATAAAGCCGCAACCTTGCAAAAGCCTTAAATGGAAAAGTCAGGGAATTGTCAGTCCAGAACGGACTGAAACGGACGCAAGGAACCAAGCAAACAGGCATCCGGACCGACATTCGCTCTCTATTGCCCAGAACCTCCAGCCAGACACGAGCCTTTAGCTCGCGTTGCCAAGAAAGGCTCGTCAAAGAGCCGCCCATTTCAACCAATCGGCAACCGATCAGGCAGCGTCCTCTTTGCGCTTTTCCTCAGCAAGAATCTCGAGCGCCAGCACATCCAGAAGCTCGACAACCGCCTTGCTGCTTTCATCCAGCCTATGCAATTCTTTAAGCATCAGCTCGTCATTCCCCGCAGCACGCGCTTCAAGCGCGCGTCTTGCCGACGAATGTGTTTCCTCGTGCGGCCCAAGAAGCTCGATGAAGGTTTTCGAGTGGCGAATGGTGTCGTTGGTCATCTTGTTGTACCATTTCCCCAGGCGGCAATGGTGGTGATCCGGCAGCTCCCTAGATGCCTTCACCCCTTCGGCAAAGCAGGCCTCAACGACATCGCGTTTGAAAATGATGTGATCAACCTTCGCGGCATAGCAGAGCGAAGCCGCCGACTCTTCGTCGAACATTTCCTTCGTGCGCTGAACGTAAAACTGCGTTGTGTCATGCAGGCTTTGAGCCACCGTGCCAACCATCACGGAATTGTCCGACGAAATGTGCGCGATTTTTCCGATGCTCGATGCAACCTCGGCGCTGGCTTCCTTCTGCCCGATCAGGATCGATGAGATTTCGGCCATGCTGCCGGAAACAGACCCGACCTGTCCGGCAATCTTGTCCATCAATTCGGACGTTTCGTTGATTGCCTGTTCACCATCAGAAACAGCGGAGGTCGACATTTTCATGGTTTGTTGGATATTGGCCATGCCCTCACGAAGCATGGAGACGCGTTGCACGATGTCTTCCGTCGACTTTGATGTCTGTGTCGCGAGCTCCTTCACTTCCGAGGCGACCACCGCAAAGCCCCTGCCCGCAACGCCGGCCCTTGCCGCTTCGATCGTCGCATTCAGAGCGAGAAGATTGGTTTGGGCGGCGATGCCCTCGATCACTGAAATGATCTGATCAATTTGTTCAGAGGCCGCCGTCAGTTCGTCAACATTCTGTGACGTGGATTCGACCGATGTTGCAATATGCTGCATCGTCCCGGACATCCGCACCGTCGTATCGTGACTATCAACCACATTCGAGTTGGTTTCTTCAGCCTCTTTCGCAACCGCGCTGCTGTTTCGTGACAGCTCTTCGACGGAAGAAACCATTTCGGTCGATGCCGCGGAGATGGTCTGACTGCTTCTTGCAGCATCTTCTGAATTTCTTTGCAACAGGGCAACTTGCAGCATGATGTCGTTGAGCTCGACGACAGAGCGCGTCATGCGTTCAAGACCCTTGATATTGGCATCGCGAAGATCGTGTGCAGCATGACCCTCCAACGATTGTTCATACCCGCAAATGGTTCCAGTAATATCGGCAAACGCCTTGTAGACAAGGGTGAGAAGCAGAGAATCAAGATTGCCTTTGCGCAAGGCAGCACCTTTTGTCAGCTTCGGGATCATCTGCATCACGGCTCGGCCATACGATGAAACATACCAGGCGATAGGCACGCCTTCATTCTCAAGGGTGCGACCGTTCGCTATCGCATTGAGCAGTGTTTCGTCATCAAAATCCTTGTGAAACAGAGAAGACCAATCTGCCTGCTGCTTGCCTAGCAAGGCATTCAGCGTGTCATCTTCCGGCAGTTTGCCAGAAACGCTGCTCGCCTTTAGCGCGGTGTGAAACTCCTGAACGACGGCGTCCAATTCCCCGCCGATACCTAGCGCGATATCTTTGGTGAGACTTTTTTCCGAATGTCCCTGTTGGAGAAATTCGACTGCTTCCTTGCAAGGAGAATAAGGTTCCATCGTCAAGTCTTTCAAAACAGGTATTTATAAAACTTGTTTTACGAGCTAGACTCAAAAACCATAAAAAACTGTAAATATGCAAAACATCACACATTTACTGCACCAAAAAGCGTGCGCATTCCGGTCTTATCCGGCCACTGATTCCGACAGCATCCGGCCACCCATTCCGATTTGATCCGGCCATTGATTCCGGAGCATTCGGCCCCCCCTTGTGAAGGGGATTTGTCGACCGTTTTGAG
>RKMI01000137.1_pt1 | contig 52286 bp, 44 predicted proteins | sample 2174191 | NCBI WGS metagenome assembly RKMI01 (sample SAMN10236717, study PRJNA505201) | synthetic metagenome | isolation source: mock community containing 12 organisms: Thioclava sp. ES.032, Psychrobacter... | place: USA: Walnut Creek | collected 2015-10-01
TGCTGCGGGCCAATAATATCCCCATCGTCGCGCTTGACCACGAAATCGAGCAAATCGAGATCCTGCGAAAAATTGGCATTAAAAGCTATTTTGGCGACGCCAGCCGCTCTGACCTACTCGAAATGGCAGGTATTAAAAGCGCCCGCCTATTGGTTGTTGCGATTGATGATCGTGATCGCGCCGTGCATATGGTGAAGCATGTAAAGCAGTACTATCCCAACGTATGGGTGTTAGCACGGGGATATGATCGCGGCCACGGCTATCAGCTTCGTGAGGCTGGGGCCGATGATGTCGTCAGTGAAACCTACCACTCCGCACTGGAGCTGGGCGGGCATGCGCTGACGGCCATGGGAGTTCACCCTATGCGCGCGAAGCAGATGACCTGGACGTTCGTGCAGAACGAGGACGCCCACGAGGACGAACTGTTTGACGCCTGGAAAGAGATCGAAGAAGGCATCAACTTCAGCCCTCGCTATGGGGAGCTGTTCATGAAGCTGGAAGAAGCGTTGAACAGCGCCATGCAGCAAGACTGGCCCGAACCCAAGCGCGAAGATGTACCGATCTGGACCCCGCCAGATAGCTCGAAAAGTCGTTAAAACGGTAAATGCAATGAGGCGCTGAGCATATCGAGATGATCAAGGGTGGGGTCGACGATGTGCTCTTATACAAGCTTGAATCTGATATCGTTGGGTCTGGGTTAGTTGTCGGTACTCCATGTTCTGCCAAGCAAGTGTCTCGTGTTCAAACATGGTACACATCAAATTTTCCTTCGATAACGGGGGTGTGGGGAAGCTCTTTTTGAAAAAAGCTCAAAACATCGCCATATTTTTCTTTAGGGATGAATATGGCTTTAACGAAATTTTTCATCTCTTTCCCAGTCTCAGGATGCTGCCAGTATAAGTTCAAACCAATGATACTTCTCTTTGGGTAAGCATAGATATTCTGCGCATCCCGCCAAGCAACATTATCTTCCATCTGATTGCGAGCCATCGAGTGATAGCCTTTAGAATTACCCATCAGCGCCGCCATCACGCCAATACTAACAGGGCCAATCGCCGCAATTATCAAGTTAGGGTTCACTAATACCAGAAACAGCACCCCCACCCCGGAAATAATGGCCGTCCATTTCATTACCGGTTTGACCGAATCGATCTGTGGTTTCCAGGAAAAAACTTCGATGTGTTTTTCGGTTAAACGGTAAACAATGATCGCCGTTTGGTGGGTCATGCTCATAGTGATAAGTACACCAAATGAGAAAACTCCTCCGCACAAAAGCATTTTACTAACAGTAGATTCAATCCCCCACCCAAATGCAAACCAAAGCCCCAACATCATAGAGATGCAGGACATTATTAACAGAATGATATTGGCTGGAAACGTATAGTAGTCCCGAGTACGTATCTGCCATGCCATCACTGCTGGTTCATCGGCATACTTCCAGGGCATCTCTGCTACATAGTCCCGCTTAGGTTGAATAAACCACATGGTGAATGCTCTCTTTTATCAATCAGGCAGTCGGTAACGTCAGGGGTAAGTTTGCTGAGTTTTCTGTATGACGGTAGCGTTTATCGATCTCGATATTTCCTTGGCTGGGAGTTGACTGACAGAAAGGAAAGGTGAAAGCATGAGCGACATAGCAAGTCCTATTTTATTTCTGGTCTTAGGTGAACTCACCACGCCATCAGTGCTTATTCCGGCAGCGTCGCAAAATGCGAATGCACAACAAGCTTTCCTTCACGATAGGGCGTATTCGGAAGGCGCTGCTTAAATATATCTAGGCACTTCTCGAAATCTTTTTTATGACAATAAACTTTGCTGTAAACAGAGTAATGTGAACCATCTTCATTATACCAAGTAAAACGCAGGCCAATCAGACAGCGCTTTCTCCAAACAGCAATATCTTCTGCATTTGGCCAATCTATCTCATGGTATTCTTCATTGCGCACCATCGACTGGTAGTCTTTAGAATTCCCCATCAACGCCGCCATCACGCCAATGCCAATAGGGCCAATCGCTGCAATAATAAAATCAGGATTAATAAATACCAAAAACAACACCCCCACACCGGAAATAATAGCCGTCCATTTCATTACCGGCTTGACTGAGTCGATCTGTGGTTTCCAGGAAAATACCTCGATGCGCTTATCGGTTAAACGATACACGATAATGGCCGTTTGGTGGGTCATGCTCATGGTAATGAGCACACCAAAAATAAATATCCCACCCCCACCTAGGACCGAAGCGAGTAGTGTAGCTTCTACAAAAAACAAAAGTAAGCCAACACCTGAAGTTATAAAAAACATAATAAAAAAAAGGATATTGGCAATGAACGTATTGTAATCACGTGCACGAATCTGCCACGCCATCACCGCTGGTTCATCGGCATGTTTCCAGGGCATTTCTGCTACATAGTCTCGCTTGGGTTGAATAAACCACATGGTGAATACTCTCTTTTATCAATCAGGCAGTCGGTAACGTCAGAGGCAAGCTTGCTGAGTTGTCCGTGTGACGGTAGCGTTTATCGATCTCGATATTCCCTTGGCTGGGAGTTGACTGATAGAAAGGAAAGGTGAAAGCATGAGCGACATAGCAAGTCCTATTTTATTTCTGGTCTTAGGTGAACTCACCACGCCATCAGTGCTTATTCCGGCAGCGTCGCAAAATGCGAATGCACAACAAGCTTTCCTTCACGATAGGGCGTATTCGGAAGGCGCTGCTTAAATATATCTAGGCACTTCTCGAAATCTTTTTTATGACAATAAACTTTGCTGTAAACAGAGTAATGTGAACCATCTTCATTATACCAAGTAAAACGCAGGCCAATCAGACAGCGCTTTCTCCAAACAGCAATATCTTCTGCATTTGGCCAATCTATCTCATGGTATTCTTCATTGCGCACCATCGACTGGTAGTCTTTAGAATTCCCCATCAACGCCGCCATCACGCCAATGCCAATAGGGCCAATCGCGGCAATAATGAAATCAGGATTAATAAACACCAAACACAACACCCCCAAACCGGAAATAATGGCCGTCCATTTCATCACCGGTTTGACCGAATCGATCTGCGGTTTCCAGGAAAATACCTCGATGCGCTTATCGGTTAAACGATAAACAATGATCGCCGTTTGGTGGGTCATGCTCATGCTAATTAGCAAGACAAATCCCCCTCCCCCAGCTCCTAATAAAAATGAGGATATACCAGGTTCATTAAAAGAGAAAATTGCAAACCCTACTGCGAGTGAAATAATAAAATTTATACAAAATAAAATATTGGCAATAAACGTATTGTAATCACGTGCACGAATCTGCCACGTCATCACCGCTGGTTCATCGTCATGCTTCCAGGGCATTTCGGCAACGTAATCCCGCTTGGGTTGAATAAACCACATGGTGAATGCTCTCTTTGATCAATCAGGTAGTCGGTAGTGTCAGAGATAGGGTCGCTGAGCTATCTGAGTATTGATAACGCTTATCGATCTCTACAACATCACTCTTATGGCTGGGCTCTTTTTCGAAGAAGGGAAAGCGCAACGCCCCTTGGCTATCGCTATAGATCGCTTCGTCATAGATGACTTCCATTAAGAACGGCTGACCTTTGGGAAGTTGTTCCGCCGATAACCAGGCCTGCCATACTCGTAGCGGGTCATCTGCAGCATAAGAAACAGACTCTTGTAGCTGCAGGGGCACTTCCGATGACTACGACGTTTGAGCACTACCCGTAGGGGCCCAAAATGCCCGCTACCGATAATTAATTAGGCATTGATCACAACTGGCTTTCCAAGCCAGACAGCATACTCGCTTCAATAGTATTTATTAGTGATGCACATCAAAGGACTCTTCTAAAACAGGCACATCTGGTAGCCGTTTGGTAAAATATGCTAGGCAGTCTTCTAGGTTTTCCTTATTGCAGAATACTGGCCGTATATCTTCAGTGACCAATTTATCCACATCAGGATTATGCCAATGAATATTGAGCCCAATGATATTACGCTTTTTGTAAAAGTATAATTTTTTTGTACTCCCCCAATCAAACTCATAGTGAAGTTCATTTCTAGCCATCGACTGATAGTCTTTAGAGTTCCCCATCAACGCAGCCATAATGACAATACTAACAGGGCCAATCGCCGCAATTATCAAGTTAGGGCTCACTAATACCAGAAACAGCACCACCACCCCGGAAATAATGGCCGTCCATTTCATTACCGGCTTAACCGAGTCGATCTGTGGTTTCCAGGAAAATACCTCGATGCGCTTATCGGTTAAACGATAAACAATGATCGCCGTTTGGTGGGTCATGCTCATAGTAATAAGTACACCAAATGAGAAAACCCCCCCGCACAAAAGCATTTTACTAACAATAGATTCAACCCCCCACCCAAATGCAAACCAAAGCCCCAGCATCAAAGAGATGCAGGACATTATTAACAGAATAATATTGGCTGGAAACGTATAGTAGTCCCGAGTACGTATCTGCCACGCCATCACCGCTGGTTCATCAGCATGTCTCCAGGGCATTTCTGCTACATAGTCCCGCTTAGGTTGAATAAACCACATGGTGAATGCTCTCTTTTATCAATCAGGTAGTCGGTAGTGTTAAAGGTAGGGTCGCTGAGCTATCTGTGTATTGATAACGCTTATCGATCTCTACAACATCACTCTTATGGCTGAGCTCTTTTTCATAGAAGGGAAAGCGCAACGCCCCCTGGCTATCGCTGTAGATCGCTTTGTCATAGATGACTTCCATCAGGAATGGCTGGCCTTTGGGAAGTTGATCCGCCGATAACCAGGCCTGCCATATCCGTAGCGGATCGTCTGGGTTATAAGAAACAGACTCTTGAAGATGCAGGGGCACTTCCGATGGTGGTGTCGTTTGATAGCTATCCGAGGGGGCCCAAGAGCCTGCGACCAATCGCTCCGAGATAGTAACGGTTTCGCCCGCTAGGCTGGTAGGCAGGGCCAACTGCACCCAGTAGCCTTGTATGATGGGAACGCGTTTACCAGGAGAATACGGTGAGGACGTGCGGGAGGTGTCAAACTCTGCTCCCAGGGTAGTAACGGGTGTTAACTTGAGTGAAGGTTCAAGCAGCGCCTCATTCAAGGCGCGCAGTTCTGCACTGTTATCATCATCACTTCCTGTCCACTTATTGGCTTTACCCCAGGTGCTTTGATAGAGCCAGAGACGCACTCCCTCACGACGGTAATGCTCTGCCAATCCAGAGAACACCAAGTAGCCGACGCTGAGTATCAGCATCGCCCACCCTGCCCAGGGTGCCATTATCCAGCCAAAGGCAAACCAGCGGCTAGCGGCTGCACCAAATAGTTGAACTCCCCCAACAATAGTCATTCCCGTAGTTGTTAAGCCCTTCGCGATAAGGGCTACTCGCTCATCATCACCCGAAGCGTTGCCATACTGTTGAGCTATCTGCCAAGTCTCCACTCCTGCCCCAATCGCCGCAAAAGCGGCTAAACCGGCAACACGACTTGCAAGTTTCGCAGCAATTTTTTGCGCCCCCGTGTTACCCACATTCTTCCAGCGCTTAATGCCAACACTAGTCAACTTTCTTGTGCTCTCGGATAAAAACGCCGTTTGATTAGCATGCCGCTGCCAATAGGGCATGACCCAAAGCGACATCACAGCAGAGGTGGCGTAACTTGCCTGACTAGCCAGGGTGGTCATCTCTTCGCGGTCGACGCCATCTTTTTCCGCATCAAGCAGGGTATTGGTCACATTGGCTAGGTTAATCGCCGCTATCAATAACGGTAGCCCACCGATGCCACGGGCATTTATCCAGCGCTGCATGCGCTGCCGCGCGGCGGCTGCGTTCGCCGTGGCCCTGCCAAACCGCTGCTGGTGTTGTTCGCGCAGTTCACCAAACCCAAGGTCAGCCAGCACGCCTGCGCTTGCTTGGCTACCACCCCCTGCGGTGAAGCGCTTGGGTTCGTTTAGCGCTAGCAAACGCTGCTCCTGTTCAAGGTGAGTGATTTCTCGATGGATATTGGCACGCCCCCTAGGTGACATAGGCAAGCTTAACCTGCCCTTGAGAAGTGCCTTGGACTGCGATAAGCGCTGCATGTCACGTCGCCAGCGGCGGTGCTGTGCGCGTGCGGCGTCGTGTTGTTCTAAATAAAGGCCGTCATTATCAGGATGGACGAAGGCCACCACCATGGTGATCGAGAGGTTTCTGACTAACTGCTGCGAGGCGACTTGGGCACCCGCCCCAGCGGTAGGAAGCGCATGATAAGCAATGGATTGCCAACTCGCCTTGCCCGCTCCGGCGGCGACTTGCTTGAGTACAGAGAAAGCCTCTTTGACAGGCGTCGCCAACGCTTGAAAAACGGCCGACTGTTGAACATGTTCGTAGCCCAGGACAGTGTCAAGGTTAACGGCCACATTACCAAGGTTCAGCGCATCACTCAGTTCGATGGCGATTGCCTGATCATCTGGGTCACCGGCTGCCAGCCACTGGGCCGCCACTTGATCCAGAGCTTGTGCCAACACTGGTGAAAAGTTGTAGGGGCCGGTGCCCACCAGCGTAGCGCGCTCACGCAAGGTGCGGGTTAGCCATTCACGGCCCGTTTCACTGGCTCCGATGACTTCGGCGATCAAAGCGACTAACTCCAGCAGACACTGGCTTTGCGCCTCATCACAGTTGTCATAAAAGAGTTCTTCCGCTTGAGCCGGTAACCGTTCAAGCCAGACGATAATATCGTTGAGGCTGGCATGCACATGGCCACGTAACCGTTCTCGCTTGGGTTCGTAAGTGGTAAGAAAATCGACAGCCTCGTCATGATATACATCATCACGCCATGGACGTTTGCTTCTCCAAGCCTCCAGGTCCTCTCGGCTTGGCGGCTCGATCCCCAGGGCGGCTAAATTGGAATCGATCGTATCAAGCCGTTCTTCATGATGGCGCTCTAGGGTGGAGCCCTGCTGCCCAAAGGGAGAGCCGCGGTTAACGGCGCTAGACAGTTCCTGGGCCTCTAGGGCTTCCAACCGCTGCTGAAGCAGTTCCTGGGCCTGCCGATGCCGTTCTGGATCATCGCGTACGTCTTCGGGTAATTCGCTATCGTCAGGGCCGCATAACAGTTGCGTGACCGAGGCCATCTCTAATCGATGTCCATGTTCATCCAGAAAAGCCTCAAGCTCCATTTCGCGCCCGGCCAGTGCCATGTGTAGATCGTTAACGATCCCTAAATCGTCATCAAGGGCTATAAAGAGTGCTTCGTCGTGTTTCTCAACGTCTGCTAGCACGCTGTCCTGGGTGATTTCAGGTTTGACCTTGAGCAGCTCGTAGAGGCTGTCATCTTCGACTAAGCTGTTTTCGGCATCATTATCCCGCTCAATGGTCGAGACCGTGGTGGTGGTAAAACCATCGGCCGCCCCATTAGGCGTGATATCCGCCACGTGCTTGGCGAGTTGGGTTAAAGGGCCTACGTGGGCAGTGAATGACGTTCCGTCTGCGGTGGCGTTCAATGCTGCCATCGGGTCAAGGGGGCGCATCAAACGCTGACGTACTTCTGCATTTTCCAGCATGTGCTCGCGAATACGCTCGGTCCACTGTACCGATGAGTAAGCCAACGCCAGCGACGTGCACGTCGAGTAAGTGAGGTGGGAGGCACCGCTGAACGTAGCGCCTTCCACGCGGTATTCGTCAAGTCGTTGCTCTCCCTCTTCCTCCACCCAGACATAGAGCCAGCCGTCTCGCAGTTGTCGAAGCGTGTAGTCGCGGGTTTCGAGTGAAGGGTAATCTGGCCCCTGCCAATCATCGTCAATCGGGTGTGGCGCTGGCGCATCTGCCTCGGTGGGCGCCTCGTCAATGGCGTAACGCACGGGGAAAATATCGATGTCGATAAACAGTGGGCAGACACCGCCACCAAGGGGCGTTTCATCAAAGGCGGCATCGCGTGCCTGCGCTTGAGCATCCGTGTTAGCCATCGGCTTCCTCGTCTATAAATAGTGGTTCTTGGGAAAGTGATGCGTGACTCTGCGCGCTTTGAGGGGCGTTAGCGGCCGGGGTGCGGCTCCAAGCATCCAATGCATAAAGCTGATCTTGCCGGGAGAGGCGAGCGTCGTTAGGCGAATGCCGTGCCCAATCGGCATACAAGCCATCGCTCGCGGTCATATAGTCTTCGCCCCAGTTCAAGCTGAGCTCCACCCAGATGGCGACCTGGCGTTCCGTGCTGACTCCCCACGCGATGGCATCGTCTAAGCGGTCGTCAAGCCATTGACCACGCTCGTTGATAGGAAGATGTTCCCACGCTGTGATCGCATGCTCGCTAAGGTAATTCGTCAGTCGTTCCTTGAGCTGCCAGCGGACCACGGCATCCAGGGCGGTAAACTGATGGCGCCCAAAAGGAGGCAAGTCGGGCGTTTGCTCTGCCTCAGGCACTTCAAGGCTGGCATCCGCTCTAAACGATTGCCATTTTAGCGGGCGTGATGCTTCCCAATTAGGCGCCCAGTCCGCTACCCACCAGCGATCAATGGGGCCCATTAGTGCCCTCAACGGGGCCTTTTCATAACTCGCTAACCAGTGGCGGGTAACAAGTGGGTCAGCGAAGCGCAGTAGTTTCTCCTGACCACCTTCACCTTTAAATGTGACGCATTGGCGTAGATGCTCGCCTAGCGATGCCGTACTCGCCGAACTACTCAACAGCGAGAGCGAGCGGTAAAGCGCTTCTTCGCCACAGACGCTGGCTTCATTGGCAAGACTAGTGCCCCTTAACCGCACCAGTATGGGCCCCTGCTCGGCCAGTGAAGCCCAGCGTGTCGTTAAATACACCGGCTCAATCTCATCAAGGTCGTCTCGGCTATAGAGACGCTTAAAAGCCTCTGGATAACGCACGCCATCTATTAGCGCGTGCGTCGCCTCCCGAACATGTTCCATTTATCGGGTTCCTTGATGCTGATCTTCACAAATCTCACAGCTAGCGGGCGCTTTGAGTAAGCTTTTAAGCTGAGCAGGGCGGTTGATGGGTGCAACGACTTGATGGCTCTCAGCCTCCACCTCCTCCGGCAACTGCGGCGCCTGCGCCGCTTGCCCGCTGCCCGAGGCTGGGCTGCCGCCGGAGTTGATCTTGACCTGCGGGCCAACAATGGTGACGCCACTGGGGTCGATTTTCAGGAAGCTGCCACCTGCTTTTAGGGTGATTTCCGCGCCTGCTTCGATCACCACCTTCATGCCCGCTTTGTGATGAATTTCTTGCCCGGCTTCCAGCAGCTGAGCCTGGCCGATTTTTTCATGACGGGTGCCGTCGATCATCAGGTGGTCGTCGCCATCTACCTTCGTGTGGCGATTGTGATGCACTGTGTGGTGATCGTCGTTATCGATTTCGCTGATGCGGTCGTTATGCACCTTGAGGTGGCTGTCGTGCTGGATCTCTTCGGTGCGGTCGTTAAGCGTCAGTAGCTCCAGGTCTTTCTGGGCGTGGAGCCAGATCTGTTCTTCGCCCGCTTCGTCTTCAAAGCGCAGTTCGTTGAAGCCTTCGGCCTTGTGGCTTTGGGTGCGTAGTACCGTGCGGGTTTTGTGCTCGGGCAGCGGGTAAGGCGCGGTGTTGACGGCGTGATAGGTACGCCCGGTAACCAGCGGCTGATCTGGGTCACCCTCCAGAAACGAGACAATCACTTCGTGGCCAATGCGCGGAATGGCGATGCTGCCATAGCCGCCGCCCGCCCAGCCCTGGGCGACGCGTACCCAGCAGCTAGCCGTGTCATTTGGCTCTGCGTAGCGATCCCAGGGGAACTGGACCTTGACCCGGCCGTGCTCGTCGCAGTGAATCTCTTCGCCTTCCGGGCCAACCACAAAGGCAACCTGGGGGCCATCGACGCGGGGTTTGGGATTAGGCGTTGCTCGCCAGGGGGCATCACCGGGGATCAGCGTGACCTGATTGTGGTAGCGGGTCATCCCGGCAGAATCACTTTGAGTGATGCCGTCTTCTTCCAGCGCCTGGGGCTGCTCGCCGACATGACGTACTTCGATGGCCTGCCAATCGCGGTTGAGGCTGTCGGTGTCGTGGTCGGTCAGGCTAAAGCGCAGGCCGGGGGCCAGTTCTGGCAGGTCGCTTTCCGCGCTGGCAGTAATCGCCTCGCGGCGCAGTTGTTCCAGGCGGATGCGGGTAAAGGGCTCGCCGGAGGCGTCCTGCTTGTAGCGGCCGGGGTAGTCGTAGTGTTCGTAGTCCACTTGCTGGCCGTGCTGCTCAACGTCGCGGCCCAGGTGGTCGTGGAGTTGCGCATAGGCGGGGTTCTTGAAGCTGTAATCCTTGAGCGTGGCGGACGAACTCGCCACCCGGGCGGTATGGCTGAGTTTGCGCACATGGCGCATGGGAGCGGTGCCACCGGCACGGCTGTGATAGCTGAGCTCGCCTAGGCTAGTGAGTAGCTGCGGGTCGTCGGCGAAGATCAGCCGATGGGCGCCGCCGTCACTATCCTCGAACTCATGAAAATAAAACAGCCCCTCTTCGGCGGCCAGGCGCTCGATAAAGGCGAGATCCGTCTCGCGGTACTGCACGCAGTATTCGCGCTCGGCAAGCTCGCGGGTGATCGCAAAGGCCACGTCGCGGATGCCGCGCTCATCGCAGAGGGTGTTGATGATGGTGAGCGGGTCGACCTTCTGGAAGATGCGAGAGTTGTGGCGCAGGGAAAGCCGCCACAGTGCCGGGCGTAACACCAATGAGTAGAAGGTACGCCGGTGGCCGCGGTCGCCGCGGCCAAACTCGCTAACAATGCCGTGTACCCGGCGCAGCGGTTCGCCGTCCTGCCAGATGGTTAATGACGATTCACGATCCAGCAGCTCAGCCGCGTCCAAGCTGCCGTCGCGGCTGGCCAGGTTAAGCGCCAGCTCGAAAGGTTGGGAGAGCGCTTCGCGGTGGGTGAAGTCGATCACCGCGATGTCGTCAACGCCAGGTAGCGTCAGGGTGAATTGCAGGCCTGTCTTATCCGCCCCCATCCTGTCAGACATAATGCCGCTCCCTGGATCGTCAACTGCTAATGAGAAACGGTCAGAATAGCGAGCCAGAAGCGAAGCACAACCCATTTAGGGCAAGTCACAGCGATCTCTTACACGCGTAAGAGATCGCTTACAGAGCAATTGGTAATCACGAGAACGTGAAGTAGGCTGTAGTGAGAGTCGTTAAAACGGCAGATGTAGCGAAGCGCTGAGCATGCTGAGGTGGTCGAGGGTGGGGGCGTCGATGCGTTCGTATTCAAGACGGCTGACAAGACGATCAATGGTGACGGTGGCACCAAACCCCTGTAAGAGCGCGGTGCCACTCTCATCGATATCTTGCAATGGACGGTAACTTTCGCCACGCCACTCAGTTAGCCCTGATTTGGCGTACACGCTGAATGCCCCCATGCGCAAACCGGCTACCACGGCGCCGCCCAAACTGAGGGTATCCATAATCAATGGGCTAATACTGGATGAAATGGAGACTTCTTCACTCTCGCGGTAGGCCAGTTCAGCGCCAATATCGACCTGGGGGAGCTGCCAAGGACTAAATCCCGCCGTTAAGCGAAAACCGCTGGTATAACTATCGATACTGGTGAGGTCGCTGCCTTCGAGGATAACGCCGTTATCAAGTTGCATCAGCTCGCTTTGCGGTGACGTGTACGCCAACGCAGCCGAATATTCGTCAGCATAGGCGCTAGCGTAGGGCACGACGCAACAGAGTAGGGTGCTTGCCAAGCGTTTTATTGGCATTTTTGTATACCTGGAGGCGTCCAGTAAAGGCAGATCTATTGAGAATAGCAACTGGCCTTGATTTCTACCAATTTAATTGCGCCGCTGACCAGATTCTCGACCAGATGCTGGCCCATTGCCATGAAACGCTCGCCAAAGACCCACTGAGGGGAAAGCACTGCCTGGCGTGGGGTCTGCTCTTTTTGGCGCTGGCGCTGGCGCCACTCAAGGGCGGTATCGCTCCAGTCGTCGAGGTGTTGAATGTGAAAGCCTTTCGACGTGAGCAGTTGGACTAATGTCTCTTGGGTAAGTAGATGAGAATGCGCGGCCGAGGTTGCCCATGGCACGGGGTAGATAAGATCCGCCACGTTAGGACCACTAACCACTTCATGCATCACTAATTGGCCTTGAGAGCTTAGCACGCGGTGACACTCGCCAATCACCCTGGCCGCGTCGGGCATGTTGAGCAAGCTGTGTTGAAACACCACGGCATCGAAACACCCCGCTGTAAAGGGGAGCGCGCAGGCGTCAGCGGTGATCCAAGCAAGTGGCGGGGTGTCTGGGTTTTCTACCAGGGCGCTCAGCGATTGGTTGAGGACGTTAAAACGATGGGTAAGATCAAGACCCACCATGTGATAGCCAAGGGCCGCACCCTGGCGCATTAACCCGCCTAGCCCCGCGCCTATATCCAGCACACGGGTCGGCTCACTGGGGTCGATCAGGTTGAGCAGTTTGGCGGAAGCCGCCATACCGCCAATATGCAACTGGTCGAGGGGAGCAAGCTGGCGCAGCGTTGGGCCGTCAGGATAGTGAGCACGGATTTGGTCCAACACCTCGCGATCACGCAGCGCCTGCTGATAATGCGCCACGAGGGGCGAGTGGAAAGCCATGGTTGATGCTCCTCCGCTAGCCCAAGCACGCCGACGGGGCCAGCGTGCTGGGTGCTCTTGTGGCTAGTCGTCCAGCCCCAGCTCCTGAATGGAAATTTCACGCATTTTAAATTTCTGGATTTTGCCAGTGACGGTCATTGGGAATTCATCGACGAATTTGAAGTAGCGCGGAATCTTGAAGTGGGTGATCTTGCCTTTGCAGTATTCGCGCAGTTCTTCGCCTGTGATGTCGTCGGCAGTAGCGTTGAGTTTGACCCAGGCAATTAACTCTTCACCGTATTTTTTGTCCGGCACGCCAGTGACCTGCACCTCTGAAATGGCCGGGTGAGCGTAGAGAAACTCCTCGATCTCTTTGGGGTAAACGTTTTCACCGCCGCGAATCACCATGTCCTTGATACGCCCGACGATCTGAACGTAGCCTTCTTCATCCATGGTGGCCAAGTCACCAGTATGCATCCAGCCCGCCTCGTCAATGGCCTCGGCGGTGGCTTGATCGTTGTTCCAGTATTTGAGCATCACGCTGTAGCCGCGGGTGCACAATTCGCCAATTTCACCGCGGGGCAGAACCCCACCGTTGCCTGGGTCGACAATTTTGGTTTCCAGGTGCGGCTGGGTACGGCCGACAGTCGACACACGCTTTTCTATGCTGTCGTCGGCGCCGGTTTGGGTAGATACAGGGCTGGTTTCCGTCATGCCGTAGGCGATCTGTACGCCTTTCATGTTCATCTTATTGATGACCTGCTTCATGATTTCCGCCGGGCAGATCGACCCCGCCATAATACCGGTGCGTAGCGAAGAGAGATCAGTGCCGGGGAAGTCCGGATGATCCAGCTCGGCGATAAACATGGTCGGCACGCCATAAAGCGCCGTGGCTTTTTGTTCGTGTACCGCCTTAAGTACTTTGCCAGGATCAAAGCCTTCGTCTGGGTAGATCATCGCTGCGCCATGGGTCATACAGCCCAGGTTGCCCATCACCATGCCGAAGCAGTGGTAGAGCGGTACGGGAATCACCAGGCGGTCGTCGCTGGTAAAGCCCATGCTTTCGGCGACAAAAAAGCCGTTATTGAGAATGTTGTGGTGGGACAGCGTGGCGCCCTTGGGAAAGCCCGTGGTGCCCGAGGTGTACTGAATGTTGATCGGATCATCAAACTGCAGCGTGGCCTGCAGATCGTTAACGTCGGTTTGGCTGACGTGGTGTGCCTCGTCCATCAGGTCGGCCCAGCGCCACATGCCGTTGTGCTTGTCGGCGCTTAGGTTAATCACGCACTCAAGGTCGGGTAGTTTTTGTGACTTAAGCTTGCCCTCGGCGCTGGCTGTTAGTTCGGGGGCCAGCTCATACAGCATGCCGCGGTAGTCCGACGTTTTGAAGCTATCGGCCGTTATCAGAAAGCGCGCGCCGGACTGGTTGAGCGCGTATTCAAGCTCATGGGTACGGTACGAGGGATTAATATTGACCAGAATCGCGCCAATTTTAGCGGTGGCGAATTGGGTGATCGTCCACTCGCTACAGTTGGGTGCCCAAATACCTACCCGGTCGCCTTTTTTAACGCCGATGGCGAGTAGCGCGCGGGCGCAGCGGTTAACCTCTTCCTGAAGTTTCCGGTAGCTCCAGTGGATGTTCTGGTGTAGCGAAATTAACGCGTCGTTGTCGGGATACTGCGCAGCGACCTGATCAAATTTATCGCCAATAGTCATGCCCAGCAGTGGCTTATCGGCGGTGCTGCTGGTGTAGCTTGGGAGGGTAAGTGCAGGTGATGCCATGGTATCTCTCCAAATATTATTGTCTTGTCCGAGCGGATAGGCAGCGACTGTTTATTGTGTGTTATGAGCTGGCGCGGCCTTTTGCCAGGGCGACTTTAGAGTTGGGTTTGCGCCCCAATTCGCCGGTAATCCAATAGCCGGTATCAATCACTGCTTGCAGGTCAATGCCGGTATCGATGCCGAGTCCTGCTAATAGATAGAGCACGTCTTCGGTGGCCACATTGCCTGACGCGCCCTTGGCGTACGGGCAGCCGCCGAGCCCGGCGGTAGCCGCATCAATCACGCTGACGCCTTCTTCCAACACGGCGTAGAGGTTTGCCAGCGCCATGCCATAGGTGTCGTGAAAGTGGGCAGCGAGATGCTCAACAGGCACATGCTGGCGGGTCGCCTCGATCATGCGCTTGGCGGCGAGCGGGGTGCCAACGCCAATGGTGTCGCCCAGCGAGATTTCGTAACAACCCATGTCATAAAGTGCTTTGGCCACCTCGGCCACCTTGCGCGGCACAATATCGCCTTCGTAGGGGCAGCCCAGCACGCAAGACACATAGCCGCGCACCGGCACGCCCGCCGACTTGGCGCGTTCAAGTACTGGTGCAAAGCGCGCTAGGGATTCGGCAATGGAGCAGTTGATGTTCTTCTGCGAAAACGCTTCGGAGGCCGCGCCGAACACCGCGACTTCTTCAACACCAACCGCTAAAGCGTTTTCCAGCCCTTTCATATTAGGTGTCAGCGCGGAGTAAACCACTCCTGGATGGCGCTGAATGCCGGCCATTACCTCAGCGGCATCGCCCATTTGCGGCACCCACTTGGGGGAGACAAAACTGGCGGCTTCGATGTGCGCTATACCCGTCTTGGCAAGCCGCTCAATCAATTCGATTTTAATAGCGGTGGGCACTGGGTCACCCGGCTCATTTTGCAAGCCGTCGCGAGGGGCCATTTCAAACAGTTTGACGGACGTAGGCAGCGCCATGGTGAGCTCCTATTCGCTGGGGGCAAAGTCGAGCAGGACATCGCCCTGGCTGACCGTATCACCGGCCCGGAAGTGGAACGACGCCACGCTGCCATCGGCCGGAGCGGTCATGGTGTGTTCCATTTTCATGGCTTCCATGACCATCAGCGGCATGCCTTTCTCAACGGCCACGCTGGGCTCAACGAGTAGTGCAACGACGGTGCCGTTCATGGGTGCCGTCAGCGTGGATTCTGCTTCGTGGTGGCCGTGATCGATGGCGTCGATACGCCGCCAGAACAGGCGGGTTTCGCCGCTGGGGTCGGCCATTACCACAATATGACCATCACGGCGTGCTTGAAGGCGATGGCGGTGGCCGTTCAGCGTGACCGCGACGGCATCGCCTGTGAGCGGCTGCAGGCTGGCGGTAAGCGTTTCATCGCCGATGGTGAGATTCCACAGCGACTCGCCACTGCTGCGCTTGCCCTCAACAATCACCACGGCCTCGTCGTTATCCGGTGCCTGAGCACTTGCCGGATCGCAGAGTGCAATGCGAATAGTGTGGGGTGCATTCAGGCGGAAGCCATCATGGCGGTCCCAGGGCGAGTCGCTCTCGCATTCTTGCGCTAGTTGGTTCAGGCCAATCAGCGCGGCGCTGGCGTAGGCTTCCCGGCTATAGGTTTTCGGCGCGAACAGCGTGGCTTCATTGCGTTCAATAAAGCGCGTATCCAACTCCACATTTTTAAAGCTGGGATGCGTTGCTAAACGCATTAAGAAGGCGCGGTTGGTGACCACGCCTTGGACGTCCAGCGCCGCCAGGGCACGATTAAGCGTTGCGAGCGCCGCGTCGCGGTCAACGCCGTGAACGATCAGTTTGGCGAGCATAGGGTCGTAGTGCATCGACACGGCATCACCGCTTTCCACGCCGCTATCCAATCGAACCTGATCGGCGTTTAAATCGGCACCCTCTAGATCCAGCGCGAAGCGCGTCAGCAGTCCAGTGGCGGGCAGAAAGTCCTGATCCGGGTCTTCGGCATAAATACGTGCTTCAAAGCTGTGCCCGGTAATGGTCAGTTCGTCTTGGGTGCAGGGTAGCGGTTCGCCCATCGCCACGCGCAGCTGCCACTCGACAAGATCCTGCCCGGTGATCATCTCGGTGACCGGGTGCTCAACCTGAAGGCGGGTGTTCATCTCCATAAAGTAGAAAGACCCATCCGCGTCTAGCAAAAATTCGACGGTGCCCGCGCCTACATAGCCGATCTCTTGGGCAGCGCGCACTGCGGCATCACCCATGGCGCGGCGCAGGTCCGCTGTCATACCCGGTGCGGGTGCTTCTTCGATGACTTTTTGATGGCGGCGCTGAACGCTGCAGTCGCGCTCGAACAAGTAGACGCCGTTGCCTTGATGGTCGCAGAATACCTGCACTTCCACGTGGCGCGGCTGCACAAGGTACTTCTCTATCAGCATGCGATCGTCGCCGAAGGCGGCCTTGGACTCGCGTCGGCAGCCGTCTAGCGCGGCTTGGAAGGCGTCAGTGGATTCGACCACGCGCATGCCTTTGCCGCCACCGCCTGCGCTGGCTTTGAGCATTACCGGGTAGCCGATCTTGTCGGCTTCATCACGAAGCAGAGCGTCGCCTTGGTCATCACCGTGGTAGCCAGGCACCAGCGGGACACCAGCATTGGCCATGCGCACCTTGGCGGCAGATTTATCGCCCATGGCGGCAATTGCCGATGCGGGCGGGCCCACAAAGGTAATACCTGCTTGTTCAAGCGCCTTTACAAAGCTGCCATTCTCGGAAAGAAAGCCGTAGCCGGGGTGTATCGCGCCGCTACCGGTACGTTTAGCGGCGTCGATGACCGCCTCGATATTCAGATAGCTTTCCCGCGCGGCGGCGGGGCCTAAGCGTATCGCTTCGTCGGCTTCGCGCACGTGACGAGCACTGGCATCGGCGTCAGAGTAAACAGCCACGGTTTTTAAGCCCATGCGGCGCGCGGTACGCATTACACGGCAGGCGATTTCGCCTCGGTTGGCCACTAGCAGCGTATCGAATTTCGTGGGATTAGACGTCATAAGCGTGGCTCCGCAGCGTTGTTATGTTGTTGAGGACTGGACGGCGCTGTCCAGGCGGGGCGGCGCTTTTCAAGAAAGCTGGATAAGCCTTCTTGACCTTCCTGGCTTACCCGCAGCTTGGCGATCACCTGGCAGGTATGCTCGCGGGTGTCGTCACTGTCAGGCGCTTGAGCCACCGTGGCCATTAAGGCTTTGGTGGCGCGCTGGGCCTGAGGGGAGCCTTTTAGTAGTGTTGCCAGCATGATGTCCACTTCGTCGTCTAGCTTATCGTGCTCCACCACCATATGGACTAAGCCCAGCGCGAGGGCTATTTCGGCGTCCATGACTTCGGCGGTTAACGCATAGCGGCGCATCTGTCGTTCGCCCAGGGCTCGCTGCACATAGGGGCTGATGACCGCAGGCGATAGGCCGATGTTGACTTCCGATAGGCAGAATTTGGCTTTTCCTGAGGCGATCACGATATCGCAGCAGGCAGCCAAGCCCACCGCGCCGCCAAAGGCAGCCCCTTGAACGCGGCAAACCGTGGGGCAGGGCAGTGTATCGAGCCCGTGCATGAGGGCGGCAAGCTTGCGGGAGTCGGCGAGGTTATCTTCCAGGCCGTAATCGACCATGCGCTTCATCCAGTTCAGGTCGGCACCCGCTGAGAAGCTTTTGCCTTCTGACCCCAGCACTACCGCGCGCACATCGCCTGCTTCGGCCAACGTATGCAACTGGTCAAGGTGCGCGTTTAGCTCAGCGATCAAACTATCGTCAAAGGCGTTATGCACCTCGGGGCGGTTTAACGTAAGGCGCGCCACGTTGTCTTCGATACTTAGTGTTGAATAAGCCATGATGTCCAACCTCTACATGCGGAACACGCCGAAACGTGTGTCTTCGATGTCTGCGTTCATCGCGGCGGCTAGTGAAAGCCCCAGCACATCGCGGGTTTGCAGCGGGTCGATGACGCCGTCGTCCCATAGTCGGGCGCTGGCGTAGTAGGGGTGGCCCTGGTGCTCGTACTGGTCGCGGGTGGGTTGCTTAAAGGCTTCTTCATCGGCTTTCGTCCACTCGTTGCCATCGCGCTCGTACTGTTCGCGTTTTACCTGCGCAAGTACGCCTGCTGCCTGCTCGCCACCCATCACTGAAATGCGCGCGTTAGGCCACATAAACAGCAGGTTGGGGTCATAGGCGCGACCACACATGCCGTAGTTGCCGGCGCCAAAGCTGCCACCAATTAGCACGGTGTATTTGGGCACCTTGGCGCAGGCCACGGCAGTCACCAGTTTGGCGCCGTGCTTGGCAATGCCTTCGTGCTCGTACTTGGAACCGACCATAAAACCGGTGATGTTCTGCAGGAACACCAGCGGAATCTTGCGCTGGGCGCATAGCTCGATAAAGTGCGCACCTTTCACGGCGCTTTCGGAAAACAGCACGCCGTTGTTGGCCACAATGCCCACCGGGTAGCCGTGAATATGGGCAAAGCCGGTGACCAGGGTTTCGCCGTAGTAGCGCTTGAACTCGTCAAAGTCGGAGTCATCGACGATGCGGCCAATCACTTCGCGTACATCAAAAGGCTTTTTAAGGTCGGTGCCGACAATGCCATACAGTTCAGACGGGTCGAGTTTGGGCGGCTTGGGCGCCTGCATGGCAAGCTTGCCGCGCTTTTGCCAGTTCAGCCGTGATACACAGGCGCGGGCAAGTTGAAGTGCATGGGCGTCGTTTTCTGCATAGTGGTCGGCCACGCCGCTGACCTTGGCGTGGACATCGGCGCCCCCCAGGTCTTCAGCGCTGATGCTCTCGCCGGTGGCGGCTTTTACCAAGGGTGGGCCGCCGAGGAAAATCGTGCCCTGCTCCTTAACGATGATCGACTCATCCGCCATGGCGGGTACATAAGCGCCGCCCGCGGTACAGGAGCCCATCACCACGGCAATTTGCGGAATGCCTTCGGCGGACATGGTCGCCTGGTTGTAGAAGATGCGCCCGAAGTGGTCGCGGTCGGGGAAGACTTCATCCTGGCGGGGCAGAAAAGCGCCGCCGGAGTCGACTAAATAGATACACGGCAGGCGATGTTTACGGGCGATCTCCTGGGCGCGAATATGTTTTTTCACCGTGAGTGGGAAGTAGGTGCCGCCTTTCACCGTGGCATCGTTGGCGACAATCACGCACTCGACGCCGGAAACGCGGCCAATGCCGGTCACCACACCTGCCGCCGGTATCTCGCTTTCATAAACGTGGTGGGCGGCAAGCGCTGAAAATTCGAGAAACGGCGAGCCTTCATCGATCAAGTGATCGATTCGGTCACGCACAAACAGCTTACCCCGGCTTTCGTGACGCTCGCGGGCTTTGGCACCGCCGCCCTGGGCGACGGCGGCGGTCAGCGCACGTAGTTTGTTGACTTCACCCAGCATAGAGGCTTCGTTGGCTTGAAACACATCGCTACGCGGATTGACTTGGCTATTCACAGTGCTCATGGCGCGACCTTTATTTGCTTTCAGTAAACAGTTCGCGGCCAATCAGCATGCGCCGAATCTCGCTGGTGCCCGCGCCAATTTCATATAGCTTGGCATCGCGCAGCAGGCGTCCGGTGGGGTATTCGTTGATATAGCCGTTGCCGCCGAGTAGCTGAATGGAGTCCAGTGCCACCTGGGTGGCTTTTTCAGCGCAGTAGAGGATTACGCCGGCTGCGTCTTTACGGGAGGTCTGGCCCCGATCACAGGCGCCCGCGACCGCGTATAAATAGGCGCGGCAGGCGTTCAGAGTGGTGTACATATCGGCCACTTTGCCCTGTACCAGTTGGAACTCACCTATCGACTGATTGAATTGTTTGCGCTCATGGATATAGGGCAACACCACGTCCATGGCGGCCTGCATAATGCCGATGGGGCCAGCGGCCAGCACGGTGCGCTCAAAATCCAATCCGCTCATCAATACCCGAACGCCCTTGCCTTCATCGCCGAGTATGTTTTCAGCGGGAACGGCGCAGTCCTGGAACACCAACTCGCAGGTATTGGAGCCGCGCATGCCGAGTTTGTCGAGCTTCTGGGCGGTAGAGAAGCCGGGCATGCCTTTTTCGATAATAAAGGCAGTGATGCCCTTGGAGCCGGCGTCTGGATCGGTTTTGGCATACACCACCAGTACGTCCGCATCCGGGCCGTTGGTGATCCACATCTTGTTGCCGTTGAGAATGTAATGATCGCCATCTCGCTTGGCGCGCAGCTGCATAGAGACCACATCCGAGCCTGCACCGGGTTCGGACATGGCAAGTGCCCCCACGTGGTCGCCACTGATTAACTTGGGCAGGTATTTGGCTTTTTGCTCGGCAGAAGCGTTAATTTTGATTTGGTTGACGCACAGGTTGGAGTGCGCGCCATAAGATAGCGCCACCGATGCGCTGGCCCGGGAAATTTCTTCCATGGCTATACAGTGGGCGAGATAGCCCATGCCGCTGCCGCCGTCTTCTTCAGATACGGTAATTCCCAACAGTCCCATATCGCCAAACTTCTTCCATAAATCATTAGGAAACTCATTGGACTGATCGATCTCAGCGGCACGCGGGGCAATTTCGCTGGAGGCAAAGGCGTTGACCTGCTCGCGCAGCATATTCAGTTCGTCATCAAGACCGAAGTTCAGTTCTGAGTAGTGTGAAAACATGGTCAATCACCTGTTGTTCATTGTGTTGATAAGAGTGCTGGCGGTATGGGGCTGAGTCAGTGCGTGGTCGCGGACGAAGAGGGCGATGCTTGATCAGACGATTCCGTCTGCTCTTCTTCTCTCTGTTTCTGATGTAGCTCTTCGAGCGCTTGGCGGCAGCGAATCTCGGCACTTTCAAGCTCAAGCTGCACCATGGTGATGTCTTTCATTTGCTGATCGAGCGCCGCTCGACGTTCGGCTATTTTGCTGAGCATTAAATGCAGCTGTTTTTTACTGCCGCTGCGTGTTTCATCCCATAGCTCGAATAGCTCGCGGATTTCGGCGAGTGAAAACCCAAGACGCTTACCGCGAATGGTCAATTTAAGGCGCACCCGGTCTTTACTGCTGTACACGCGGGTTTGTCCGCGTCGTGTCGGGTGCAATAACTCTTGATCTTCATAGAAGCGGATGCTGCGGGTGGTTAAATCAAACTCGTTGGCTAGTTCACTGATCGAGTAGGTTTTGCTCATGATGACTTTCTCTTAAATAAGTATATGCCCCTATGGAACACTGACCATGAGGCTAAAACAAGTTTACGTTAACGTAAAGCAATTATTGCAATGCGATGTTTGCTATTAACTTTGTGTAATTAACTGAATTTGAAGTAATTATTGGAGGTTTCTGTCAGCTTTGTATATTTTCGTAGACCAAAGTTGTAATTGTAATCACCTGCAAGAGGTTGCTAGTTTGCACTTACACCTTACGTTCAGGTAAGGATGCGTTGCCAGCTAACGATTTCCACTCCCGAGTGTAGAGGCTGGTGTATGGAGGCTACTGATCAATACGGCGTTAACGTAAGTCAGGGCCTTCTGAGTCAGCACAAGAACAACAAGAGGCTTACCACTTCATGTGTGCAGACGATGTTCAAAAAGCACATGTCCTCGAAACACGAGGGCTGACCAAGGAGTTTCGTGGTTTTACGGCGGTGGATGATGTCAATCTGCAGGTACAAGAGGGGCACATTCATGCCTTGATTGGCCCTAATGGCGCCGGAAAAACCACGGTGTTCAACCTGCTGACCAAATTTTTGCCGCCCACGCGGGGTGAAATTCTCTACCGTGGTAAATCGATTACCTCGATGAAATCCAATGAAATAGCTCGCCTGGGGCTCGTGCGCTCGTTTCAAATTTCCGCTGTGTTCGCCCATATGACAGCGCTTGAGAATGTGCGGGTAGCGCTTCAGCGGCCGCTGGGCACGTCCTTTCATTTTTGGAAGTCGGGCAAATCACTTGACCATTTAAATGAAAGGGCGCTGGCGCTGTTGGATGAAGTCGGGCTTGTTGAGTATGCCGATACGTTAACGGTAGAGATGCCTTACGGCCGCAAGCGAGCACTAGAGATTGCCACCACGTTGGCGCTTGATCCCACTATGATGCTGCTGGATGAACCTACACAGGGCATGGGCGCAGAAGATGTTGACCGCATTGTGGCGCTGATTAAACGCGTCTCAAAAGGGCGAACCGTATTGATGGTCGAGCATAATCTAAGCGTGGTGAGCCGTTTGTGTGACCGTATTACCGTTCTGGCGCGAGGCGCGGTGCTGGCTGAAGGCGACTACGATAATGTGTCCCGCAATCCGTTGGTCCGCGAAGCCTATATGGGCAGCGATGCCGCAGAAGAAGAGGGTCCTGGAAAAGAGGGCGTCGCCGTATGAACACTGCCGAAACCCAAGCACCACATACCGATACTGCCTCGCCGGATGCTCAATCTCTGGAAATGTTGCGTGTTCAAGACATGCACGCTTTCTACGGCGAGTCGCACATCCTTCACGGGGTTAATTTTGACGTAAAGCGCGGTGAGTTGGTGACCTTGCTTGGCCGCAATGGGGCAGGGCGTAGCACGACGCTAAAAGCAATTATGAACATGGTGGGGCGGCGTACCGGGTCCATCGTGATCAATGGCAACGAAACCCTGCACATGAAACCGCACCATATTCCGCGTTTAGGTATTGGCTATTGCCCTGAAGAGCGGGGCATCTTTGCCAGCCTTGATGTACACGAAAACCTACTGCTGCCGCCCACCGTGCGTTCAGGCGGGATGAGCCTGGATGACATTTACGCCATGTTCCCCAATTTGTACGAGCGTCGCAAAAGCCAAGGCACGCGACTGTCGGGCGGCGAGCAGCAGATGCTGGCGATGGCGCGCATTCTTCGTACCGGGGCGCGCATGCTGTTACTGGATGAAATTACCGAAGGTTTGGCACCGGTGATAGTGCAAAAGCTTGGTGAAGTATTGAAGCAGCTTAAGTCGCGCGGCATGACCATTGTGCTGGTGGAGCAAAATTTTCGCTTTGCCGCCCCGCTGGCGGATCGCCACTTCGTTATGGAGCACGGGCAAATCGTAGAGGAAATTAGCGCAGCCGAGCTGCCGTCACGCCGCGACCATTTAAATTCAATGCTGGGGGTATAACTCACCGACACGACCTTTTTGCTCTAATGCCCAAGCTAACGCTTGACCAAGCGCATTTAATGCTTCGCCTGCACCACAACAACAAAGGCTCCCAAGAGCCAGGAGAACAGCATGACCTTTAACAAAAAAACGCTAGCTACCTGTATTGCCGCTGCGGCAGCCTTGAGCCTAATGGCTTCCGCTGCTCAGGCAGAAATGAGCGATGACGAAATTCGCATTGGCTACTTGGCTGATATGTCGGGTACCTACCGCGACCTAGCCGGGCCGGGTGGCTTAACCGCGCTGGAAATGGCGGTTGAAGACTTCGGTGGCAGTGTTAATGGTACCCCCATTGAAATATTTAGTGCCGACGACCGCAATAGTGCCGACGTTGGGGCCAACGCAGTGCGTGAGTGGGTTGACGAGGATAACGTCGATATGGTTGCCGGGCTGGTAGCCTCGTCGGTATCCATTGCCGTCACCAAAGTACTGGAGGAAAACGACGGCCTGGGTATTGTCTCGGGGTCTGCCGCTTCCAGCATCACCAACGAGCATTGCACTCCTAACCATATTCACTGGGTGTACGATACTTACCCGCTGGCTAACGGCACGGCGAAAGCGGTGGTCGAGCAGGGCGGCGATAGCTGGTTTATGCTAACCGCGGACTACGCCTTTGGCCATGCCCTGGAAGCCGATGTTACCAAGGTGGTCGAAGAAAGCGGCGGCGAAATTGTTGATAGCGTGCGCCATCCGTTCCCCACCAATGATTTCTCTTCTTACATCCTCCAGGCCCAGGGCTCTGGTGCCAAGATTGTGGGACTGGCGAATGCCGGTTCCGACACCGTCAACGCGATTACCACCGCTAGCGAGTTTGGCTTGACCGATTCGGGCCAACAGCTTGCCGGGCTGCTGATCTTCCTCAACGATGTTCATGCACTGGGGCTTGAAGCCACCCAAAACCTGCTACTGACCACCGGTTGGTACTGGGATATGGACGAAGAGTCCCGCGAGTGGGCAGAGCGTTACTATGAAGAAGAAGAGCGCATGCCGACCATGGTGCAGGCAGGTATCTACTCAAGCACCATGCACTACCTCAAAGCCGTTGAAGCGGCAGGGACTGATGACCCTGAAACTATTCGCGCCAAAATGGCCGAGGAACCGATCAACGACTTCTTCGCTCGCAACGGTCAAATTCGTGAAGACGGCCGCATGATTCACGATATGTACCTCGCTCAGGTGAAAACGCCCGAGGAATCCACCGGTGAGTGGGATCTTTACGAAATCCTCAGCACCATTCCCGCCGAAGAAGCTTACCGTCCGCTGTCTGAGAGCCAGTGCAAGCTGGTGCAGAACTAAAGCCAAGCTTCGCAATAACTAAGCAACCACCCTCGGGTAGCGGCCACCGGCTGCTACCCGGTTGATGGCGGGGAGAGTCGTACCATGACGATGATATTCGGTGTGCCAATGGCCGTGTTCATGGGGCAGTTGACGCTGGGCCTGGTGAATGGGGCCTTCTATGCGCTGCTCAGCCTGGGCCTGGCGGTCATCTTCGGCCTATTGAAGATCGTCAACTTTGCCCACGGAGCGCAATACATGCTGGGTGCGTTTGCCGCGCTGCTGGGCTTTCGCTATTTGGGTATTAATTATTGGCTGGCACTTATCTTGGTGCCGCTGGTGGTAGGGGCTTTCGGTATGCTGATGGAGCGCTTTCTGCTTCGTCGCATTGCCCATCTGGATCACCTCTACGGTTTGCTGTTGACCTTTGGTCTGGCGCTTATATTCGAGGGCACGCTGGTCAATATTTTCGGCGTCTCTGGCGCGCGCTATGTGATGCCTGAGTCGCTACAAGGCGGGGTGAATCTAGGCTTTATGTTTTTACCCGTTTATCGCGGCTGGGTGCTGGTCGCCGCGTTGGCTATGTGCCTGTTCACCTGGTTCATGATCGAGCGCACTCGATTGGGTGCGTACCTGCGGGCCGGGACTGAAAACTCCCAGTTAATGCAGGCCTTCGGCGTTAATGTGCCGCTGCTAATTACGCTGACCTATGGTTTTGGGGTCGGCTTGGCGGCTTTTGCTGGCGTCTTGGCGGCGCCGCTTTATCCGGTTTCGCCCACCATGGGCTCAAGCCTTTTGATTGTGGTGTTTGCCGTCGTCGTCATTGGCGGTATGGGGTCGATTTTAGGGGCCATCATTACGGGGTTGTCGATGGGCATTATTGAGGGGTTAACCAAAGTATATTACCCCGAGGCGGCCAATACGGTGATCTTCCTGGTGATGATCTTAGTGCTGCTGTTACGCCCCTCAGGGCTGTTCGGTAAGGAGGCGTAAACCATGACGCAATCTCAACACGCAACGGCCCCTTCGGTCATCATCGAGCGGCAGCGGCGGGCCAAGCAGCGGCGTACGCTGTTCCTTGTCGCGCTGGTGGCGATAGCGCTGGTAGCCCCCTTTGTGGCCTACCCTGTCTTTTTGATGAAAATTCTCTGCTTTGCGCTGTTTGCCTGCGCGTTCAACTTATTGCTGGGCTATGCGGGCTTGCTATCGTTTGGCCATGCGGCCTTTCTAGCCAGTGGCGGTTACGTGACCGGCTATTTGCTGGCCAGTTACCCCGGCCTTACGCCGGAGTTGGGTATTCTCGCCGGAACGTTAATGGCAACCCTGTTGGGGCTGGTGTTTGGCGTGCTATCGATTCGCCGTCAGGGTATCTACTTTGCCATGGTGACGTTAGCGCTGGCGCAACTGATGTTCTTTGTTTACGTTCAGGCACCCTTTACTGGGGGCGAAGATGGCCTTCACGGCGTACCGCGCGGAGAGCTATTTGGCTTTATTAGTCTGCGTAATAACGTGGCGATGTATTATTTCGTGCTGGCGATCTTTGTGTTTGGCTTTGCGTTGATTCAGCGCACGGTGCATTCGCCCTTCGGGCAGGTGCTCAAGGCCATTCGCGAAAACGAGCCGCGTGCGGTATCGCTTGGCTATAACGTGGACGCTTACAAGTTGGTGGCCTTCGTTATCTCGGCGGCGCTTGCGGGATTGGCAGGCTCTACTAAAACCGTCGTGTTCCAGCTAGCCTCGCTAACGGATGCCCATTGGCATATGTCGGGCGAAGTGATTCTGATGACGCTGCTGGGCGGTGTTGGTACCTTGCTAGGCCCGGTAATGGGGGCAAGCCTGGTAGTTAGTCTCCAGCATCTCCTTGCTCAGTCGCCGTTGGGCAACTGGGTGAGCGTCATCCTGGGGATTATTTTCGTAGTCTGCGTACTGAGTTTTCGCAGCGGTATTGTGGGAGAGCTTGGCAAAATGTACCGCAAAAACTTTAAGTAAATTCTGCTGTGTTATCGATACAGCCGTACCGAGTCTGTCCATTGTTGGGTGCCGTTTGGCACCCTTTTTTTATGCCAAGCATCTGCCTACGCCAAAGGTCGAGGAAGCAAGATAGTTGCTTGCGATAGGCTTAAAATATAAGTTAACGTAAACGTCAATTAACCCCTTTGGCTTCACCGGCCAACACGCTTCGAGCACACAATCACAACAACGAAAGCGCGCGCTTAAAACGATTGGGATTAAGTGGGCGGCTTTCAGCGGAGACACGCTATGAATTTTGAGTTAAGTGAAGACCAGGTTGCGTTTGCCGATATGGCGCGCGCCTTTGCCCAAAACGAGTTGGCCCCCCATGCCGCCGAGTGGGACCAGGAGGCTATTTTCCCCGTTGATGTGATACGCAAAGCGGGCGAGTTAGGCTTTTGCTCGCTTTACGCGCCGGAAAGCGTCGGCGGGCTTGGCCTTTCCAGGTTGGATGCCAGCATCATCTTCGAGCAGCTCTCCATGGGCTGCACCTCAACCACTGCGTACCTAACCATCCATAATATGGTCACTTGGATGCTTGCAGACTTTGGCACGCCTGACGCCGTTGGGCAGTGGGGTGAAAAGCTCGCCAGCGGCGAGCTGCTTGGCTCTTACTGCCTCACCGAGCCCAACTCTGGCTCCGACGCGGCTTCGTTAAAAACCACCGCCAAGCGCGATGGAAATGACTACCTGCTGACCGGCAGCAAAATGTTCATTTCCGGCGCGGGCAGCACCGATGTGTTGATCGTAATGGCGCGCACCGGGGGAGAGGGTGCAGGTGGCGTTTCCGCCTTTGTGGTGGAGGCCAATGCTGACGGCATAAGTTACGGGCGCAAAGAAGCCAAAATGGGCTGGAATAGCCAACCAACCCGCATGATCACCTTCGAAGACGTACGCGTGCCAGCGAGCCAACTGCTGGGTAAGGAAGGCGATGGTTTTAAAATCGCTATGAAAGGCCTGGACGGTGGACGAATCAACATTGCCACCTGCTCGATTGGTACGGCTCAGCAGGCCATCAACGAGGCGCGGGCCTATATGTTGGAGCGCAAGCAGTTTGGCAAGCGCCTGGCGGACTTTCAGGCGCTCCAGTTCCGCCTGGCCGATATGGTCACCGAGCTGGTCGCTGCGCGTCAGCTAGTGCGCTTAGCGGCCACTAAGCTGGATGCGGGCGATGCCGATGCGATCACCTATTGCGCCATGGCCAAGCGTTTCGCCACCGATGTAGGCTTTAAGGTGTGCGACGAAGCGCTACAGTTATATGGCGGTAACGGCTATATCAAGGAATACCCGATGGAACGCTTTGTACGCGATACCCGCGTGCATCGTATTCTTGAAGGCACCAATGAGATCATGCGCCTGATCATTTCACGCCGAGTGCTGGCGGAGGGGGCTGCCGAGCTGTAGCGCTGCCGTGTGGATCTTATCGTTATGGTGATTGCCCGAAATAAGGATGGTTAGATGAGTAGCGTACTGTTTACCGAACACCCCACCCAGGACGGTCACGTCATTGCAGAAATAACCCTCAATGCTGAGCGTTCGCTGAATGCCCTGACCCTGGAAATGATCGACGAAATGCTGCCCCGCTTAGCTGACTGGCAGGACGATGAGCGCGTGGTTGCCGTGCTGCTCGATAGCGTAGGGGAAAAAGCCTTTTGCGCCGGTGGCGATGTGGTCAACCTATATAAAGCCATAAAAGGTGAGGGCGACCCCGACTTTCCGGAGCGTTTTTTTAACCACGAGTACCGTTTGGATTACGCCCTGCACACCTACCCAAAGCCGGTGATTTGCTGGGGTAACGGTATTGTCATGGGCGGCGGCATGGGCCTGCTTAGCGCAAGCAGCCACCGGGTGGTGACCGAAACCTCGCGCCTGGCGATGCCCGAGGTCACCATTGGGCTTTACCCGGATGTGGGCGCCAGCTGGTTTCTGAACCGTTTGCCCAACGGCACCGGCCGGTTTCTTGCCATGACCGGCAGCCAAATCAACGCACCGGATGCTGTTCATCTGGGCCTTGCTGACCGAGCCATTGCCAGCCACCAGCGCGATGCGCTGGCGCAAAAGTTAACCGACGCCGCTTGGGGCGAAGGTGAGCAGACCGATACCCATGGGGTGGTTAATCGTATTCTGCGCGAGCTTGAGCACGCCTCACGACCTGTTTTCGAAGAGTTGGAAGCGCCGGTGTATAAATTCTCGCCGCTGATCCGCGAGCTGATGGACCACGACACCGTCGAGCAAATTGTTGCCGCCATAGCCGGTGTTAAAAGCGACGACAAGTGGTTTGGCAAAGCGCAAAAAACACTGGCCCACGGTAGCCCGGTGTCCATCAAGCTGATTGACGAACAGCTCAAGCGCGCTAAGTACATGTCATTGGCCGAAGTGTTCCAGGCTGAGCTGGCACTTTCGGTGCAGTGTTGTCGCCACCGAGAATTCCCCGAAGGCGTGCGTGCCCTGCTGGTGGATAAAGATGGCAAGCCGAACTGGACCTACCCCGATGTGGCCATGGTGGAGGCATCTTTCATTGATGAACTGCTAACACCGCCGTGGGCGAATAACCCGCTCGACGATCTTCACTAATTTTTACTGACCTTTAGCTTACTTATAACAAGGACAATCGCCATGAAAACTGTCGCATTTATCGGTCTAGGCAATATGGGTGGCCCGATGGCCGCTAACCTGGTCAAGGGAGGCTTTAAGGTACGTGCTTTTGACCTTTCAGCCAGCGCGCTTGCCACCGCAAAATCCCAGGGCTGCGAAGTGGCAAACTCCGCCCAGGACGCCGTGGCAGATGCCGACGTTGTGATCTCCATGCTGCCTGCAGGCAAGCATGTGATGGGCCTTTACGCCGAAGGCGACGCACCGCTGTTTGACGTTATTAAATCAAGCGCCATCGTAATCGACTGCTCCACCATCGATGCCGATACGGCCCGAAGCGTAGCCGCCATCGGGGCGGAAAAGGGCATCGGCTTTGTCGATGCGCCGGTATCTGGCGGCGTAGGTGGCGCCCAGGCAGGTACACTGACGTTTATCGTCGGCGGCAGTGAAGCCCAGTTCGAACAGGCCAAACCGGTACTGGACGCTATGGGCAAAAACATCTTCCACGCCGGCGACCACGGCGCCGGGCAAATCGCCAAGGTGTGCAACAACATGCTGCTGTCGATACTGATGGCGGGCACCTGTGAAGCCATCAACATGGGTGTCAAGAACGGCCTAGACCCGGCGGTGCTGTCAGAAATTATGAAACAAAGCTCCGGCGGCAACTGGGCGCTGAATGTGTATAACCCCTACCCAGGGGTAATGGAAAATGCGCCTGCGTCGAAAGACTATCAAGGCGGTTTCCAGGTCGATTTGATGATCAAAGATTTGGGGCTTGCCATGGATGTCAGCCAGCTAAGCGCCTCGCCCGTGCCCATGGGGTCCGCCGCTCGTTCGCTATTTACCTTCCATAAAGCAGGCGGTAACGGCAAACTCGACTTTTCAAGCTTGATGCGGTTTTATCAGGACAACGAGACTAACGCTTAAAGGAACGGCCATGATCACACTCTGGGGGCGCGATACTTCCACCAACGTCAAGAAAGTCCGCTGGGTGCTGGATGAGCTGGCATTGCCCTACGAGCAGATACAGGCCGGGCTGCATCACGGGGTAAATAACACACCGGAATACCTAGCCATGAACCCAAATGGGCTAGTGCCGTTATTTCGTGACGATGCCACCGACAGCCTGCTGTGGGAATCCAACACCATCATCCGTTACCTAGCGGCCCAGTACGGCGAGGATAAGTTCTGGATTGAGGAACCCGCCCAACGCGCCCAAGCAGAAAAATGGATGGACTGGTCGATTGGCGCGCTTTCGCCCACGCATCGCGCTATTTTAGCGGGCTATGTCAGAACGCCACCGGAACAGCGTGACAATGCGGCCATTGAAGCGTCCCTTAAGGTCTGTGAAGGGTTGTTTAGCATGATGGATGATGCGCTATCTACCCAGCGCTGGTTCTCTGGCGAAGCGTTTGGTCTGGGGGATATTGCGATTGCGCCGTCGGTCTATAACTTGCTCAACTGCGGCCTTAGCTGGCAGCCACGCCCGCATTTGGAGCGTTGGTATCAAGCGCTCACCGAACGCCCCAGCTTCCGCAAGGTGGTAATGATTCCGGTGGCGTGAGCCGAAGGCTCACTAGTTCAGGTAGCCGATTCTGAATAACCCGCTTCCAGCGCGGCGATGTCATCATCAAGCGCCTGAAGAACGCCATACGGCAGGCCGTGGTGTTGCGCGCTTTCGATCAACGGCCCCAAAATTGCCTCGCGCTCGGTGGGGCGCCTGGCTTCCACATCCTGCAACATCGAGGCCTTGTTATTGGCGGTGTTCTCCACCACTTGCAAGACCAGCGCTCGCCATGCGTCTTCGCCATGGCCACCATTCGGTGGCTGAATCCCTTCAGCCTGCATGATCGCCGCGACTTCCTTCACTATGGCTTTCACCCGGCCTGCATACGCTGCTTCACGCAACTCGCCGTTGCGCACCCCATGCAGCGCGACAAGTGGGTTAATTGCCGCGTTCACCGCCAGCTTCTGCCACAGGCGGCTTCGAATATCGTCCACTGCCGTCGCGGCAAACCCCGCCTGGGTTAACGTCTGCGCCAGCGCTTCCGCCAGAGCACCGTGCTGGTTATTCAAATCGCCAATAAACGTCGCCCCGCGCCCCGCATGCACCACGCCATCGTCGCCGGTTAAATAAGCGCCTTCAGAAGTGGTGGCACAGAGCACCGGACCCGGCCATACCTGGGTAATCCGCGGCTGAGCCAAAAAACCGTTTTGCCATAGCACCTGCGGGGTAGTCGAGGGGATGACCTCTGAAATGCTTTCAAGCGCCGCTTCAGCCGCCATGGCTTTGGTGGTGATATGCACAAAGGCAGGTGGCGCATGCGTTTCAGAAGCCAGTTGGGCCACCGTAAACGTGTTAAGAAGCTGCGACTTTTGTTCGCCTTCCGGCGTGGTGAGCCATTGTTGTTCAGCCAGCGCCCGACGACCAATCAGCGTGACCGCCGCCATGGGCGAGAGCGAATGGGCCAACAGGCGGCCAATGGCGCCAGGGCCGAGTATCCAGTGGGATGTTGTCATTGAGATCGTTGCTCAGCAGCGGTGTCGCTGCCAAGCTTACCGTGTTCATTGCTAACAAATGAAGGCAGGCAATTTCTGGTCACGCGTGTGCCGGGGCGTTCGCTGTTGTGCGCAACTGCCAATAACGGCGCAGCACGGCGTCGTTGATGGCGCGTTCCATTTCAAAGGCGCTGGGCGTGGGGCAGAAAAGCGTGACGCCAATGCGCTGCTTGCCGATGTCCGTGGTGGCAAGGGTCACGCGGGGTTGGGGGTCGGCGATGTCGATACCGCTGCGTTTTCTGATCACCTCGCTGTAGCGTTGGGCCAATTCGGAATGCGGGGCATGAAGCGATGCCACCTCCTCCTCAAGAGCCGGCAGTTCGGATCGCATATCCACGTTGGGCTCTAAAACGACGCAGACTTCAAGATACACCCACTTCTTGAAGAAGTTCTGATTCTGGATCGGCGTGGTCAGGAAAATGCTGTTGGGCACCACGATGGTCTTGCCGGAGTATTCAAAACGTCCCACCGCGCCACCAATTTCCTGCAGGGTCGTCGCCAGCATGGTTTCGTCGACCACCTGGCCGCGCAGGTCGCCGATTTCGACCCAGTCGCCAATCTCGAACGGCTGGTTGACGATACGCAGCACGGTGCCCGACAAACACAGAATCAGCTCCTTGGTTGCGATCACCAAGGCCACGGCGAAGGCGGTGATGGACAGCGCAAAGGCGTGCAGGGAAGGCAGCCAGATCAACGCCAGACCGAGTAAGGTAAGGATGACGGCAACGTTGCGGATCCTGGCCAGCCAGGCGCGACGGTAATCGGACAAAATCTCTTCTCGCCCGCGGATGACGCGCACGGCAAGGATGCGCAGCGTTATAAGAATCGCCACGAGCGCAATCGAGCTCACCAGACGGTTGCTCAACAGCTCCAACCAGAAGGAATCCTCAGGCATGGTGGTTTGGCGCTCCTCTTGCTGCGGGTCAATGATTCATCATGATCTTGGCACAATGACACTACGCAGTCGATTGAAGGCCAGCGCCAAGCGTGATATCGGCGACTTGGCTATCAAAGGCCTTAAGCGCTGTGGAGTTCATGATTAACATGATATTTTGCAACAACGCTTCCCATGAAAAAATCGCAGAGTAAAGGGCAGAGCCGATGCTCAGGTGCTAAGGTGGTTGAGGAGTTAGCCTTTCGTTATGCAGATGGAGTGCAGAAGGCCACTGGCGACGTTGTCAGCGCGTGAGCATTGATAAAGGAATATCCTGCGAGGGTTTATGGGCTCGTTTTGAAAGTTGGGTCTAGTCAGTTAACGACCCAAAGTGAACAGAATCATGTATTTCCTCTTCGCGATTGCTCTATAGTCGAGGAATGCTAACCGGATTACCCCAACCTATGGCCGTTGACCTGCAAGCGCTCTATCCAAAACTGATTCACTTGATGCTAGACACCGTATTCGTGGTGGATAAAGACAACCAGATCATCTTTGTGAGTGACGCCTGCGAGTCACTGCTCGGTTACCTTCCGCACGAGTTGATCGACACCCAAATCATCAACTACATGCACCCTGACGATTTAGCGGCTACGCGGGACTCCATTACTCGTGTGATGAGTGGTAAGCCCCACATTGATTTCCGCAACCGTTATATACGTAAAGACGGTGGAGTCGTCCACATACTGTGGTCTGCCCGCTGGTACGAGGAGGAGGGCGTGCGGATCGGGGTGGCGCGCAACGTTACCGACCTTATGCAGGCCGAGGAGGAATTGCGTCACCTCGCCCTTCACGACCCGCTGACAAAACTAGCTAACCGAGCGCTATTCTATGATCGACTAGACTCAGGCTTGCGCGCAGCCCATCGACATCAGAACAGACTGGCGTTGCTTTTTTTGGACATTAATGACTTTAAGAGCATCAATGATATCCATGGACATGCGATGGGCGACCGGATCCTCTGCACGATAGCCAGACGGTTGGAAGGCTGTGTAAGGGAGACAGATAACGTAGCCCGGATAGGCGGTGATGAATTCACAGTTCTATTAACGGAGATTCAGTCAGCGCAAGCTGCTACAGAAAAGATGGAGCAGATACTCACTGTCATCAACCAGCCGCTAAGTGCTGAGTTCGGTGAAGTGCAAATGCCAACCTGCAGCATCGGCGTCGCCTGTTATCCCGCCGACGGAGAAGACGCCGAAACCCTGCTAAGCCATGCAGATAGCCATATGTATAAGATCAAAAGAGGCAGTCGCTAGCGGTTGCTTGCCGTTAGCGAGCCGGCCAGCTTTTACGGCGATAGGCCAATAGCCATTGTCGGCCCCAGCCGCTCCATTAGGCTGATGCTTAAAGGTATGGCCCAGACGCTGGCTAGCGCCCACGCATTGGCTTAAGCGGGATCTTGACTGAAACCTGAGAGGGCTTGTCGTTTATTAGCCCTACTAAACAAATCGGTGCAACGTTGAAAATAATGCTTACACAGCTCAGCCTGCTTAAGTAGCTCGTGCTAGGCTAAGTTTAGTATGAAATTGGTCAGGTGCTGGTAATGAGAAAAGGCAGCTAACGACCCCGAGTGGCTATTCTTGGAAATGCAGCAGGAGCGCGAATTTTGGTTATACAGCCTAATGGAAATTTATAGTTTTAAGGGTCATAGGCTTGGGAGAATCTGGCAGGCTGTATTTGTCGGGAAAAAGTGCCAGTGCGTTCATTCAATCATAATATAGGCAGTCTAATACCTGTTAAGTTTAGGAAGTAACCTTTATGAGCCGAATCGAAATAAGGACAGAGGATGTTGAGTTGGCGAAAGATTTGCAATCACTGGATATAGATGGGCTGAATATTGGGCGTAGAATCGCCACTTTTGATGGTGCAGATCCTGAATTGATGGCCGCAGCCAATCAGGTCGCCACATTCGTTATTAGCTCGGGTAGCACCATCGCGCTAAGCCTATTTTCGTCTTGGCTATACGATCGCATAAAGAGAAGTAAGAAAGAAAAAAATATCAAAATTAACGGCGTGGAGATATCCGGCAACAATAAGAACCTGAAGGTTGAAATACATAACCACATTCATTTGCCGGACTCAAAAAGTGAGTGACTTAACAATCGCAGGCACAGCGACGGCTTTTTCGTTGTGGCTTCGCCTTCACTACAAAGCCGCGCGTGCTGCGGGCGTTAAGCGGTCTGAGGATTACCATGACTGATCCAAAAACATTTATCGAAAACATAGACAAGATAGAAAGCTCGCACACCTATCAGTCTGGAATGAAGGGAGCAGTTGACGAGGCTGGCAAAGCACTCACAACAGTAGGGCAAGCTGTAAACGCCGCCCTGTTGCCCATCAGGGGCCTTGTATGGGGGGCTGAGCAAATAGCAGTATGGATGAACGAGCGTGTATCAGAGAAGTTGATTGGGGTCTCGCCGGAAAAGATCGTAACTCCCAACCCACACGTCGCAGGTCCGGCAATAGAAGCCTTAAAGTACACTGCTCAGGAAGAAAGTCTGCGCGAGATGTTCGCTGAGCTACTTGCCAACTCGGTAAACGCTGACAAGAAAGATGACGTTCATCCGTCTTTCGTCGATCTTATTAGATCGATGAATAGCTTGGATGCACGGCTTCTGAAGGAGCTTCGAAAACGGTCCCCTGTACCAGTAATAGACATTGCGATCAGCAAAGAAGGGTCAAAAGGACTGAAGTACATTAGCAGAAACGTTTCTCTTCTGGGCCATTATGCAGGCTTCGAAGAACCATGGCGATCAATGCCTTCAATAGAAAATCTCGAGCGAATGGGTCTAGTGGTCGTAATAAAGCACTCCCATCTGGCAGACGATACGATCTATGAAGAGATTCAAAATCACCCGGAAATTCGAACAGTTATTGAGGAAGTTATGAAAGAAGAGGGCAGCAGCGTCCACATAGACAAAGGGGGTGTTGAAATAACTCGTTTCGGGGGGATGTTTGTTAAATCGTGCATCGCTTAACAATCGGCTGTAGTTCGGCCGCAAAAAGCGCGGCCCGGACGCACTACGCGTTTGCCTCGTGCGCCGCTAAGCCGGGCGTTAAGTAGCTATGGCAACCATCGAAGAAATTGAGCATCGCTGGGCTGAAGCTGGAAGGCTAATTGCGTTGTTGGCTTTGCTTGAGTATGCATATCCGCAAGTGATTGAGGAAATCAAAGGTACGAAGATAAGCGGAACAAACCTTTTGAATATGGTTGCGTACGCCTTAGACTTTGATTCGCGACACTGGGCAGACAAGGCAGTGACTTGGATCGAATCAGGTTTCCCAATAGATGCTGAAATTTGTGACCAACTGCTGAAAATATCAGCGTCAAAAAACGACACTCAAGCTCTGCGTCATCGGTCACTAAAACAAGCAAAAAGGTGGCAGCGTGCAACCGCTACTTAACCATGCCAGTCACGTGCGGCTACGTCTCCATTCCGTAACCGCGCGTGCTGAGCGGCGTTAAAAGTTAGGGATAACTATGGAAAAGTTCGGCCTCACTCTACTATTCACCCTAGCGGTGCTCATCATCTACTCAGCAGCATTCGTGACGTACCATGTTTCGCGATCAGACTTACTTGAGGTTGGTCAGAAGCGAACCATCTATCTGTTCGTATGGCTAGTTCCGCTAATTGGACCTGGTATTACCGTTGCGGCACTCGGTGATGATTTCGTGTGCCAGCGTAAGAAACCGGGCGTTCCATTATTGAACTACATTTTCCTTGGTGCAGTTTTATCATCCGTCCAAGAAAACAGAGATGAAACAACCCATTCGGGCGGCGCGGACTCAACAGGAGGCAGCGATGGAGACTTTTAACCAGTCAATTAAGTTCGTTCCGGCCTACGGCCTCCACCGGACGCCCCTCAAGGGCCGCCGCTTATTTCAGCGTTAAATGTAGCAAAGAGGTTAATCAGTGCTTCTAGGGAAAGCTGAAGAAAATAGCCCATACCTTTGCCACAATTGTAACGGGGCAACTCGATGGGTATTACCGCTTAATCTCAGAAATGCCGTTGTTGCTTTGTCCCACCTGTCTTATTTCATTGGCTGCATTCTATTTATGATTTTCTACGCCAAGAGTGGAGCCAGCGATTTAATCACTATGGTCGTTTGGGCTCTGGGGTTGTGGTTCATTCGAAAGCTCTATAAGACCAGATTGGTGTGCGTCCATTGTGGCATCGCCGCCAGGTGAACACATTTAACCAGTCATTCCAGTTCGTTACGGCCCTGGCGGGCCTCCACCTGACAGCCTTTTCTCCGCTTCGCTGCGCAAAGGCCGCTGCTGAATATTGGCGTTAAATTTTTGCAGCCCCCCTCGCCGACTATGGTGTAATACATTGTAGTCACCTAATCCGAGGGTACGGCCATGAGTGTCACTACAGTTCGCCTTCAGGCAGAAGTTGAACAGCACCTGGAGGCAATCGCCAGCAGGCTCCACCGGAGCAAAGGCTGGGTGATTAACCAAGCGCTTTCGGAATACATCGAAAAACAACAGCTTGAGCAAGAGCGTTGGAAGCAAACGCTAGAGGCAATGGAGTCAGCCGCCCAAGGGAAAGTAGTTGATGCCAGCGAGGTACATCGTTGGCTCAATAGCTGGGGAACCGAAAACGAGCAGGATGCACCGAGGTCAGGTAAGTGAAACTGGTTTACACGGATGACGCCATTGAAGATTTGAAGCGCCTCAGGGAGTTCATCGCAGTCTATAATCCCTCAGCGGCAGCCAGGATAGCCGCAGAGCTGGTAGGCGAAATCGAATTGTTACCAGACTTCCCCAAAATGGGGATACCGGTTGAAATTGCACCGCTACCTGATTCGATCCGCGACATGGTTTTTGGGAAGCACGTTGTCCGTTATTCAGTACATGTCAGTGCCATCATCATTCTTCGGGTATGGCACGAGCTGAAGGGTGAGCGGTAACAATTTAACCAGCCGCTGTTGCCGGACAATTTTTCCACCGCTGCGCGGCTCCAAAATTGCCGCAAAGCTTCGCGTTATGTGCTCAGGGAGTTCAGCATTGGAACAATTTGAAAGAGCGAAGAGATATCTATCGCGTGTCGAGGGGTTTTATGAGGGCGTTTTCTCCTCCACAGGCCATGATAAGGATGCGTATGATGACGATGTTGTTTCTTTCTTCATTCATTGCTATCACATCAGGGACTGGATTATTTACCTGAACACATTGGGCATAACTGCAAAGCAAGTTGATCTGTATATTGATCAGCATAAAGCTCTGAAGGTGTGTGCCGACTTGGCCAATGGTTCCAAGCACTGCAAGCTCACACGCTCCATGCGCACTGAACGCCAACCGCATATTTCGGGGAGAGAAAGGCGTACATCGACTTGGCTTACTGACAGTGGAGGTGGTGAAGTCATGAAGTGTAAATATACTATTGTGAGCAACACAGAAATTCTTGATGCACTGGAGTTGGCAAGGGAGTGTGTTGAGTTATGGGAATCTTTCATCGACGAATTGAAAGCACATAACAAATCAAGGCAGCAGGACGCTAGCGGAGCTGGCGCCTCTGCTTAGGCGTTAAAGCATAACATCAGTGACATCTAAAAGACCGCTCTTGGCCGGACAACGACGGCCCGAATAGGCCGTCGTTCATCCGCATCAAACTTCAGTCTGTTCTGCGATTTCCAACGCGTCATCTACCTCTATCCCTAGATACCTGACAGTGCTTTCCAGCTTTGTGTTACCCAGGGGCAGTTGCACTGTCTTCAGGTTTTTCGTGCGACGGTATATCAACGAGCTTTTGTGCGACGCATCTAGACCTATTGCGGTGACCCAGCCTTTCACAATACGGGCATATTGGCGCGTTGAAAGATGCTTTGCGCTATTGATTCGGCTGGGAAACAGGAGGTCTTCGCTTCGGAGCTGAGCCAGCTATATCTAGCCGATAATAGCGATGAGAGTCTGCTCGGTAATTTCGAACTGGACGGGCCGATGAAGAGGGCAAGGTCTCCAGGGTATGGCAACCCCGGGGGTTGTACGTCAAATCACGACGAGGCTCAGCTCGACAGCCCCTCGTGACCAGGCACGAAACCGCCCAGCAGGCGGTCGATTTCCTTGGCAGGCATCGGACGGTAGAAGAAGAACCCCTGGATGAGGTCGCAATGCATTTCGCGAAGCAATGACAACTGTTCGGCGTTCTCGACGCCCTCGGCCACTACCTCCAACCCCAACCGATGACCGATGAAGATGGCTCCCTCCATGATGGCCCTATCCTTGGGCTGGGTGGGAGCGTCATGGATGAAGGAGCGATCGATCTTCAGAGCGGTGACTGGAAAGTGCTTGAGATAGCTCAGGGAAGAATAACCGGTCCCGAAGTCGTCGATCGCAATGCGAATACCGCGATGATAGAGGCGCCGCAGGTCCTCGAGGAGGGGCTCGTCGGCTTCGATCAGGACATTCTCGGTCAATTCGATGCCGATATCCCGCGGGCCTAAGCCGTGACGCTGCAGCGTGTCCTCGAAGCTCTTCAGGGCATCGGGGCGCACCAGTTGACGACCCGAGACATTGATGTCGATGCGGTGCTCATGAAATCCCTTGGCGCGCCATTCCACCTGCTGGCGGCAAGCCTCTTCGATGACCCAGTCGCCCAGCCGATGGATCACACCGGAGCGCTCGGCCAGCGGGATAAACTCGCCAGGCGAGATCGGCGGGCCCTCGGCAGGCTGCCAGCGTAGCAAGGCCTCGAGATTCTCTATTCGCCCACTGGCCGCCGAGACCTGGGGCTGGTAGTGGAGGGAGAATTCACCGTTATCCAGGGCTTCCTCGAGTCGCGCCGAGAGATAGTGCTGGCGAACCAGCTCATCATGGAGCTTCTGTTCGAAGAAACGTACAGCACCCCGGCCCTCCAGCTTGGCACGATTCTTGGCAACATCGGCATTACGGATCAATTCGCGTGACGATTCACCATTCTCGGGAAAGAGCGCCACCCCCAGGCTGGCCGTGACGTGACGCTCCCGGCCATCCAGGACGAAAGGTTCCCGGAAGACATTCTGGACATGACGAACGACCCGTCTGACATCGGGGGCCAAGTGGACGCCGGGAAAGGCCAGTACGAATTCATCGCTAGAAACACGGGACACCAGGTCAGTGATTCGCTGGCACTCTCTCAGCCGCCGCGTCAGCTCAATGAGCAGGCGATCGCCCTGATCATAGCCAAGGGCATCATTGATCTCGACGAAGTGATCGAGGTCCAGGTAGATGGTTGCCAGGCCATTGCCCTGGCGCCGACAGGAATCCAACAGACTGTCCAGGTCGACCTCGAAGGTCTGGCGGTTAGGGAGATGGGTGAGCCTGTCGAAACGGGTGGCGAATTCCAGGTCACGGTGGGCGCGCTTTTGGTCGGAAAGATCGACATCCACGCAGAACATCAAGGGTGCGTCGGTATGCTCATTGAGCATCAGATGCTGCGAAAAGACCGATACCAGTTCACCCGTTTTATGCTTGAGCTCGAGTTCATCGGCGGGTATATCGATGCCTTCATTGATCCAGGCTCTATGCGCCTGGATCATCTCGTCACGCATGAAGGCAGGAATGATCAGATCTTCCAGTAACTGTCCCTGGGCTTCCTCAGCGGTATAGCCATAGAGACGAGTGCTACCCTCATTCCAGTAAATCACTCGCCGATCGCGATCATACCCCTGAACCGCCACCTTTGGCAGACTCTCCAGCAGGGCGCGGAATCGCTGTTCACTCTCCAGATACTGGCGGCGTACTAACGCGACTTCTTCCCTGCTGGCATCATGCGAATCGATGCCATCAGTTGGAGGTGTCTTTGACACCTCCAACGCGAGCGCAGCGGAAAACTTCCTGCGGTTCTTCTTCAGGCGTTCCGAATCTCTGTGATGTCGGGAATCGCTGGCAGTCATGGGATTCACTTAAAGAAAACACACTGTCAAGAGCCATCATAATGGCAACAATAGGCAACTTTGTTGTGATTATCCTACACCTATTTGCAGGAGAACCTACATATATACGTTATCAACGGTCTGATCCTGTTTTTAAAAAAATCACTCTTTTTTAGTACATTTCTTTGACATATCGTTGCAAATCTTTTCATTTTAATCCTGTTGACCGCGGTGTTTACACCGGCAACACCGGGCAATTCCGCCCAGTTAACAGGAGAATACCAACATGAAACTCGATACTCTCAAGCACGGTTTCGACCTCACCTCCATGCTTGCCGATTCACTCGCCGATTATTGGCATCCGGGAGTGACCGAGGCGCTGAGGCATCAGGATTGGGCGAAAACCGATATTCGGGATCGAATCGATCTGACCGCCTGGCAGGGGTTTACCGCTGACCTGCCGCGCGATCCCTACGTTAACCAGCGATGGAAGCGGATGTCATGGCTCGCCCTGAATGATCAGGGAGATGTCGAGGATATGGGCCAATGCCCCATGGCCCAGGGAGGGGCCTTCAACGACGCGGAAAGCATGGCGGATCGCCTGCGGTACTATGATCCGCTGACTCGGGAATTCATGGCACGCCCCGATGTGAAGGCCTTCGTTCGCGCCTGGGCAAGGCTGTGGAGTATCGGTGCGCACGAACCCATCCTGATGCAGATCACCGGGGTCCGTGGAGAAGGCAACATCGATCCCCTTCAGGGCCAGGGAATTCATGCCGATGGCTGCAAGGCCCTGAGTATTCTGGTCATCAATCGGGAAAACGTGGCGGGGGGTGAAAACCACCTCTTCGCAGACAAGGCCGGCACGCAACCCTTGGTCGATATCACCCTGGATCCGGGTGATATCCTTCATCTGCGCGATGACCGGCTATTCCACAGTGTCGATGGGATCGAACAGCTCGACAGCGAGGTTCCCTTCGAGCGGTTCATCATCATCATCAACAGCCGCTTCGTGGACGACTTCCAGAACCGGATGTTGCGTCGCCACTTCCCGGAAGCGGTCCTCAATGAGAGCTTCTAACACTCTCGGAAAATTGAGAACCTAGCAACACCTACGCCCCCGGAAATCCGGGGGCGTCTTGGTTGTGCGCCAGTCATGGCGCGCAGCGCCCAGCAAGAACCCACCCAACTGACTGATAATACTGGTTATCCATAACCTATGTTAAGTGGGCAGTCTAGGCATGTGTATTAGAATAATGTGAAAAAATCATTTGCCTGAGAGGTAATAGAGTGGCTCTCCTCGATACCGTCGTCATGCGGGGCCTTAGTCGCCAAGGTGCCTTGTCTCCTGAAGACAAGGCGTTGTTGCTGGGACTTGAGCTTAGCCCTCGGCGCATGTCAGCCAGCGAGGTACTATGGCTGGAAAATGGGGATGCTGATCTGTTCTGTGTGGTCAAGGATGGCTGGGCATACTCCTATCGCAACTTGAAAAATGGTTCGAAGCAGATCCTCAAGTTCTACCTCCCCGGGGATATCATCGGTATTCGCGATTTTGGCTTCACCCGCCGCTTGGCAAGTGCGTCGATGATTAATGAAGGTGTGATCTACCCGTTTTCCTATCAGCAGCTTTTTGAACTCTTTGGGCGTTCAAACCTGGCTGTTGGCATCATGGCCACCGCGATGCGTCAGCAGGCGCTGCTTTCAGAGCGCCTGATCTACCTCGGCAAGTATACCGCCCACGAGCAGCTGGCTCACTTTCTCTACGAAATCTATCTGCGACTCAAGCGGATTGGGGCCGTGGAGGACAATGGCTTTCTCATGCCGCTCACTCAGGAGTTGATCGGCGACGCGCTGGGGATGAGCCCGGTACACGTGAGTCGGACCTTCTCGATGCTGCGCGAAGAGGGGCTCGTGATCCGCGACCGCCACCAAGTAACGTTGCCAGACCCCGAAGCGTTGGCGCGGCTAGTCGAGTTCAACGACAGCTATATCGATGAATTACTACCTGCCACTTTTTCTGAACTGCTAAGCGCTACCCCATAAAGCGCCAATCGCAAAAGCACGCGTCGCGTCTGTTGGTAGGGCTGCTCGCTTGAAGTGGCTTTTCCATTGGTACGTCATAAACGGGTGCATTTCGTAGTAGCGATTCGTGTTGATAACGACTGAGTAGACTTGCCGGCCCCTGTGGGCCGGCTTTGTCGGGAAAGGCCCCTAGGCTCAGGGAGCGATGCGATTACTGGCGTCGGTAAAGCCGGCCAGCGAAATATCCAGGTCCATGCGGTCACCCTGTGGACCAATCATGCTGAGGGTTGCCGTAGTGCCACTGCGGAGTTCCTGCAACATCGACGACTCAATGGGGGCGTCGGCACGGCACCCTTGCTCCTGGCAGACCTGATAGGGGAACTGGATCGGCTCACCGTCATCCACGCTCATTTGCATGCCCGGGGCTAGACGTACCCCTAGCGGCACGAAGAAGCTCATCACAGGGTCATCGGCCTCGGGTGGGTAGTCGAGAATTACTTGCATCAAGGGCTGGTCGCTGTCAGGTTGAGTGATCAATTGCGCCATCGCACAAGGGCTTGGGCCTTCGCCATTACGCTGGCAACGGACCTCCCAGTCCTGGAATGACTCGGTGGTGACATCATCATCGGAAGCCGTCCCAGGTTCTTGTTGGCTGAAGGCGTTGGGAGACAACATCAAGATCGATAATAGTCCCATCATACATAGGCTTTGCTTTAGACAGTGCGGCATTGACGTAACCTCTTATTGGTTCGCTCATGGTGAATAATAATACCTACCATGCCTGCTTGCTCGCTTGAGGTCGAGCCCCTTGGTCACGAGCGTGTGGCTGCCTCGGTTGATCAGGCGGCTTGAGGGCCAATATTCACAACACACATTGGTGGTAATCAAAACGCGCCAATGAGTACGGGTCAGGCTGCTAGCGCGCGGAACACATTGTAGGTTAAGCGTAGACGTTAGCAAGATAAGCTGCCCGTCCTTGTCGTTAGTGGAATATCAGCACGCCTCGACGTCATCCCATCCTCATTTGCAAATTGGCATTGTGCGGCGCAGTCACGAGTTCACGTCAAAGGCTTTTCAACAATCGGCACAGGGCGTCATAATCTCCGCTTAGGTTGACAATGTCGCTGGGTAAGATCACGCCTCCAAATGCTAGAATGAAAAACATACTGATCGCACTTGCACTCACCTTCGTAGTCGTCACCTCGATTCAGCTGTTTTCCCCGCTGGAGGTTGCCGGTGTTGTGGTGGTCGCGATTTATCTAATTCTATACGCGATTCTGCAGTGGCAGCATCGATTTAGAAAGCAACGTTCTTTTCCACACGACACCGCACCTGACCGTTCCAGTTGGCCTCTATCGGGGCCGTTTCGGCGATTGGGGCCTACGTTCGGTGGATGTCTTTTCTTGTGCGTCTTTTGGATCACCAACATCTTAAGCATTTTTAATCCATTTCAACTGGTGCAGATCATTCGCCAAATGATCGGCAATGCGCGACTGGAGAAAAGAGAGAAGCGGACCGGCGAAAGCGGTGTGAACTATAAAACCAAATCGAGATATCACCTTCCCGTTCATGGGGAATGGCTTGTCTTCAACGGAGGGTATAGCCCGAAGAGTTCGCATTCATGGGAGCTTCTGGGGCAACGGTTTGCTCTGGACCTCGTGAAAGCTGATCCAACGTTTTGTCGCCACTCGGGGAGCGGTATGCGATTAGAACAGTATTATTGTTATAGTCAGGATATATTGGCAGCGGCCGATGGACGTGTCGTGGGCGTCGAGAATCGCGTTTCTGACGCGCCGTTTGTCGGTTGGGGATTTAGTGATTTTACAGCACGGCATTTTGCTGGAAGCCACGTGATTATCCAGCATGCCGAAGGCGAATTTGCGTTGTACGCCCACCTAATTAAAGGCAGCATCTGTGTGCGCACTGGTGACCAGGTTAAGCGGGGAGAGCGCATTGGTCAGTGTGGACACAGCGGCCATAGCAGTGAGCCACACCTCCATTTTCATTTACAAGACTCACCCAGTTTGTTCCAGGGCATGGGCTTGCCGGTTAATTTTTGTGACCTCCATGTAGATGGTAAAAACTTGGCTTCTGGTTACATTCGTGCCACTCAACGGGTCCGGAACGCTTCGCACGTTGCCACTGAAGCACCGAAGACATGAAACGGGAGCTTAAGGCCGAGGCTGTGTGAAAACTCATAAATCAGTTGGCTGTTGCCGTATTCAACTGTATGGCTACTGCTAATAGGGAATTGCTCCGAGTATTCTAGACACCCGTATACTTGCGGAAATCGGCAATCGTTTTGAAGTCGGGTGCAAGGCGTTACCCCAGAAAGCTACACGGCGGCAAAGCCGGGCAAGTTCGGTGTAGGCGCCGGTTAACCAAAACGTTATTGGCATAAGCGCTGACCCAGAAACCAGGCAGGGTCAGGAGTTGTCAGATTTTCCAGTCCACCGGCGCACGAGGGTCGGGCTGGTAGACGAAGTAGGTGCCGGTGCGTAGCGTCCGCTCCAGGTGCGCGCCGAGGCTTGAATGATGTTGCGTGATCCGATTGAGGGCGTAGCGCAGCGAGCGGGTGGCGCTGGTGCGCGCGCGCTCTACGCCGTCACCGACGGTACGAGCCCGACCGTTCAGGCCGACACCGCGGCACAGCTCGTCGACGAGAAATTCACGATCGGCGCGTGCGAGTTGCGCTCGGTGAAAATCGTTGTTCGCCTCGGCTTCCGCGATGTCCTCTTCCGTCTCGGCAAGGCGCTGCCGGTAGGCCTCGCGAGCTTTGGAGTCGAACACCTCCAGTCCGCATTGGGCATCAATCCGGGGTGCGCCACCTGCGGACAAGCCGACGGGAAGCGCCCCACGTTCCACCTCGACCAGGTCGAGGACATGAAATTCCCGGCCGGGCTCCGCCAGTAAGCGCTCCAGGTACCGCATGCCCTTGAGATCTTTCAAGCGGACGGTAGGGCCTCCGAAAGTCACCGTTCGCATATCCCCTTCGCGGCAAAAAACACAATGCTCGGGTTCCGTAGCCTGCCGCGAGGGTGTCACCGGCCGGTGTTCGCGAGCCAGTTTTGCCCAGGTCGTGGCGTTGAGCTCCTCCAGCGCTCGGCAAGCGGCGTCGAGTTCCAGATCGGCGGTTCTGTCGTTACCTGCCGCGCGGTGTGCCGAAGCGAGCTCGACGCGTAGATTCGCGGCTTCGAACGGCATTCGCAGCGAGATCCACTCCATCATGGCCTGGCTCAGAAGCTCAATCGCTTGGCATTTCTGCCCGTCGTGCAGCGCCAACCGCCCCTGGGCGGCGAGCGCCGAGTTTTGTAATGTGCGGCTCTGGTAAGTCCGGGCGATATCCTTAAGGTCGGCTGCGGCAGTGCGAGCCGTGTCGCCGTCGCCAGCCGCCAGCGCTATGACCACCTGGGCCTCGCGCAAGGGGGCCCGTTGCAACCCTCCGGAAGGCGGGCGCTCCTTCGACGGGATATCAAATGGGTGCTCGAGCGCGCTTTCGATCATCGCAGAAGCTTCGTCGACTCGTCCTTGGGCCAACCGCAGCAAGGCAAGCCCCGGTTGGGGGAGCCAGGCATTCTGGTGGGCCGCCAGATACGACTCCTCAGCACCCGCGAAATCGCCCTTGCGAAGCCGCGCGTTGCCAAGTTCGGTCAATGGCCAACCGAATTCCCGCCGCATCCAGGGGCGCAGCTCTTCGCAGGCCTGCAATGCCTCCTGCTCGGCGGCATCGCACGGGCCCCTCAGGCGCATGATCTCCGCCCGGTGAACCCGGCAGCGGCCGTGGAGGCCTCCAAACGCTGCCCCTTGGCGCCACCGTTCCATGGCTTCGGTCCATTCCTCGGCGCGGTCGTACTGACCGATCCACTGCATCGCGCAGATAAGCTCGCACCACATCTGCCCCGAGGTGAGGGGGTCGAGGTTGCCCGCGCTCAGTTCCACTGCAACGTCATCCAGCGCGCTCAGCCCTTCATCCAGGTAGCCGTCGTGGATGCGGACCCTGGCGAAGGCCACCTGTCCAATGATCGAGGGTGCGGCCAGCCCGTGCCTTTGTCCTCCGTCCATGGCCTGTTGCGCCCATTGCCCAGTCCCCGGCATGTCGCCACACATCAACCGTTCGTAGGTCCGCACCGCGGCGATCCAGGCCCAGACCGGGTTGTCGGGCGCGTCTTTCACCAGGCATTCCGCCCGGGACAGCCAGGCGCGCACGGTGGCCATCAGGCCCGTGTCCATCATCAGGTACATGCCCACCATAACTGCCGCGAATGCCGCTTCCCGGGTGCGGTCGTTTTCAAGGTGCAGGTGGTAGAGCTCAGCGTACGCTGCCAGCGTTTCCTCCAGATCACCGGCACCGTAAGCCGCTTGGGCCCGCAGCTCCAAAAGCTCGGCAGTGGGTGGCGCGGCTGATGGTGGTTCTGACAGTCTCGTTAGTAGCTTCTGGGCCTGCACATAGTCGCCAGCGTCGAGGGCAGCCCGAATCCGCGTCAGTTCCCCTTCCGTCATCGCTCAACCCTCTTGTTGTGGTTGTAACAAGGATTGTCACGCATTTATGCGTAGGTGCAAGGCGCATCTAACCGAAAACTTATTCAACAGGGAGTATCTTGACATGAGTGACACCCTTTTCGACAGACTCGGCGGTCTCAACGGTATTGACAAACTCGTAAACCGGATCGTCGAACTTCACCTCGAGAGTGACATTGTCGGTCCACGATATTGGGTGCTCGATGAAGAGGCAATTGACCATGCGCGTGAGAAAGTCAAAGAGTTCATTGCGGCCGGTACTGGCGGACCCGTGGAATACACCGGTCGGTCGATGATTGAAACTCACACCGGGATGAACGTAAGCGCGGCCGAATACCTGGCCGTGATTGACGACATCATGCAGGCGATGAACGAGATGGAATATTCCGGCCCGGTCTGCAACGAAGTTCTGGGTATTGCCTATTCGCTCAAGGAGGAAATCGTTCACATATAGGCTGAAGTGTCGGTCGACGATGTACCGCACATATCGGAACTAACTAAACGGAGAAAAATCATGTTTATTCAGACCAAAGTAACCATTCTGAGGGCTCTATTCTCCCTGTTGTTCGCTGGCCCACTGCTGGTCACAATACCATCGTATGCTGACGATCGGGCCTTTATATGGAACCTTGACGACGAGGAGCTTCAATGGGGCCCCTGTCCAGAATTTATGCCCGAAGGCTGTGGTCTGGCTGTTCTGCAGGGCGATCCGGAAGACCATAATGCCGACGTTTTCTTCCGGCTCCCCGCTAAAACCACTGCCGACCATCACTGGCATCACTCCGCTGAGCGTATGGTGTTGGTCGCCGGTGAAATGGAGGTAGATTACGACGGGCAGGAGCCGGTGATTCTGAGACCGGGTACTTACGCTTATGGCCCGCCCAAACTGGCTCATGTCACGCACTGTCGTTCCGACGAAGACTGTGTATTGTTTATCGCTTTTGAAGAGCCTATAGACGCGCTGGAAACCGAATGATGTAACATAACGGCATTCCGGCTCCAATGGGGCGGGATGTCGTTTAACTCACCAGATTCTCTACCCGTTCGCGCACTCATCGACGTGAAGTTCCGGAAAGAAGCTAAACCCAAAAAAATACCGGAAAGTTCAATTATCGGCATCGGGGCACAATATGATGTTAGAGCATTTCCTAAAGCTCAATAAGGTGCAGAAAATTGAGCTCAATGAGTATAAAAACCATGAAGCCCGCGCACTACGTGTGCCGGACCTCATTCACTCGGCCGCTTATAACTGGCGTTATATCAGTGTCGTCTAAAAGCCCGCTTCTGGCCGCTAGCTTTCTGTACTATCACCGTAAAATCGCGCCCCAAAAAAGCACTCTCATCAGTGCCAAAGGATAGTAGCGCGCATCATTGACCGGTGGGTAAAATGTGCAAAACTGGCCCACGCGCATTCGGCTTTTGCAGTGTATCGTATGTAGAAATTAGGCGCGTATGATCACCTACATTGTTACTCCAGCGAGCCAATCAGATTGGCGGCCCTTGCTGCTTGCTGAACAATAAGAAATTGCCGCGTTACTCAGGGAGTTTGTGGCTTTGTCGTTACAAGATAAGCGGTATCAGGTGCATTGGCTAACGGGCCAGTTTTGCGATGTCGGCAGCGAGTTGATGTATCGCCGGTCTATCCTGGAAAGCGTGAGGTTTGAGTACAGCCTTGCCTTGAGCATCGCGGCATTAGTTTTTGGCATGTTTGCGATTTCAGACTATTACTTGCTGGGCCTCACCCGGGAGTTTTATCTGCTGCTGGCCATGCGCATTGTGGTGGTGAGCATGTGCCTTCTGGTGGCCTTTGCGATTAGGCGCTGGGAAGGGCGCACATACCGAGTCTGGTTGCACGCTTTGCCGCTATGGATACTGGCGACGGGTATCATTTTGATTGTTCCTTTGCGCCCTGAGAGCCTCCCTACTCAGGTAACAGCGGTTGTGGTCGCCACCATCGCATTCTATCTTCTGATTCCCAATCTGCTGACCGTCGTAACGTTTGCCAGCCTCTATTTGAATATTGGTTTTATGATCGCTGCCGTGCTGTTTGCGCAGATTGGATCAGTAGGGACGGTTCGCATAGCGCTGTTATTGATTATGACCAATGTAGTGGGGTTCTGTGCCTTGCTGCGATTGGAAAGCCTGCAGCGCAAGCAGTATGCCTTGCTTCATGAAGAGCGTGATCAAAACCACCAACTTCACAAGGAAATCGCGCATCGGAGATCGCTGGAAGAGCAGCTTCGGGTGGTCGCCGAGCGGGATGCGCTGACGGGGCTTAATAATCGCGGCCATTTCATGAGCCTGGCCGAAGCGCTATTACAGCGATCACAATTGGAAAAGGTGCCGTTTGGTTTTTTCATGATCGATGTGGACCATTTTAAGAGAATCAACGATACCTGGGGCCACAGTCACGGCGACTGGGTTTTAGCCAAGATTGCGGAGGTTTGTGCGCAATCGCTCCGCCCCACGGATGTGATAGGGCGTTTCGGAGGTGAAGAATTTGTGGTGGCCCTTCCGAATACCGGCCCTGATGACGCTCAGGTTGTGGCGGAGCGCTTGAAAAAGGAGGTGGCAGAGCTGCCGTTAAAGGAAGAAATGGGGGTGCTATGCCCAAGCGTAACTATCGGTATCGCTGTAGCAAACGCTGAGGAAGTCGACCTCGAATCCCTAATCACGCGAGCGGATCAGATGCTTTACGATGGTAAGCGTGGCGGTAGGAACCGGGTGGTAATGTGCCACAAGGGAGTGGAATAGGTTGAGGGATTGGCAATAGTTATCCAGCAGGCTGAACTTCGCTCTTGGCCGAATAAAGGCAGCCTCGTTTAGACTGTTATTTGACGACATCAAACTTCCGTCTGCTCTGCCATTTCCAAAGCATCATCTACCTCTATCCCAAGGTATCTGACAGGGCTTTCAAGCTTCGTATGATCCAGGAGCAGTTGCATCGCTCTCAAATTTATCGTGCGGCTGTAAATCAGCGAAGCTTTGGTGCGACGCATTGTGTGCGTGCCATAGATCGATGCAAGTAGAGCCGTTTATTGCATGATACTCCATCGAGTAGAGGTCAATGAATGACTCAAATCATGCTTACGTTGTGCTAAGGTTGTTAAAAGTCGCTGCTTGACGCTGATCGGCTATGGCATCAACAACAGTAGCCTTTTTATCAGTATCATGAAGCACAAGCGCTGATTGGCATTTTTACGCTGAATTTTAATAAATTTATACGTTTCTAGTGACTAGACCGCTAGCGTGCAGCATAAAGTTATGACTGTTCGTAGTCGTCGAGCATACATAAATAATATTTGTTCAAGCGGATAGGTAAAAAGATGATCACTGACTATGTATTTATTGTCTTTTCACTTGTGCTGCTCTTCGTTGGTGCCGAGGGGCTTGTCAGAGGAAGCACTACACTGGCGTTGCGAGCTGGGCTAAGCCCCTTGATAGTGGGACTGACGGTTGTAGCGTTTGGTACCAGTTCGCCAGAATTGGTCGTAAGCGTCAAAGCGGGTCTTTCGCAGCAAGGTGATATCGCAGTTGGGAACGTAGTGGGTTCGAATATCTTTAATATCGCTTTTATTCTCGGTCTAACGGCTCTGGTATGTCCGATTCCTGTTCATCGGAAAATCATTAAAATAGACGCACCCATTGCCCTCGGGGTGGCCCTTATATTGGTATTTTTCCTATTGGATCAGGCGCTAGGTCGTTTTGAGGGCGGACTACTATTCGTGGGAATTGTCGCGTACACCTGGGTGAATGTTGTCCTGGCTCGCAAAGAAACAACCACTATTGCTACCCCGAGCGATCCGTTAACACCAGTAGTTTCGCGGCATTGGATAGTAGATATTTTATTCATCTTAGGCGGTCTTGCAGTGCTGGTGATTGGGTCTAGTCTGCTGGTGGAGCATTCCATCAACTTGGCCAAGGACTTCGGGGTAAGTGATGCAGTTATTGGGCTAACTATTGTGGCTGCAGGCACCAGCATGCCGGAATTGGCTACCTCTATTGTTGCTGCTTTCCGTAAGCAACCCGATATCGCGATAGGCAATATTGTTGGTTCAAATATATTCAATATTCTTGGGATACTGGGTCTATCATCGCTTATCTCACCGTTAAGCGCGGCAGGTATATCGACACTGGATTATGCGACAATGATTGTGTTCACAGTCATACTAATTCCCTTACTCTATACGGGGCGGCTTCTTCATCGACTTGAGGGTGGTTTGCTTCTCTTTCTTTACGGAGCTTATATCTTTGCTCTGTGGCCCGCGTAGGAGACAAACAAAGCTATGAGCAGCGATAAAGATTCCGTTATGGAATAGCGGTTGTGTAGATTTTTTTATGGCACATCCGATAACACGGATAAACTGTTGTTCTGCTTTTACACAGCCGAAAACTCAGCAGTTTTGCGCACCGCATCGATATCATCCTGAAGCGACATGACGCTTTCTGAACGGGCCAGTGCCCTCCTTGAATGTTTTTTGGCGGCCGTCGCCATCGCCTGGTCATCTGCCGCGGCCAACGCACACAGCGCTTTCTGCAATCGAATTGAAACCTCAATCGTACCCGCGCCGTCACGGGCAATGGCTGTAAAGGCATCGTCAAACAGATCGTCGATCACCAGTTCTGGAACTGATATACGGTCATAGGTGATCGCCTGTAATTCGTCTTTATCAATGGGGGACTGCCAAAGTGTAAACAGTCGCACCAGTGTGCCAATGACGTTGATCGCGGTTCCCGGATCATTGATGCCCGGCGACAGCGCTTTGTCGGCAATTTCGGACAACGCAAGAAGCCCGAAACGTGGATCATCTTCAAAGGTACGGCTTGAGCCAATCGTGAAGGCGCTGGAGAACGCCTCGGTCTCAAGCGTCGTGCCTGGTTGAGTGTCGCCCACGATGGAAAGCAGCGGGAAGTGCGTATGCACAAAGGTGCCCGGCAGAGCCGCTACCGTCACGCGGCAGTCGTGCGCTTCAGCGCAGGATTGTAATGTTTCCAGGTCGATATGCTGGACATAGCCCACTTTTGAAGAACACACATGGACGCCCTTGTGA
>RKMI01000138.1_pt1 | contig 51779 bp, 48 predicted proteins | sample 2174191 | NCBI WGS metagenome assembly RKMI01 (sample SAMN10236717, study PRJNA505201) | synthetic metagenome | isolation source: mock community containing 12 organisms: Thioclava sp. ES.032, Psychrobacter... | place: USA: Walnut Creek | collected 2015-10-01
GAGCTAGTTTTATCGTCTATTTTTAATTTAAGCGTGACTATACCAGTAACCTTTCTTGTTTTCTTGTGAATATAATCCAGTCTGCAACTCACATGAATCCCCTAAAAACACCTATTGTTCCTATAAAACAGACGTTATGACAAATGACTTTGGATAGAAGAAGCCATTTGTCACTGGTCTCTTTGAGGTATATTCGGCAGTCTTTCTAATTTTTGGAAATGATATAGAATGGTTGAATAGTTTTTTTAATTGAGAGAAATATTATCTTGTATAAACGTCTATTTTTGATTGTCACTACACTTTTCCTGTTTGCATGTTCAAGCGACAGTACAGTAGAAACTGATTTAAACACTACTTCTACTAAGCCCAGTGAAGCAATAGTAGCTAAACCCATAATGTTATCTAAGCCAGTAATGGCAGCTAAGCCAAAAACAACAGCTGAAGAAGTTCTAAGTGAAAATCAAATAAAGAAGCTAAAACAAGAAGCTCCTACTTTAGCTTCTGCTATTGCTCTCTATAACAATAAAGACTCTATAGACTCAGGTTCAAACAACAGTGATATTTCAGAGTTACTTAGAAATTTGATACTTTGGGATGGGATAGTTGGTATGACTTGGGAAGATCTGAATAGCATTCCTGAAACTAGCTATGAAATGATAAAAAAAGATATTTTTACTGAGACTGGTAAACGCTTTTGTTTTACGGGAACGGTACACAAAATTGAAGTTGATCGTTCTATCAACCCCCCATTAACTCAAGCATTTGTGTATGCTGCATTTCGTGGCTATGTAAGCGTGATAGCAGTAGGGTCTTCTGGTGATATTTTGCCTAGCTCAGAAGTGAATTTCTGTGGCGTAGTAACTGGAGATGGTGCTGGGTATGAAACATTCGCAGGAGGAGACTCTGCTCCTTATCTACTTGGTATGTTTGATTTGCCAGAGAACAAGTAAGAATAAGGATACTATTTCTTAGGTCTTAAATCTTTTAGAAGATATTGCTCATATAAGAGACCATCCCGAATTCTGTGTAACTGCCCTTTATCTTGTAGCAATACTTACACAAAATTCAGGATACTCTCAAATTTGGACACCTACTAAGAGTCTAATTTTTTAATTAGAAGGTTTACAAGATTTGATAAGCTCTAAGGCCTTACCCTTATCTTGAGGTGGCAAACCATCATCATATCCTAGTTCATTACCGAGAACTTTACCTGAATGTCTATCAACAAGCTCGCTTGCCTTTATTCCCTCTAACTCTAAAAATCTAACTAAAGTTCTCAATGAGAATTCAACGATATGTTTACTTTCACTATTCATATTTTACCTTTTAAACCTAAATTTATTTATTAACTTTGGAACAAGAAACACTTGTCTTGCCCTTGAGTAGTTGGGATTTAACGAAAAAAGAATTATTTAAGTTGTTCTGAGCTATCCTTCTATATTTAGGTATTTCTTTGTTGCAGTCTTCAATAGTTAGGTACTGCATAGGGCTTTTTTCTGACCAGCTTTCTACAACTTGATTAGATTTATTCAAAATTGAGTATCGCATAATCGCAGCATATGGCTTATAGATTAACATGGGTCTAGTCTCGTCAATATCAGTCTTTCCAACATTGCGGCTGACACCACTCTCATTTAAAACAGATTTTACGACTCGTCGATCGTCTTTCATTTGTTCTTCTACAGTGATGACTCTATCAAATCTGAAATCTTTATTTGAAGTTTTGAGGCCTTTACTTGCACTTTCATTAAAAATGTAAGTATCTCCAACTTTCATAACCTCTTCTTTAGAGTACATATTTTTATTGTTTGCTGCTTTTGGGTTTTTATTCAAAAATATATATTGATCCTTTAATAAGGACACATCATAAGCAAGTGCTTTTTCACTGGAAATAGAAACCATTCTCCCAGCAGAGTCATAGTTTGTATACCAGCTGGCATATGAGACTTGACAAGAGAATGTCAGCAAAATAAGAGAGGTTAGCTTCTTCATAGAGATTAGTTAAAACCTTTAAGTTTGAGTTTAGCTTCACCCGATCCCTGCTTTGCAGCAAGCTCATAATAGTATTTAGCTTTTGATCTAGAAGACAAGCCCATCTCTCCTTTATTATAAGATGAGGCTAGCTCTAATTGAGCTGTAAGCAATCCAGCGTCTGCTGCTAAAGTCATAAGTTTTGCCATTTCCTTCCAATAGGAGCTTTGCCTTCTTCCTAAATTATCGGAATACTCGCTATAAAGAGAGGCTAAATTCCAAGCTGCATAGGGATTATCCAATGCGACCCCTTTTTGATAATAATTAATGGCTTTATTTAGATTGATTGTATTTTTTTTATCCGCGAAGTAATAATCACCCAACGTTCTATAAGCTGCCCCGTTTCCTAAGACACCTGCTTTCTCTAGAGCATCTACACCTTTCTTCTCATCTTTATTAAGTCCATACTTATGCGCATGGAGGTATGCCTCACCTATCTTTTCTAAGGCATTCTTTTCATTTTTTGAAGCCGCTTTTTGAAGATAACTATAAGCCTTACTAATGTCTTTCTCTACGATATAACCATTTTCGTAATAGAACGCTAATTCAGTATATGCTTCTGGATACCCCATTTTTTCAGCTCTTTGTACTGCTTCGAGCGCACTTGTGTCAAGGTTACCACTTACAGACCTGCGCAGTTTTGCGTATCGAACATTACATTCCGAATCTTTTAGTTCACTTATGCATTGGACTAAATGTTGAAATGCAATTTTTTGATTAGTACTACTACCTCTTTCCCAATAGTCGTTGGACATAAAAAGTAAAGAGTCTCTATCACTCAAGTTAGCTCCTTTTCTATACCAAGACCAGGCTTCATAACGGTCTCTTTTTAAACCCATTGACCCCTCATAGTAAGCTTTTGCAATCTTACCAGCAGCATAACCAGATCCGTTCTCGAAAGCTGTATATAACCAAGACAAAGACTCACCTTCTTCTCCAGAAAACTCGTAAAATTTAGCGACTTCTTCTTGAGAAACTCGATCGCCTGATTTAGCTTTATTTAATAAATTTTTATCAATGGAAACTGCATAACTAAAGCTACTAAACGCAAACAACAAAACCAAGAGGATTGCTTTTTTCATATTATCTCTGTCTTTATCAGGAACAAATATTTGGTGGGATGTCTAATATTGTTCATTAGATATTAAACTACTAACACTTTCAACTAACTCTTTCATAAATGCCGCACTGATATTACTTAGCTTTGAAAAATCACAGGCTTAAACTAACTTAAGCTATGCTGATTAAACCTAAGAACCTATACATATTCAAATCACTTAGCTATAGATAAACTTTCAAGTCCTTACTAGGGAACCGAACCGTTAAAAGTACCTGATTGGTTCGCCATAGGTATGCTATTACTTACAGAAATCAACCGCCATTCCTCTAGTTAGCCCTAACCCACCTTTCTCCGGATGTTCCCATGCTGTTTGATAGCAACTAATTACTTTTTTCGATTGTGAGACCCCTTTGCAAAGATCAACGGCCATTCCTCTAGATAGTCCTAATCCATCTTTTTCCGGATGCTCCCATGCTTTTCGATAGCATTGTAAAACTTCCTTTGCAACAGGTGCTCCTTTGCAGAGATCAAGCGCCATTCCTCTAGTTAGCCCTAACCCACCTTTTTCCGGATGCTCCCATGCTGTTTGATAGCACGAAACAGATTGGTCATTTGCTTGTGATGAATTTATAAATATGATTGAAGTTAAAAAAACGAAAATTGCAGAAAAGAAAACTTTCATATAAATACTTACCTTAAAAAAGGGGGTGTAGCAGATAAGCAGTATGCTAGCCTACTTTTGTGAAGATAACCAACTATAAACTAGCAAAGCACCTTAACTGTGTTGCTAATCTATTCGTAGCACATAACCCTAAAAACGCCCGCTGTTCGCACAAATTAGATTATGACAAATGAAAATAGACTAAAAAAAGTCATCGGGTCGGTTGCTCGAAAATATATCTGCTACCATGAGTTTAACACACAAATGTAATCCTTCAAGCCAATTAGTTGAGACATGCCATGCCACTGTTCAAAGCCTCATTCATACACAAAGCAATCGTTTTTTTAGTCGCAGCGATAATATCTATATCAGCGATGGCTGCGCCAAATTTTAACCAAACCCAACGATTAGCCAACCAAGGAGATGCTAGTGCTCAATACAATCTTGGATTGATGTATGACAAGGGCGAAGGCGTACGTCAGGATTATACTAAGGCTGTAGAGTGGTATACAAAAGCCGCCAATCAAGGTGAGGCTAGTGCTCAATATAATCTTGGATTGATGTATGACAAGGGCGAAGGCGTACGTCAGGATTATACTAAGGCTGTAGAGTGGTATACAAAAGCCGCCAATCAAGGTGAGGCTAAGGCTCAATACAATCTAGGAATTATGTATGACAACGGTAGAGGCGTACGTCAGGATTATACTAAGGCTGTAGAGTGGTATACAAAAGCCGCCAATCAAGGTGAGGCTAAGGCTCAAAACAACCTTGGAGCGATGTACGGTAATGGTCAAGGAGTGCGTAAAAACATAAGCACTGCAAAAGAATGGTTTGGTAAGTCTTGCGATAATGGTGATCAAGAAGGTTGTGATAATTATCGAATCTTAAATGAGCAAGGCCACTGATTTAGTAATTTTGAAAACCGATTGTTGGTATTGTTCTCGGTATTGACCAAATTATAAAAATGCAAATCATTACCATAAAGGCTTGCAGAGGTCTGTTTAATTCCTACAGTGCCGCCCACACTCAAATTTTTGGAAAATATAGACCATGCAATCACTGAAAAGTATATTTACTAATGCGTTGATAGCCTTAGGATTATTATTTGGACTGACCCTATCAGCTGCAGCAACAGATTTCGCAAAAACTGAGGATTTAGCTAATCAAGGTTATGTAAACTCACAGTTTAGTCTTGGTGCTATGTACGAACAAGGGGTTGGTGTAGATAAAGATCTTTTTCAAGCGTTTAAGTAGTACAAAAAAGCTGCTGATCAAGTTAACGGATTAGGATTATTTAATACTGCGCAGGGTTATTACTATGGAGAAGGAGTTCGTCAGAATAAACCACAGGCTAAAGAGTTATTTGGACAAGCTTGTGATAATGGTAATCAAAAGGGGTGTGACATGTATAGGAAACATTGATGAAAAAATTTAGATCAACTAAACATTCCATTTCCCAAATCAGCTCGGTTGCTCGAAAATAGCGATATTCACGATGAAATCAACTCAATAAGTACACTGTAAAGTACACTACTGGGAGTTTCAAGCTTCTTACTACTTGAATTTGTTAAAGCTGGCATTAAAGAAACTACTTCTATTCTAGAGGAGGCTGCAAAAAACTTAGAGGCTGACGAGCCTAAAGGTGCAAAATCACTTTTTGGTCAAAGATACTTTATGCTCAACACTAACTATAACAACAACAAATCAGCCCATATGAGTATGCTAGAAAACCATGAAGCAGCTGCTTTTTACACGGGGTGGAAAGAAAATATCTCTCATCTGAAAGAGGGTGATACGGTATATCTATATCAAAGTGGAGTTGGATTTGTCGCTTCAGGCGTTGTAACTGGAAAACTGATAACAAGTGAGTATGAAGGAACTCCTGAAGCCAAATATTCTAAGAAGCTAAGTGATTTCAAGACCGGCTTTAGAGCTATAACTGCAAAAGAATTTAAGTCCCTAACTAATGGCGGAGCTAACTTTCTTAGAACAATGATTCAATTGAATTTGCATCAGCAACAAGTGCTAGATGCTGAAATTGATAATAGAATGGAAGATATATAAAGAGATAGCTATCAAATCTATTTATGATTCGGACCTTATGGTAAATGGTTTTAAAGGTGCATTAATCGGGATATCTCCCTGCTGTATACAGATAATTTATTATAGGGTTAACTATGGATATATTGGAAGTTGATAAGCTAGTATTATTTATCGCATTTGTGATACCTGGTTTCATAAGTATTAAAACTTATCAATTGATTTTTCCAGGGATAGAACACCCGACTTCGGAACAATTAATTGATGCAATAGCGTATAGCTGTATCAATTACGCTTTTTTTATTCTTCCAATATGGTTAATCGAAACAATCGGACTAAAAGAGAGCAATTTTACTCTTTACTACCTGTTTTACTTAGTAGTTCTACTTGTCGCTCCTATAGGCTGGGTGATAATTTGGAGGTTTTTAAGAACTAGGAATTTGTTTTTAAGTAATGCTCCTCACCCAACTAAAAGATCGTGGGATTATCTTTTCTCTCAACGGAAATGTTATTGGGCAAAGGTTATCTTAAAAAATGGTACTATTATAGGAGGGTTATATGCAGAACAGTCAAATGCTTCCAGTAGCCCAGAGGCAGAACAAATATATCTTCAAGAAACCTGGTTTATCGGCGCAAATGGCGAATTCTTGAGGAAGAAGAAAGGAACTGCAGGAGTTATCATTTTATCTGATGAAATTTCACATATAGAATTAAGGGTGTATGAATATGAGTGATAAGAAAAAATCAACAATCAAAGTTTCAGTCGGTGATAGTTATACTCCTAAAAGTACAGAAAAGAGCTACCAGCCTACACCTGTGTCTAAACCTGGCGCTAGTTATACTCCTACTAGTGCAGGGAGTGAACCCACTATTAGACCTAGACCAACACCCCCTGGCAAAGAATAAGAGTAACGCAATGTTGTCCCCGCGTATCAACTGATAATCAGTAAATGGATCTAATATGCTTCAACAGTTAGACACTGCAGACAATGTGCGCCATAAATTAGCACTTCGTACTACTTCAAAATATAAAGCTGAGTTCGGGCAATTCATGACGCCTTCTAATGTGGCTCGCTTTATGGCATCCTTATTTCCACCTAGTAATCTTAAAACCTGTCATCTATTGGATGCAGGCGCAGGCGTAGGCGCTCTAACCTGTGCTTTTCTTGATCATTGGGCAGCAAACGGATTTGGTTTTAATTCTGTTGAAGTAACTGCTTACGAAGTTGATAAGGAGCTGCAAACCTATCTCAGTCAGCATCTAAACGTATACGATAATGTGAAAACTAATATTATCTCTGGTGATTACATAAAACTTGCAACAGACAAAGGTCTGCAGGATCAAGGCTACACTCACGCAATTCTCAATCCACCTTATAAAAAAATTAATAGTAAATCAGAGCACCGATTAGCTTTAAGTAAAGTTGGCATTGAGACAGTAAATCTATACTCCGCTTTTATAGCACTAGCATTGGCACAAATGGCGTCAGGTGGGCAAATTGTGGCCATTATTCCACGCAGTTTCTGTAATGGTCCTTATTACCGCCCTTTTCGTGACTTTATTCTCAAACGGGCATCGATCCGTCAAATACACTTGTTTGAATCACGCAACAAAGCCTTTAAGGATGACCAAGTTTTACAAGAAAATATAATTATTTGTCTAGAGCGTGATGGAGAGCAGGGCCCTGTTACTATCTCAACCTCTACCGATGATAGTTTTTCTGACCTAGCCAATTGTGCTATTCCTTTTGAGCGCATAGTATTCCCAGATGATTCAGAACGATTTATTCATGTACAGACGACAACTGATAAAAGTGCTATCGAATTGTCATCTGCAGTACGTCACTCAATGACTGATATTGACGTGAAGCTATCAACTGGTCCAGTAGTTGATTTCCGATTGAAAGAGCATTTGCGTGATATGCCTGAAGAAGGGTCGGCACCATTAATTTATCCTAGCCATTTAAAGACTGGTAAAACCAATTGGCCTATAACTAATTCTAAAAAATCTAACGCGATAATGCAAAATTCTGATACGGAAAAATGGCTTTACCCAAAGGGTTTTTATTGTGTAGTTAAGCGATTTTCATCAAAGGAAGAAAAACGCCGTGTTGTTGCAAGCTTGGTTGATCCTAATCACTTTGAGGACTATCCAATGCTAGGGTTCGAGAACCATTTAAACGTATTTCACGATAATAAAAACGGCTTGCCTGAGGCATTAGCAAGTGGACTTACGGTGTATCTGAACACAACAGCAGTAGATGAGCATTTTAGACGGTTTAGTGGCCATACTCAGGTCAATGCAACAGATCTCAAGCAAATGAAATATCCAAGTCGTAAAGCTTTAATACAGCTTGGCGAATGGGCTTTGAAACAAAAAAATATTACGCAAGAGAATATTGACGCTCAATTTGGAGACTTAATTTAATGAATAATAAAAATACTCACCTTGAAGATGCTCAGGAAATAATAGCTGCCTTAGGTTTCCCTTCGCAGCAGCAGAATGAGCGCTCCGCTTTATGTTTATTAGCTCTTTTGAACCTGACGCCAGAAAAAGCATGGGCACAAGCAGAGAATCCCCTCATAGGCATTACGCCAATGATGAGTTGGGTATACGATCAGTATGAAAAGCATTATGCACCTAATTCTAGGGAAACTTTTCGCCGCCAAACAATGCACCAGTTCTGCGATGCAGGAGTAGCTCTCTACAATCCAGATGATCCAGCTCGCGCAGTAAATAGCCCTAAGGCTGCTTACCAAATTGAGTCTCACGCATTAACTCTATTACGTACTTTTGGAACTACATCATGGCCAAATAATCTAGAGCGTTATTTGGCGACTCGTACATCGCTCGTTGAACGTTATGCTAAAGAGCGAGAGCAGAACCGTATTCCTGTAAGGGTTACAGAGGTTAAAGAGATTACTTTGAGTCCTGGCGTCCATAGTGAGCTTATCAAAAATATTATTGAAGATTTTGCGTCACGTTTTGCACCAAACAGCATATTAATCTATGCAGGTGATACGGAAAAGAAGTGGGGATATTTCGATGAAGAACGGCTCAAGGGGCTAAATATCGATGTAGGTTCACATGGCAAAATGCCTGACGTAGTATTGCACTACACTGACAAAAACTGGCTGTTATTAGTTGAGTCTGTCACTAGCCATGGACCTGTTGACGGAAAAAGATATGAAGAGCTTTCTAAGCTATTCTCAGAGTCAACTGCTGGATTGGTCTATGTGACTGCTTTTCCAAATAGAACTCTCATGGGACGCTACCTTGGTGAAATTGCATGGGAAACAGAGGTATGGGTAGCGGACGCACCTTCTCACCTTATTCACTTTAACGGAGTGAGGTTTCTAGGGCCTTACTCTACATAAATTCAAATGAAGATTTGACTATGGTAGATATAGCTAACTAAGAATACTAAGTATTCTGCTTCAGATAAAGACGGTTAGCGGCAGCAGTATTAACAAGATTATGAAAGGTTTGAATCAAATCCGAGACCATTCCATATTCTGTGTAACTGCCGTTTAGATTAAATGCTTGTTTACACGGTCATCAAACATAATCATAAAGCGATTAAGAGCAGACGTCCAGTGTTGACTCGGCATCGACCACTTCTTTGACGCCTGCTGGATTGCTAAGTACACTACTTTGAATGCTGCCTGATCAGACGGGAACACCTTACGCTTATTCACCGCAGTACGAATCACACTATTTAATGATTCTATAGCATTGGTGGTATAAATGGCTTTTCTGATGTCTTTAGGATACTCGAAGAACACTGTTAAGCCCTCCCAGTTGCTACGCCAAGACTTGACGACATGCGGGTACTCACGGCCCCAAGTCTCATCGAAATGCTCAAGATTGGCCTTTGCTATCTCGAGGGTATCAGCGCCGTAGATAGCCTTTAAATCAGCCGCTACTGCCTTTTTATCTGTCCAAGGCACGAACTTCATTGAGTATCGCACCATGTGTACGATACACAGCTGAACCTGTGCTTTAGGGTAGACGGTGTTGATGGCATCGGGGAAGCCTTTTAGACCATCCACACAAGCGATTAAGATGTCTTGTACCCCGCAGTTTTGCAATTCAGTGAGAACGCCTAGCCAGAACTTAGCGCCCTCGTTTTCTGATAGCCACATACCAAGTAGCTCTTTTTTACCATCAAGTCCCACGCCTAGTGCCAGGTAGATAGCCTTGTTGATAATCTGCTTATCTTGGCGTACTTTGACGACAATGCAGTCTAGGTAGACAATAGGATAAACACTGCTCAGCGGCCTGTTCTGCCAAGCGGTGATGTCCTCTAAGATATTGTCAGTGACTCTTGAAACTAAGCTGCTGGATATATCGACATCGTAAAGCTCTTTGATGGTATCAACGATCTCAGTGGTCGTTTGGCCTTTGGCGTAAAAGAATATGATTTTATCGTCAAGACCTGAGATACGGGTTTGATGCTTACTGACGAGTACGGGCTCAAAGCTGCCACCGCGGTCTCTTGGGGTGGATATCTCAAGCGCGCCGCTATCACTGCGAACTCTCTTTTTAGTATGACCGTTGCGCTTGTTTGGCTTACCCGCTTTTTCATGCTTTGGGTAGCCTAGATGGTCTTCCATCTCAGCCTCTAAAGCAGTGTCGATAAAGGACTGCATGAGTTGCTTCTGAAAGTCTTTGATGTCATCAAAGCTGTTCATGCTGCTAGCCATTTGCTCGGCCAGTGTTTTAATGTCGGTTTGGTTAGTCATTGCTTATTCTCCGGTTAGTGGATTATAAGCAGTTACACAGTTTTTAGGAAAGTCTCGTTGAACGACAGACCAAGAAAACGATTGGCGTTCAAAACGCCTAACCAGGTGTTCTATAATAGAGTCTAGCGTTGCACTTGGTGTGTTAATCTAGCATTAATAGAATAAATAATAGTTTACCCAGTAATTCTAAAGTCATTAATGTGATTCAAGGTACTCTCAGTATTATCGTAACTATTCTTAAAAGAGTAGACTACACAATTAAAAACAATACTTAAGTCTTAACGTAGAGTAGACAACATTTGCGTGCAGCTAACTAATGCTCTACTATCAATAAGCCCCTCTACTAGGAAGTCCTTATGTCGTTTGCTCAAGTCTACACCCGCTCAGTCGTTGGCTTGCACGCGCCGCAGGTTATTATCGAGGTACATCTGTCCCAAGGCTTGCCCGCACTGACTATCGTAGGCTTACCCGAAGCGGCAGTACGAGAGAGTAAAGATCGGGTACGCTCCGCCATTCTTAATTCCGGTTTTCAGTTTCCCAATCGGCGCCTGACCATCAATTTAGCCCCAGCTGATTTACCTAAAGATGGCGCACGCCTTGATTTGCCTATCGCGATTGGTATTTTGGCAGCCAGTGATCAGCTGGAACCAGAGGTGCTATCGGCATTTGAGTTTATTGGGGAGTTGGCGCTAAATGGGGAGCTTAGGCAAGTAACAGGTAGCTTAGCGGTAGCACGAGCGATAAAGGCTGAGGCGCTAGCATTAAAATCTGGACCAGAGTCGCGGCAATTAATAGTACCGGCTGATAATGGCGCAGAGGCCAGCCGCGTTGAAGGCGTGACCATATTAGCCGCTCAAAGCCTAAAAGCAGTTTGCGACCATCTACAATCGCTAGCAGAGCCTAATGCGACGGATGGACGCTTGGATATCGTACCGCCAAGCCCAGCACCGCAAAATGCCAGCTATCAAGTAGACTTAGCCGATGTTAAGGGTCAACATCATGCTAGGCGTGCGTTAGAGATTGCGGCAGCAGGCGGGCATTCGTTATTATTCACAGGGCCTCCAGGTTCGGGTAAGACATTAATGGCATCACGGCTGCCAACTATCTTGCCAGATCTGAGCGCTGAGGATGCGTTAGAAGTCGCCAGCACTTATTCAGTAGCCGATAGCGATTATGATTATGGCACAAGGCCGTTTAGACAAGTTCATCACACGATATCGGCAGTTGCCTTAGTTGGCGGTGGCTCACGTCCAAAACCTGGCGAGATTACTTTGGCTAATAAAGGCGTGCTGTTCTTAGATGAGCTTCCGGAGTTTGATCGAAGCGTGTTAGAGGTGCTGCGTCAGCCATTAGAGGCGAAGCAGATTACGATCAGCCGTGCTAATTCCCAAATGACCTTTCCTGCAAACTTTCAATTGGTCGCCGCTATGAACCCTTGCCCGTGTGGCTATGATGGTGACGCATCAGGACGTTGTCGTTGCCGTCCTGAGCAGATTAAGCGCTATCAGGATAAGCTATCAGGCCCGCTGCTCGATCGCATTGACCTGCATATTACCGTGCCAGCATTACCGATTGCAGATCTACAAAATAGCGTGGCCGGTGAAACCTCGGAGAAAGTAAGGAGTAGGGTTTCAGCTGCTCATAAACGGCAACTAAAGCGGCAACAAAAAGTGAATAACGAGCTTAGCCCCAGTGAAATTGATGAATACGTTCAGTTAGGCGAGGGCGAACAGCAGCTACTACAATTAGCACAACAGCGTCTTAATCTATCGGCGCGAGGATATCATCGCGTCTTGCGAGTAGCGCGTACCATTGCTGATTTGGCAGAAAGTCTTGATATCACCAGTGCTCATGTGTCTGAGGCCCTTAGCTATCGAAGTAAGTGATCTATAACTGATTTATAAAAAGCCAGTGTTGTAAAGGATATTAGGTTTACTCTGCCAGATTGATTGGTATAAGTAGGTAGTATGGCGCTCTAATTCGTAATAAGACAAAGAAACTCAAAGTTGCTAAAATCGAATTCTTCTTTGCTAAGTGTAAAGTTTAGATCATTGTCAGCATCCACATGCCTTTACAGCTAATATGTATCAATAGCAAAGTACATTAAAAGGACTGCTTTAAGGACTACTTTGATTGATTATGTTCGATTTTATAAATGGATGTCAATTATTAATACTATGAGAGAGATTTTAGGTGGGGAATTCAATAGAAGAAAATCACCTCAGGCATTCCTTTGCCTAAGGTGTTTTCGATAGCGATTAAAACTTATCGGTAATGGCACCTTCCGATGCACTGCCAACGGTTTTAGCGTATTTAGCCAGTACACCACGCTTTACGTTTGGCTCTGGTGCTTTCCATTCACTTAAACGCTGCTGAATTTCTTCTCCGCTGATGCTTAAGTTTATTTCATTGTTGTCGGCATCAATGGTAATAGTGTCGCCGTCTTCAACAATGGCAATTGGGCCGCCAACCATGGCTTCAGGCGTGATGTGCCCTACGACAAAGCCATGACTACCACCAGAGAAGCGACCATCGGTAATTAAGGCAACGTCATTACCCAAACCACGACCCATAATAGCAGATGTGGGTGACAGCATTTCACGCATGCCTGGGCCACCTTTAGGGCCTTCGTAACGAATAACAATCACGTCACCAGCCACAACAGTGCCATCTAAAATAGCGGTCATGGAGTCTTCTTCGGAGTTAAATACGCGCGCTTTACCCGTAAACAGAGTACCTTCTTGGCCACTGATTTTTGCCACCGAACCAGTTGGTGCAATGTTGCCACGTAATATACGCAAGTGGCTGTCGGCTTTAAGGGGTTTATCAAAAGGCATGATAATGTCTTGGCCTGCTGGGTAGTCTTCTACACCTGCTAAATTTTCAGCAATGGTTTTTCCGTTAACGGTTAAGCAATCGCCGTGCAGTAAGCCTTGTGCCAGTAAACGCTTCATTAATGGCGCAATACCACCAATTTTGATAAGTTCAGACATTAAGTATTTACCTGATGGGCGTAAGTCAGCCACCACAGGCACGCGTTTACCTATTTCGGTGAAGTCATCAATGTTTAGTTCTACGTCGATCGCATCGGCCATGGCCAGTAAGTGCAATACAGCGTTGGTAGAGCCACCTAAAGCAATAACGATGGTAATAGCGTTTTCAAAGGCCTTGCGCGTCATAATGTCGCTAGGCTTAATGTCGTTGTCGATTAACCACTGGATCGCTTGACCTGCTTGTCGGCAGTCTTCACGTTTTTCAGGAGAAATAGCTTCTTGAGCAGAGCTACCCGGTAAGCTCATGCCCAACGCTTCAATGGCTGATGCCATGGTGTTAGCGGTATACATGCCACCACAAGAACCTGGACCAGGAATGGCCGTTCTTTCAATTTCTAATACTTCTTCTTCGGTCATATCGCCACGGGCATTGGCACCGACGGCTTCGAATACAGAAACGATGTCAGTATGGTTTTTACCTGGTTGAATAGTACCGCCATAAATAAACAGCGAAGGACGGTTTAAGCGAGCCATGGCCATAAGGCAACCCGGCATGTTTTTATCGCAGCCACCAATAGCAATGAGCGCGTCGTGACCTTGGCAGCCTGATACAGTTTCAATAGAATCTGCAATCACTTCACGCGATACCAATGAATACTTCATGCCTTGGTAGCCATTAGCGATACCGTCAGAGATGGTAATGGTGTTAAAAATAATGGGTTTGCCATAGGCAAAATAAACGCCTTTAGCCACTTCCTCAGCTAAGCCGTTAATGTGGATATTACAGGGCGTTACTTGGCTCCAAGTAGAGGCAATCCCCACTTGCGGGCGCTTAAAATCTTCATCGGTAAAACCGACCGCACGCAGCATAGAACGCGCTGGTGCTTTTTGAATGCCATCGACCAAAATAGCGGAGTACTTTCTGTTGGTATTGTCTTTTTTAATCATTTTCTTGCTCCAATAGCGTAACTGTTTATTGGCTTGTTTAATCTTAAGTAAAGGCTAGTCACAGTCTGCAAGTGTGTAAGGTAAAAGGTTGTCTTCTTATTTTTTTAACTATTCCAAATACGCTTTAATCTTTTAAAAGGTATTCAACCAATGCCGCAAAATTATCAAACGCTTCAGTAGGGTTGAGCTCACGGATATCTTGCCCATAATTATAACCATAAGACAGCCCAAGCGTATCCATATTGGCGTTTTGTCCGGCTAAGATGTCATTTCGTGAGTCACCAATCATAACCGCTTGTTTTGGCATAATATTCAACGCCTCACAGACATGCAATAGCGGTGCGGGATCTGGTTTTTTAAGGGGCAGGCTGTCACCACCTAGCACTTCACTAAATAAATCTTGCCAGCCAAAAGATTGCAATATTTTCGGTACAAAACGAATGGGTTTATTTGTGACTAAGGCCAATGTGTAGCCGGCCGCTTGTAGCTTTTTTAGTCCGCTATCCACATCTGGGTAGGCGACGGTTTTGCTACCACTAAGATTCTTATAAGCATCAAAAAACACTTGTTCGGCATGATCAGCTTCTTCTTGGGTTAATTCACCTTCTAACACGTCTACCTTACCCACCAATGCCCGCTCGACCAGCATTCTTGAGCCGTTGCCGACCCAATTACGTATGATGTCGAGAGAGTAAGTGTCTTTGCCAAGCGTGGTTAGCATCGCGTTAGTTGCATCAGCCAAATCTGGTACGCTATCGATCAAAGTACCATCAAAATCAAAAATTAAAAGGTGCTTGTTATTAAGTCGTTCGCTCATTATTTTTTGCCCAATCGTTAGAATTTTTGTTGTTCATACCTTAACACAGCCAGCTATCAATTTTAATTTTGACGCCACTATTCAACCTCTTTATAGCGCTTACGATGCTCAGCTTTCATCTTTAAATAATTTTCGTTTTCACGACATTTATCCCAAGTCTCCTTAAAGATTCGCGCCGATTCTGCTTTTATTGGGTCCTCAATTTGGCGCGGTAGCTCTTCACGACCATGAGCACCGCTTTGGCCTTTTTTATCGTCAGGGACAGGGCCTTTATATTTCTTACCACCTTTATGATTGGCATAGCGTCGTGCGCGGGTATAGCCCATTTGGATAAATTTTCGCGCCATATCAGCACCGACAAAGTCATCAGCAGCCAGATAATCTAAAAACATTTGATAAATCGTCTCGCTGCTTTCGGTTGCGATATCAGGTGTGACAAAGCGCCAATGCGGCAATATCTCAGATTTATACGGTTCAACCAATAATACACCCTGCTCACCGCGACCAACACGATATAATTCGGGCTGTGCCCGCAGATCCAAATTTTTATAATCTAAATCATAATCAAATTCTCTCATAGTTTTTACCTAATGAATTCTATATCTTCTGATTGTCTCTACTTTGAGTATAATCAATACATCGACGTAAAAAACAGCATAAGAGTGTTATCGATTGGTGAGAGTAGGGCGCTATTAATAGTTGTTAAAGTCATAATCCACAGACATAAAAAAACCCCAAACATTACTGTTCGGGGTTTTTAGAATTCTAATAACGAAATGGTGGCTCGAGGCAGGTTCGAACTGCCGACACACGGATTTTCAATCCGTTGCTCTACCGACTGAGCTATCGAGCCGTCTTCGTTGAGGACGCTATTAAACTAAATATAGGCGCTACTGTCAAGTTATTTTTGCTTTATTTGTATAAAAGACAAGAAATAGCCTGTCATAGAATTATAGTTTAAAACAGTCTTATCTGTTATTTAAAACAAGCGCTATTAGTCTTTAACCCGCAATAGCTCGTATTCAGTCATAATATGATGAATATCAGGATCAACAGGCACGAACTCACGTACCCCTTTTTTGATTTCAGCATCATAAACCAGCTTGATAAACTTCGCATCAATCGCGCGATTGCGGTTTTCTGGATGTACTGTTAAGTATTGCAAGCGCTTGGCATCCGTTTGCCCATCATCAAAACAGCATACGGCTGCGATAGGTTTGTCATTGAACATACCGACATACAAGTATTGTCCCCGTTTAAAACCTTGTTCAATGATGCTCAACACTTCTGCGCCATCAGGTTGGCTATCATCGGCATCATATAGTGCGTGCAAGCGCTCTGATAATTCATGTTCGCGGGCAGGTTTTTTGATGAGTGGCGCATCTAAGTCGTTGATCGCGATCGCTTCTAAAGGCATAGTCGGTTCCTATTCTCTGGTCATTTGGTACGGCATAACGAAAGATAATAAGTGTGAGGTAATGATTAATAATACTCAATACATTATTTTAGCAGAATGGTGCAAATTTGCGTGCAGTTTACTGCTTGGTCGTGGCAGTAAATCCTAGGGTTTGCTATGATGAAGATAGATAATGACCAGCCTATCTTAATCTCAATTCCGATATTCTTAGATAGGATAGAACGATTTTAACCCGTTTTCACTAATTACTATTTATTATTTTTATATTAAGGGCTTACTCTTAGCCCCATCTCTATTGAATGTTTTTATACTTAACAGAGGATAGCCATGACAGCCAATTCTACTTCACAAGCTCAAGATCAAGATCAAAGTACCGCTTCGTCATCAGGCCACAACCTACATGGTCGTGCCGCACGTACTGCAACCGTTGAGCGCATCACTGCCGAGACCCAAGTAACCTGCACGGTCAATCTTGATGGTACGGGTCAAGGTACTGTAGATACCGGTGTGCCGTTCTTAGACCATATGATCGATCAAATTAAGCGCCATGGTCTTTTTGATTTGGAGATTAAGTGCACCGGCGATACTTTCCTTGACGATCACCATAGTGTTGAAGATACGGGTATTACTCTTGGCCAAGCCTTTGCTAAAGCGCTAGGCGACAAAAAAGGTATTCGTCGTTATGGACACTTTTATGCGCCATTAGACGAAGCCTTAAGCCGTGCGGTCGTCGATCTTTCCGGTCGTCCTGGCCTACATATGGACGTTCCATTTACCCGCTCGCATGTGGGCAGGTTTGATGTGGATTTATTCAGCGAATTTTTCTATGGTTTTGTGAACCATAGCTGGATGACGGTGCATTTGGACAACCTAAAAGGTAAAAATAGCCATCACCAAATCGAGAGTACCTTTAAAGCCTTTGCACGGGCGCTACGTATGGCATGCGAGTATGATGAGCGGGCGTTAAATACCTTGCCATCGACTAAAGAGGCATTCTAGATGAGCAAAGTAACCAAAATTGCGTTACTAGATTATGGTATGGGAAATTTGCACTCTGCTAGTAAAGCACTATCAGCAGTTGGTGCGGAAGTTTCCATTACCAATGACCCCAAAGTCGTTGCTGCCGCAGATAAAATAGTGTTTCCCGGTGTCGGTGCCATGCGTGATTGTATCGCTGGCATGCATGACGCTGGTATTGATGAGGTAATACGTCATGCGGTGTTTAACAAGCCAGTGATGGCCATCTGTGTGGGTATGCAGGCGTTATTTGAGCAGTCTGCCGAAAATGGAGGTACCCCTTGTCTTGGTATTCTGGACGGAGACGTGCCTGCTTTCAATCCAGCATGGAAAGATGAACAAGGTGCACATATTAAAATACCGCATATGGGCTGGAATACCATTAATGGTATGGATTTTGATCATCCACTGTGGCATGGCATTGAAGACAACTCGCATTTTTACTTTGTGCACAGCTATTATTGCGAGCCAGCAGACAGCTCACAAGTAGCCGCTATTTGTGATTATGGGCAGCCGTTTTGTGCTAGTATTTTGCAAGATAACTTATTTGCCACCCAGTTCCATCCCGAAAAAAGCCATACCGCAGGGCTGCAATTATTAAAGAACTTCGTAGATTGGGATCTTTAGATAAACGGGGAATAAACATTTGGTTTCAGGATTAGGGTGGGTTAGCAAATGCGTAACCTGAGCGAGGAAGGAGTAAAGCACTGCTTTGCCCTCGCGCAAGAGAGTTTGCATTGTCGCAAACTCTTTTTTATTCTTAGTTATTCCCTATTCCCTATTCCCTATTCCCTTATATGTGGAAAACACAGTGGATTTTTATATCTTTAAGATAGGCATCATGAATGCCACAGGACTAGAAAAAGATGCCCTACATATGTATGTGGGCATCAGCGTTTATCTATTGAGTTTAATCCTACTTCGTCCAATTTTCAGAAAGTATAGTATCAGGTCATTTATCGCTTTAATCATGGTGACCTGTATCGCCTTATTAGGCGAGTATTTGGATAACCGCCATACTATTGCAGAGTTAGGTATCTCTGGGATACGAAGCGTAGAGCTAAAGGCCAGCATCCATGATCTTATCAATACTTGTCTGCTCTCTTACGTGCTCTATGCGCTCACAATGTGGACAAAGATTTTTCAATCAGTTATTAAACCAACCAGATTACTGAAACAACGACCCTAGACTGGTTTAGTCTGTTTTGAGATGAGTTTAAGCATCAGAGGGAGTCAATAAATACTGGACCTGATTTTTTCACTATTTTTTAGATAACTTAGTAAGAAGCAAAAGCTCGACGTTATCAGTATTACAAATAGGCACTCTACCAATCATGCCTATTAATTTATTTCGTAATACCTCTATTTCTTTAGGGTCAGTATTGGACTTTAGAATAATTAGCATTTGATAATTTAAGTCGTTAGTATAATTATCTTTCCGACAATATCGTTCTAAAATAGCAATTGAACCCATCCATTTGTTTTTAAACTCGGCAATCACTTCTGCCCATATCCTACGCTGTATAATTTTTCTAGCTTTTTTTGGACTTGTTTCTAATATTTTTGCAAAGCTTGCATTGTCTTCTGAGAGTATTGATTCAGCGATAATACAATCTCTAATATCTTCAGTTAAATCAGTCAACTCTATAATCTGTACTTTATTAGAGTCTTTATCAATCAAGAAGTAGTCTGCTTGGCTCATCTGACCTTCATTGAAACTAAGGTGTGCTCTTAAACCGTTACCTTCATCTATCTTATAACCGAAAAACTTACAACATTCGCCATCACTATGTTGCATGAGCTGTTTAAATGGCTCTAAATCTATGCCCTCACTCACAGTAGATAGCCTCGAATCATTAAGTTTTCATAAGTTTCTAAAAGCTTCTTTCGCGCTTGCTCAATAGGGGATAGAATTTTATCGTCCATCTCTAGCAATTTACCATCGGGTTGAAAATAATAAGTAGATAATTCCTCACTAACTTTTTGCTCTTGGGTACTAATCTCGAAAGCTTTTAGCATGTCACTACTATGAGTAGTAACGATAATGTAAACACCATTTTTAGCGAGTTCTACTAACACATTAGCTAAAATAGCTTGCCATTCGGGGTGTAAATTAGACTCTGGCTCATCAATGAATACAAAAGAACCTTTATTGATAATATTCTTACTTAATACCGCTTGGAAAATGCCAAGGTTAGTCATACCAAAAGAAACCAAGCTTTTTGAAATACTTTGACCTTTATTGTTCTCAAATATTAAGTCGCTATTAGCTGCTTTAAATTTACCTTGCAACTGTTTTTCTAGATCATCAGCACATTTGATTATAAAGTCAGGGCGTTCACCATCTTTAAAGTTAGTAAACAACAAATCCTTTAAATCTAGGAAATGCCTAGGCACACCTGTAAGAGTTTCACTAGATACTCCTCTATACATTTTGAAGTCTAATCCAAATTTTTCATCAGGAATGACAGATAATAGCTTCCAATATACTGGAGACTCAAAGAATATGAGATTAGCGAATGATGGAAAAGACAATAAGTTTATTTCAATTTTGTTGTCTTTTAATATCTTTACAGACAAAGTATTTTTAATACTAAATAAACAAAAATTAGAGTTAAATTTAATGAGGTTTTTTAGCTCAGAAATTTGAAAGTTCTCTTTTAGTTGGTTTATTACTTCATCTTTGAGAAGTTTAGTATAGCTTTCTTTAGGATTCTCTAAGTAATAAAGGAGAAGTTCTGTTTCTGTAATAATACTTTCATAGAAACTATAAAAATTGAAAAGAAAGTGTTGTCCATCATGATCTGTATTGGACTCGTCATTTTCTTTTAGCTTTGTTAGAATATTTTTTTTGAAGTAGTCTAAGTGATCAGATATTTGTTTGATAAGCTCGTCTGGGGCATAAGAGCTAATTCCAAAACTCGCTTGGCTACTAAGAGGAAAAGTTTCAGTAATAGATTCTTTAAAGACTTCAAGAAATAACTCTTCATCATCAAGGAATCTTTCCTTTTGAAGCAAACTATTAATAGTATTGTGAATTTTGACACCAATACTACTAACTCCCATAATATAAACATTTCTGACGAGTGAATTGAACACTGAATAAAAAAACTTAGTCACAAAGCTTTTACCTGTACCATTCTCACCAGCAAGAATAGTCAAAGGCGTAATAGTAATATCAGCTTCTTCGATAGCACCTAAGTTTTCAATATGTATGTCATAATTCATCATAGATTTCCTGGTTTTGGTAAAGCGTACTATTCAGTGAGCAAGAAAGCTAAAGCTTCTTCTCTTTGATCTTATTCTACCTTACGTATATTCTAAAAACAGTAAAACCTATCTCTCATGATACAACTCCCGAACTACTTCTCCAATGACCTTAATACCATCAATCAGTGTTTGTTCATCAGCAGCGATGCTCATCCGAATACACTCATGCGCATGTTTATAGTTATCAACATCGACACCGGGGAAGAAGTATTCGCTAGGGACAATCAACGTGCCTTTTTCCTTTAGAATCTCATACAGCTTAGTGGTAGTGATAGGCAAGTCTTTAAACCATAGCCATAAGAATATCGCCCCTTCAGGCTTGTGAATCATCAATGGATAATCACCCAAGGCCTCTTTCAAAAGTTTCACAGCTAGCGTGGCTTGTTGCTGATAAAACGGTTTGATGACATCGTCAGACAACTGCTTGATGCGATCGTTTTCTACTAATGGCGTGGCAATCGCAGCGCCAAAGCGCGTCGGTGCTAGATTAACCACCGCATTCATCGCGCTGACCGCTTCGATAACTTTAGCGTCTGCAACGACAATACCCGTACGCATACCGGGCAGGCCAATTTTAGACAGGCTAAAGCAAAGAATCGTATTGTTATCCCAATTAAGGTGCGCATCAGAATAGATGATGTTAGGGAAGGGCATACCGTAGGCATTATCGATGATAAGGGGTATGTCGTAACGTTTGGCAATCTCGGCTAAATGCGCCATTTCCTCATCGGTCAGCACGTTGCCGGTTGGATTGGTCGGACGTGAGCAGCAAATCGCTCCGATACGACCTTCAACGAGCGCGGGCAATTGCTCAAGCGCTTCAAAGTCGACTCGATATTTAAAGAATCCTTCCTCGCCATCATGAGAAACTTCATCAATATGCGGTAATACCGCAGCAAAATGTTGACCATCGACATGCACATCACTATAGCCAATATATTCAGGCGCTAACGGCAGTAGGATTGATTTATCTACTGATTGGTTTTGCTCATCTATAAAAGCGCCGCCAAATAGATTAAACAGATAGAAAAAAGCATTCTGTGAGCCATTGGTCAGAGCGATATTTTCTGCCGTCAGATTCCAATCATAATGACGATTGAAGAAGCCAACTAACGCATCGATAAAATCAGCATCGCCTTGCGGATTAGAGTAGTTACTCATGCTATTGATAGCGGTACTGTTTGCGCTATCAGAGCTTGATTCATCTACGATGCCGTCATTACCAAGCGCTTGATAGGTCTGTAGAAATAATTTATTGACCGCATCAATACGGGCAGGATTGCCACCGCCCAGCATATTGACCGACTGATCGCTTTTTAGCGCATCGCCTAAATCATCCATAAGCTGAGAAATGCCAGTCGGCTGAGTAAATTTTTGGCCAAATTTTGAGAATTTCATAGAGTTACCGTGAAGTTTTAAGTTGTTATTTAATTGATAAAGTGGCGCTAGTATAGCAAATGGTTACTGTAAAATAAGCAAACCGCATGGCTGATATCCGTTTATATGCCTATAAGCATACGTCGAGTAAGGGCAGTTTAAACTTAGGACATTATCCGCACTTACAAGCTTGGTTTAAACGTATTGAAGTATTGCTCAATTTTATATCTGAGGGTGAATGACAAAGGAACGTCTGCTAAATGAATAGAGGGTGTTTCTTTGTGGCTTAAAATTTTATGCAGCTAATCGCGATAGCAGTCACATAAGTATATCCGTTACTTTAGAGGCTAAACCGCTTCTCAAGGCGACTATTGATAACTCAACCTATGCTTACTTAAGGTTGAGATAAGTAAATCATAACTGTCAGGTATATTTTTAGAACGAGTTTAATTAAAAAGGTGATAGAATGTAACTACACTAAGTTATATTAAGTTATATTGAGTTTATCATGGCGTATGCTCTAATAAATCCTGATATTGTCAGCTGGGCTATCAAACGCTCAGGCTTAAGTATGTCTGATATATCTAAAAAACTTTCTATAAAAGAAGAAAAGCTGGCTGAAGTTGAGCAAGGTAAGGCTAATATAGCTTTTGGTAAAGCTAAACAGTTTGCTAAAATTACTAATATTCCTTTCGGTTTCTTATTCTTAAATGAAGTGCCAAGAGAAGATAACCTTGCACTTCCAGATTTACGAACCATAGATAGTAAAGAATTAAGCGAGCCTAGCCACGCCTTAAAAGAGATAGTTCGCTTAAATCAAGAGAGAGTAGAATGGTATAGAAGCTATCTGAGTGAGCAGAGTGTCGAAAAGAATGCTTATGTAGGTTCTTTATCCAAAGCAAGTCTTAATGAAATGATTGCTTTCTTAAGTGAAAAATTAAAGATTAATAAACCTAAGGATGCTAAGGACTACTATCGGCAATTGGTTAAGTCCATTGAAAACTTAGGAGTAATGGTAATACAGGACAGTAACTTAGGTCATCATACTAAACCGTTGAATATAGAAGAATTCCGCGGGTTTGCTATAGCTGATGATGTCGCGCCATTGATATTTATAAATACTGCGGATAGCTTAAATGCTCAACTATTTACTTTGATTCATGAATTAGCTCATATTCTGAAAGGAGAGTCAGGCGTTTCTGACAATAGCGTTTCCTCAGTAGACCCTACTGAGCAATTTTGTAATGCGGTTGCTGGAGAGTTTTTAGTGTCTAAGAAGGAGTTTGTAAAACAGTGGACTAGTATTAGTAAGACTAGTCTTGATGTTGCATTTGCTACTCTAGCAAAGTCTTTTCACGTAAGTCGTCATGTTATTGCTAGAAGAGCACTCACCTTAAGTTATATAGATAAACAACAGTATGAAAGTTATATTTATAGAATTCGTGAAGATTATTTAGCTAGTAAAAAGAAGAGTGATAGTGGGCCTAGTTACTATGTCGTTAAAAACTCCAAACTAAGCTCACAGCTATCACAGGCGGTTGTTTCGCAGTCTCTTTCAGGGAAGATGCTGTACAGAGATGCTGGCTATATATTGGGCATTAAGCCTAGTAATCTTGAATTATTTGCTAAGAAAGTGGGAATGCAATTATGAAATACGTTTTAGATACGAATGTATTTCTTGAAGCAAACAAACGCTATTATGGTTTAGATTTCTGCCCAATGTTTTGGAATTGGCTACGCGAGCATGAGAGGAAAGGAAGTCTATATAGTATCCGCTCAGTGTATGACGAACTCAAAGATTATGGCGACGAACTAGCAACTTGGGTTAGACAACATAGTGATTATTTCTATTCTGAAAGTGATGAAGAATGTCAAAAAAACTTTGATCATATCGTAAATTTATGCCAATCACAGTATGATCTAAATCATCAAAAAAATATGAAATTTCTAGATTCAGCAGACCCTTGGCTAATCGCTAGAGCCATGACAGATGGCTCTACTATTGTTACTGAAGAAAAGTATGCGGATCAAGCTAAGAAAATAATCATTCCAAATCTATGTCGCGAATTAGGCGTGAAGTATATAAATACATTCGAACTACTTAGAAAGTTTGATGATTGCTTTAAGTGATTTTCAGTAGTTAGAGGTAGACTATGCTTTCTTTTTAATCTGAAAGAAATAACTCAACATTCTCGAACCTAAAATCTACTTCTTTCCAAACCCAACGCCGACTGGAGGCGCGGTTTAGCCCTGATAGCAGCGGTTATCCTGACGGGCTAGGCGAGTTGCGGTGGCTAGGTTTTGGTGTGGCTACGTGGGAAAGAGACGCACCAAACCGTAGCCACCGCCTCGCCTAGCAGACAATAACGGATAGCAGGATTAGCTACATACCCTAAATCATCGCCCGCACCCGTGCCATAATCCCGCGCCCAATGACTAAGCGTACGTAAACAATCGAGATGCTAAATAATAAGGCAAGTAACACTAGCGAACCAATACCTATACTCGCCCACGGCATACTAAACTGTAGATTAAACCAGTAGGTAATCACTGCCCACGCGCCAAGGCTGGCGATTGTGATGGCGAACACTGCAGCACTAACCCCTAATAGTCCAATTTCTAGAATATTGAGCATATATAAGTCTCGCTTTTGCATGCCTAACAGCCGGAACGACGCGCTCTCTTGCATCCGATCTTGCGAAGTAGATAACAATGAGCTGATCAATACCATAATGCCAGTTAATAATGCCAACAAGGTAAAGACATAAACCAAACGACTCATTTGTGTGACCAACCCTTGGATTTGTTCCGCAATGGCAGTGCCATCAATAGTGGTGATTGCAGGGAATTGACGTACCAGCTTGCCTTGCAGCTCTGGAATACTATCTGCTGGCACGTGAGTAGTAGCAAATTGAATTTGCGGAGCACTAGACAACACTGACGGTTCAAATAAGAAATAAAAATAAGGATTTGGGCCACGCTCATAGCGCGAGCGGATACTGGTAATTTGCCCGACAATCTCAATACCTTGAATATTAAAGCGCACTTGATCGCCCATCTCCACGTTGAGCATACTGGCTGCCGTATCTAAGATGGATAGAGGCTGTACTTGTTGCTGACTTTGTTGTTGATTTTTTTGCTGGTCTTGTTGCTGATTTTTTAGAGGTTGATTCTTAACAGGCGCATAAAGCGAGTTGTCCTGTACCGCAGAAGTAATAAACTCAGTATCCATTACCGTATCTGCATAGCTTAAGTTAAATACTCGCGTAGGATCATCAAAGCCTTCAGCAGGCTCAATATCCTGTGCAGGAACGTTATTAGCAGTCACCACGCGCGCGCGAATAACGGGATAATAGCTGACCGGTGCGCCAATTAAGGTATCAATATCGTTATGTTGATCGCGCTGGATATCTAATAAGAATAAATTGGGCGAATCCTCAGGATAGGCGTTCACAAACTGCGCATTAATACTATGATTAAGGGTAGTGATTAGGGTTAATACCGCTACCGATAGCGATAAAGTAACGAAGAATAAGGCAGATTGATTGCCTTTGCGGGCAAGATTATGGATAGCAATACGCTGCATCCAGCTTATTTTTGAGGCCGTTGCAACGCGCGAAAGTAGCCATAACCAACCGCGTGCCAATGCCCAAAATATGGCAATGAAGCCGACTAAGCCGATAAGCAGCTGTGCGCCCAATGTCCACGAGCCAACTTCGTAGGCAAAAAATGCATACAGTCCTGTTAACATCAGCCCATACCACAATAAGGGTAGGCGTCGATACCATGCCCGCTCGCGTGATTGTTGACTGACTCCTTGATTGAGCAAGGTCGCAGGTTTGGTATCATTAAGCGCGCTAAGGCCGCGCTGAGTAATTAATAAAGTGAGTACTAAGGCGATTACAATGGTTTTAATCGCGCTGATAGGTTTAATTGCCAAGCCAATATCTGCCGGTAAAATAGCAGCCAGATAGGGCTGACCGACCTTAAGCAGAACGAGACTAAGTATGACTGCTACGATGCAGGCAATGACTGACGTTGCCATTAACAGGCGATAATAGCTACGTTTGAGTGACCCAATAGGCTCACCTAAAGCTAAGCGAATCGCGTTATTAGACTGTTGCTTGGTGACAAAGGCAGTAATCACACCATACATAGCGACAGCAGATAACAGCAATACAGCAATGACCAACAGCTTTAAAAACATCAATACATTGTCGGAGATGCGTGAGACCGAGGTATCCGCTGACTCGGCATCGGAAAGCTCAATATCGGGATAGTTAGTGATTATCTGTGTCAACTGATCACGCTGGGTCGCCATCAGCTCAGGGTCACCTGCCAGTTCAATACGATAGCTAATACGGCTACGCTGACCTAATAGCTTGGTGGCGGCAAGCGCATCTTGTTGCATCAGCACGCGCCCGCCAAATCCAAAGGCGGTCAACGGACGGTCCGGCTCTTTGGTGAGCACGTCGCTAATAGTAAATTGCGCTTCACCGATGGTGATACGATCTCCGACGCTTACGTTTAAACTGCTAAGAACTTCAGGGGCTACCACCACGCTGTCTTTAGTCAGCTTTTGCCATAACGGTTGACCGGAAGCCAGCTCTACCTCTCCATATAATGGATAAGCAACTGATACGGCCTTAACGCGCGCAAGTAAGGTCTGCTCATCAGTCACTATCATCGCATTAAACTGATAGTCGTAGACCGCTTGGGTATCAGCGACCGTTTGTACTTGCGTTAATACTTCTGCTGGCCAGTCTTGATTACTAGACAATATCAAATCACCGCCAACTAGCGCGCGCTGATTGTCGTTGATATAAGTATTCACCGACTGTTGGATGGAGTCGAGGGTTAGATAAGTGGCCAGCGATAGCGTTAGGGTGATTAAGAACAGTACTGGATAGACCCAACGTCGCCACCAACTGCGGCTTAGCGCCTGCGATCCTAAGGTGCGACCAAATACTCGGTTAATAACGCTACTATTATTTTCTGACGGCTCTGATGACGGTCTTGATAACTGCTTTTGTGAACGACTGTCCATTGATTCATTATTCATTAGGTTAGAATCCGTCCATCGTGCATGGTAATCACGCGATCGGCCATTTTAGCCAGTGTCGCATCATGAGTCACTACTACCAGTGCGGAGCCAACTTGTTCCCTCAAATCTAATAATAATTTCATGACCTGATTGGCATTTTGTTCATCTAAATTACCGGTAGGCTCATCAGCAAATACAATCTTTGGACGTGATACTAGTGCTCGCGCTACTGCGGTACGTTGCTGTTCACCACCTGATAATTGGCTGGGCAAGCTGTTACGCCTATCACCCAGTCCAACCGCTTCAATCAATTCAGTCACTCGTAATTTATCAGGACGGCGGGCAATATCAAGCGGGAAAGCAATGTTTTCAGCTACCGTTAATGTGGGCAATAAATGAAACGACTGAAAGACAAAACCCATATCACGCTGGCGGATAACGGCCAAGGCATCTTCGTCTAAGGTGTTCAATGCTTGATCGGCTAACATCACTGTCCCGCTATCGGGATAATCTAAAGCTGCTAGCAATCCTAGCAAAGTAGATTTCCCCGAGCCCGACTTACCCATAATGACCACGAACTCGCCAGCATTCACATGAATATCTACATCTTTGATAATGGACAGCGTTTGCTCACCAACATGCACGGTTTTATTTAATTGTGAGGCGGTAAGTAGAGCTTCATTGCCAGTTGATGCTGAGTTTAATTCTGCTTCTGATGCAGTGGTTGAGTCTAATGAGGTCATTGCGGAGTCTCAGTTGGCGTGGCTGTTCTTGTATTTGCTGACGTATTTTCTGGCACTGATAAATCTTGTTGATTCGCTTTTATTTTCTCAAGCTCGGGTTTTAATATCGGCAATATATTATCATTAACGATAATGGTGTAGCCCTCGGCAGTCGGATGAATAGCATCGGCTTGATTGAGATTTGGATCAGCGGCCACGCCTTCTAGTACAAATGGAATGAGCGTTACGTTCATATCCTCTGCTATTCTCGGATACATTGCCGCGAATGATTTGACGTAATCATTACCTAAATTGTCATAAATCTGCATACCACCTAAAATCACCTGACTGCCATTGTTTTGTAAACGCTTAACGGCGGTGCGAATATTAGCTTCGACAGTTGCCACATCAATACCACGAATGCCATCATTAGCGCCGATTGTTAAGATGGTAATATCAGGCTTAGTCTGTAATACCCAGTCCAAACGATTAACCAAACCAGTACTGGTCTCACCACTTAGGCCTGAATTGATAACCTCAATATTCTTATAGCCCAACTCTTGCAAACGCGCTTGTAGCTGAGCAGGATAGTTACCCTCTTTCGCCACCCCAAGACCTTCGGTAAGTGAATCTCCTAATGCCAATATGGTCAGCGACTCACTGCTTTCTTGCTGGCCAGTTTGAGTCGAGGTCTCAGTCGTCGGTTGATTGACCGTAACTTGAGTATTGGTAGTTTGGTTGTCAGTCGCGTTAGTTGATTCAGATTGTTTTTGGCAACCACTCAGTGTCATCGTTATCATCAGAAACGCAACCGCTGCATAATGATAAGAGCGTTGTATAGCCGAGCGCTTAGCTGAACTAGGGAAGAGGTTCATCATGGGTATTTTGTCCTATATACAAGCAGTCCAGTGTAGCAAATATTAAGGCACGTTAAGCATTCAACGAAGTCTGTTTGTGAATGTTTAACGTGCCTTATTCAACAAGCTTTAGGGTAATAAATAATGCGCTGTTCAATCAAAGCCCAATCTTAGCGAATATTGATGACCGATAGTACAGGTAAATAGTTAGTCTGTTGCAACTAACATAAGCGTATGTGTCACAACCCTACATATCCTATATCCGCTTACCATCGACCATAACCGGACGACTAACCATCCATGCAATAGCAACGTTACCAATCATCAAAACTAACATGATTAATAGCGGTAAATCCCAAGTGCCCGTTGCTTCATGTAGCCAACCGGTGCCGAGTGGGCCAAAAAACGCAATAATGTAACCGACTGCTTGCGCCATACCCGATAACTCGCTGGCCTGATTGGCCGTATAAGTGCGTAGTGAAAATAGCATCATACTCAAAGTAAAAATCGCAGAACAACCAATGCCCATGATTCCTGACCATAACCATGCCAAATCAGCAGACAGATAGGTAATGCCCAATACGCCAACAACGTTTAAAACAGCCGCAAATACGGCCAATGCTTGAATAGGACGACCACGATTGACCAACCAAGTTAAGCTTAAAATGGCTACTGGCGCCATAAATTGAAACACCGAAGCCATTTGCCCAGCGGTAACCGCAGATAGGCCTTTACTCAGCCAAATAGACGGTAAAAAACTGGCTACGGTATAGAATAACAACGACTGCAAGCCCATGAAAATAGCAATCTGCCAAGCAAATGGCGTCCGCCACATTGAAATATTTGAAGATCCTGACGGAATAGGGATGACGGCCTGATGATTGGACGAACCCAAACGCAGGCGTAAAAACACCCAAATAATGATCGCAAAAATACCTAAGAATGACCAACCGCCAAGTGCCCATTGCCAGCCGACATATTTAGATAGCGGTAATACCACACCGGCTACTATACCTGCGCTCACCGTCATGGTCAGACTGAACAGACCTGTAATTAGCGGAATTTGATTAGGCGTACGCTGCTTAATCACTGGCGCAGCTAAGGTATTGGCAAAACCGATGGCTAAGGTCAACAGCACCGTACCACTCAAAAACCCAATCCAAGTCGGAATGACCGTACGGATAACCATACCAAAGGTTAGGAGTGCAATCATCGCAATTAAAGTATTCTCAAGACCAAAACGCTTACCAATCGTTGGGGCAATGAGCGCACCAACCGCAAAGGTCAGCATTGGCACTGCACCCAGCCAACCGATTTGGGTCTCAGAGATGTTGAGCGCCTCTTGAACTACTGGCGCAATAGAGCCGAGCGCGACAATGGGCGCGCGCATATTGGTGGCCAGCAAAATCATGGCACTTAGTACCAGCCAAAAAATGAACTTAGAGGAAGGAAGATTAAACGGTTGCGGCGCATCCGAGCGTTGCTTGGAATGCAAATCAGAAGGGGTGGACATAGCAGCACGACTATTAAAATAAGAAAAAGGACACATCATTAGAGAGCGCCGGAGAACCGCCACTCATAAAATAACACCAATAAAATTTCACCCATAATGTGACTGACAGTTTAGTCAGAATTAGAAAAAACGTGTGGAGCTTGTAGAAAGCGGATAATAAAAGACTGAATAAAATTTTTGAATAAATTTATTCGATATTTATATTTATAAAAGAATTTTAGAAAGATAACTGGCGCAGAAAGCAACTAAGGTTTATCTAGTCTAAATAGGGATTGAATAACAACTAACACTATTATAAAAGCAAACAGCAGACGAGTACTACCAGCGTATGGTAACCAACGGCCATTATGACAAGCTATAGAACCTTCAAAGACGCTAGTAAGTATAAAAAAGCACCTTTGAAAGTAATTTGATTGGACTTATAAGTTAGCAACTACTGAACAACAAAAAACTATAGTGCAGGTTTGCCCAATTGAGCTGCTTTAATAGCATCTATCTGCTGATCAGCAACTGTAGACTCACACTTGTTGGGGTCATCGCCACAATAAGAGCATTTTTCGTTGCCCATTAGTTTGGCAACACCACCGCAAGAGCCTCTAAGCGGTTGTTTTTTGAACATATAACCAATACCCATAAAGATAAAAAATAGCACGAATACGGTAAAGGTAATGGCAAGCATGGGAAGTAATTGGCTAAACATGGAGCGACCTCGTTTAAAAAAAATGAGACAGTCACTAATAACAATGACTCTCTCATAGTATAACAAAATTTTGACCTGCCCGTTTGTTCAAACGGTTTGTTATCAGTAGCCTATTATCTACACTGAAGGCTTCTTATCCGCCCGTAGGTCTTGCATCGCAGGGGTCTGGATGATTATCCAGTCCTCTAAATCGTCAGCAGGTGCATCTAGCTTGACATCATCAGCCAATATGACAAACAGCGCCGCCAGTTTTTGCTGTTTAGCGGTCGCTAAAGCTTTGGCATAAGGCATGGCGGTCAATGCCGTTGCCCAAGCATCAGCGACTGCCACTGAATCTGCCGCAACCGTTACCGAGGGAGCACCGCCGATGATGGGCTTGCCAGTAGTAGGATCAATAGTATGGCTATAATGCTTACCTGCGAACACAACAGAGTTGCGATAGTTGCCAGAGGTTGCCAGATGCATCTGATTGCCATTATTCATAGGTTGACGAATAGCGGCGATCGTTTGGCGCGCGCTAACGGTACTGCCCTCAATGGGAGCATCAATGGCTATTTGCCAAGGCTGTTGCTGACCGCTAACCCCTGATGTTGCTACCTCACCACCAATCTCCACCATATAATTACGAATCTGGTAGCGATCTTTGAGCACATTTGCAATGACATCTACGCCATAACCTTTGGCGACTGCCGAAAAATCAAGCCCGATGCCGTCTTTGGTTTTATGGATGAGTTTATCGTTTTGTACCACGCCTTCAAAATCTACTAAGGCAAGCGCTTGAGCTATTTCAGCAGTGCTTGGCGGACTTTGTAAACGTTCAACCGTCATGGTGCTACCAAAGCCCCAAGTATCAACCAAGGGCATAACAGTTGGATCAAATGCACCATCTGATTGCTCATAAACTTGCCGAGAGACACTCAGTACGTGACTAAAGTCAGCATCAATAGTGATCGGCGTATCTTTTCCTAACTGATTAAATTTCGAGATGGTCGAATCAGCCTGATAAGTCGACATACTGTCATTAATTTGTTGTAAGCGCTCATCTATCGCTACTTGGATAGCGGCCTCGTCAGCGTCTTCTGGCAACTGATAACTAATATGGTAGCTGGTGCCCATAGTCTCGCCACTCAGGTAATTGTAATCAGGAGGCTGCTGGCAAGCGCTAAGGCTCAAAAGACAAGCAGCACCAATAGCAGCAAAAATGGTTTTATTACTGCTTGTGTGATTGGTTGTGCTACTAAGCGTATTATCGTGCGAGAACTTCGTTAAATTTGTCATAAGTACTATTGATACAAAGTAGGAGGTATAAAATAAGGAGTGTTATTGCAAATGTATTCTGCTTATTTTACACGCCCTAATCACAATAAGCTCGTCGCAGATTGATTATTTCAATTATTTAACTTGGCTATTCAACTTAATTATTTGACTTGAGAGCGGCGAATCAGTTTATAAAGCTTTGGCGGCGAAACTCGATTAATTCTCATAGCTAGCTTTTCTTTTCTACCCGCGACAATAATATATTCTTCACCTTTAATTAATGCTTTGCTGACTTGCTTAGCAAAGGTCTTAGCGGTTAAGCCTTTATTGGTAGCGTCATCCATAGTGCCTTGTGCCGTACCATCTCCCGTTAAGGCATTGATGGATACATTGGTTTGGATAAACCCTGGGAATATATTTGCCACCTCTATCCCTTGATCGTGTAATTCAGCACGTAAACTGTCTACCCACATGTGGATAGCGGCTTTGGCTGCCCCATATCCTCCACGGTATTGGGTACCGATCATGCCGGCTATACTGGATACCATCACCACTTTGCCCTGTCCTTGAGCAATCATATCTGGCAATACCAACCTTGTCAGACGAGTTTGCGCAAAGTAATCGATCTCCATTAATTGGCGCTCAACTTCCTCGGTGGTTTCCATGATTAACGAGCGTTGACTGACGCCAGCATTATTAATGAGCCAATCGATTTTTCCTGTTTGCGTTTTCACAGAGCGATAAGCCTCTTTTGCTTGGTCGGCATCACTAATATCAAAAGGCACAACTATATGTTTGTTTGATTGTTTGCACTGATTTTTAACCGCTTCTAGTTTTTCACTATTACGGCCACTCAAAATAATTCTGGCACCTCGTTTGGCAAACTCAACGGACAGAGCTTCACCAATACCGCTGGAGGCACCGGTTATCCAAATGGTTAGGTCTTTAAATTTTGCTTTCATAAGAGTCCTTTCCTATCTAATTAGAAGTTGGTATATATTTTAGCTGGTTTATTGCAAGTTCAAAATATTTATACTATTTCAAACTATGGTCTAAACAGCATACTGTAGTCAACCTAAAGGCAATAAAAAATTGAGGCATCTTATTTGATACCTCAATTTTTTATAAGGATAACTTTATAGAAATATATATTATAGGTACTGGCTTCCAGCAACTCTTCTATCTGTGTAGCGGTAGCCTTTTGACTCCAAACAGGCAGTTAGCAAAGTATTTTCTCTCTCAGCGCTTATGTTTGCCATACCAATGTCATAGCGGCATTTTTGTATGGCGTTGTTTGTATCACCCTTAGAAATACCTGCTTTTTGCCATGTAGGCTGTTGTACTTGCAATGTACGCTGATACATAGGATCAGTTGTGCACCCAGAAACGGCCAATATAGAAGCCATAGCTCCTGTAAACATACTAAGTTTCATACTATAATCCGCAATTGAAAGCAAACATCCAAAATAGCCAAAATGATTATATGGAAAAATTTTAAAAATTAATCATTTTAAGCAATATGGGATGTTAACAATAAGTTCAAGGTGATGTAAAGTTCCAAAAAAAATGGACATCTTATCGATGCCAATTTAAATAAAATAATAAAAATGTATTAAAAAACTAGCTTAACCACCAAAGTCATCAAGCGCGATATTTTCGTCTTCCACGCCTAAGCTGTGTAACATACCGATTACCGCCGCGTTCATCATTGGGGGTCCGCACATGTAATATTCACAGTCTTCTGGGTTTGGATGGTCTTTAAGATACTCTTCTAACAAGACATTATGGATAAAGCCCGTATAGCCATCCCAATTGTCTTCTGGTAATGGATCTGACAAGGCCACATGCCACTGGAAGTTAGAAAAGTTTTCTTGCAGTTGGTCATAGTCCTCAACATAGAACATCTCGCGAATAGAACGGGCACCATACCAAAAGCTGATTTTACGATCCGTGTTTAAGCGTTTAAGCTGATCAAAGATATGTGAGCGCATCGGTGCCATACCAGCACCACCACCGACAAAGATCATTTCAGCTTCGGTTTCTTTGGCGAAGAACTCACCATAAGGGCCAGATACGGTGACTTTATCGCCTGGCTTTAAGCTAAAGGTCCACGAAGACATTTTACCCGGTGGAATACCGTCAGGGCCACGTGGCGGCGGAGAAGCAATACGAATATTAAACTTAATTAAGCCTTTTTCTTCTGGATAGTTGGCCATTGAGTAGGCACGTATGACCTCCTCATCAACTTTTGAGACATAATCAAAAATGCCAAACTTTTCCCAATCTTCTCGGTATTCTTCATCAATATCAAAGTCTTTATAATGCACTTCATGTGGTGGCGCTTCCAGCTGTACGTAACCACCCGCGCGGAAGTTGACTTCTTCACCATCTGGAATTTTGAGTACCAATTCTTTAATAAAGGTGGCGACGTTATCATTAGAGATAACCTCACATTCCCATTTTTGTACATCAAAGAATTCAGGTTCAATCTCAATTTCCATGTCCTGCTTGACAGAGACCTGACACGCAAGGCGCATATGATTGCGAATTTCACCTTGGGTAAAATAGCCTTCTTCGGTGGGTAAAATAGAACCCCCACCTTCAATAACACGGCAGCGACACTGGGCACACGTACCACCACCACCACAGGCTGAAGATAAAAATATACCTTCACTAGCAAGGGTTTGTAGTAGTTTACCGCCTGCTGGCGTCACCACGTCATTGTCGGGGTTATCATTGATATGAATGGTAACATCGCCTGAACTGACCAGTCTTGAGCGCGCCGCCAAAATAATAGCGACGAGGCCCATGATGATCAAGGTAAACATAGCAACGCCACCAATCGCTGTAGCATAATCCATGATATGTATCCTTAATCTATGGGGTAGGGGTGCGGGTCAATATAAATGGTTCCGAACCTCTACCGAATAAATGAATTAATTAGGTCAAATAACTGAGTATGGTTTTGAGCAAAGCGGCCTAAATTGACATACCACCGAACGACATAAAGCCAAGTGACATGAGACCAACCGTAATAAAGGTAATACCCAAACCACGTAGCGGGGCTGGGATGTCTGAGTATTTGAGCTTTTCACGGATACCGGCCAATACCGTGATGGCAAGTGCCCAACCAAAGCCTGCGCCAAAGCCATATACCACAGACTCACCAAAGTTATAGTCACGCTCAACCATAAATAGTACACCACCTAAGATGGCACAGTTAACGGTTATTAGTGGTAAGAATACGCCAAGCGCGTTATACAAACTTGGGACAAACTTATCTAGGAACATCTCTAAAATCTGCACCACAGCAGCAATAAGACCGATATAACTGAGCAAGCCTAAAAAGCTGAGATCGATATCAGGAAAACCTGCCCATGCTAGCGCGCCATCTTTTAGAATGAACTGAAATAACAAATTGTTCAATGGTACAGTGAGTGCCATAACAAAGATCACTGCGACCCCAAGACCAATAGCCGTTGAAACTTTTTTCGATACCGCTAAAAAGGTACACATGCCTAAGAAATAGGCCAGTGCCATATTTTCGATAAAGACTGAGGTTATAAATAAACTAACATAATGTCCCATTAGTGACCCCCTCCATGTGCCATGCCTTTAGACTGCGGCTTCATTACAAATTCAGCCTCTTCAACCTGTTCTGGTTTCCAAATGCGCACGATGACAATAAACATCGCAATAATAAAGAACGCTGAAGGTGGCAACAGTAATAGACCATTTGGTACATACCAGCCACCATCAGTAGCTGGTTGTAATAGGGTGATACCAAACCAGCTGCCTGAGCCTAATATTTCGCGAATAGTGGCCACAAATAATAGGACTGCAGAGTAGCCAAGACCGTTACCAATACCATCTAAAAAGCTGGGTACTGGTGGATTGCTCATAGCAAAGGCTTCTGCACGGCCCATCACGATACAGTTAGTGATGATCAGACCTATGAATACTGACAGTCCTTTACTCACATCATAAGCCACCGCTTTTAATACCTGGTCGACTAAGATAACCAAAGAGGCAATAATAGTCATCTGCACAATAATACGGATGCTTGATGGAATTTGTTTACGAATAATCGAGATAAAGAAGCTCGAAAATGCGGTTACCAAGGTCAACGCCACACTCATGACCAACGCATTAACTACGGTAGTGGTCACCGCCAATGCCGAACAAATACCTAATATTTGCAAGCCAATAGGGTTGTTATCAAAAATAGGTGAAACTAAAATACTTTTTGTATCAGCCACGTTAAGCCTCCTTTCCGTTTGCTGCTGGTGCTATAGATGCCAGCTCGGTTACGGGATGCGTCTGTTGTTGAGCTAGGTTTTGACGTGAGTTTTGATGTGAGTTTTGATATGAGCTTTGACCTAGATTTTTATATGAGACTTGCTTTGCTTGTACGTCAGTATTGTCAATCGTCTGACCGGTTTCTTCACGCACATGATCTAAATAAGGCTTGTACCCTTGCTCACCCAACCAAAACTGAATCATGTTACTGACGCCACGACTGGTCAGAGTTGCACCACTGATACCATCGACCCAATTTTCTTTTGAACCTGAAGTAGCAACACCCGTTGCAACAGCACCGCTCTCATCATAAGAGTGGATACCTTGCCACATCGCGCGCCATTTTGGCTCTTCAATACGAGCCCCTAAGCCCGGGGTTTCTTTATGCTCATAAAAGCTAATACCTTTGATAGTATTCATATCGCCTTCAAGGGTCAAGAAACCATAGATAGTGCCCCATAGGCCATAGCCTTGAATTGGCAGTACCACCATTTCAGGTTGACCAGCATCGTCATTTTTTACGTAGACTTTAGCGTATTTAGGCTTACGACCAATACTCGCCGGATCGTTATCCCCTAAATCTACGCTCAGTGCCTGATTTTTAGTCGCCTGATTGACATCATAAGTATTACGATCTGCAATACCGACTGCCTTTAGCGCGTCATCATCTAAGTAATTGCCTTTATTTAAGTTCACGATTTCAACATCGAAGTTTTTAAAACGCTCAGCGACATCTTCATTGGTATCAGAATCTGGGTCAAACATACCTGCCGCTACCAAGATGTTTTTATTACGGTCCAAACGAGCGTTTTCGATTTGCGCCGGCTTGAGACCGACGGCTGCTGCTGAAACCAATACGGAACACACCAAGCATAGCGTCAATGCCACCCTGATGGTTTTCATATTATTACTTTTGGGCTTGGACATAGCGAACCCTCCGTGCTGTTTGGCGTTTGATATTTGCTTGGGTGACAAAATAGTCAAACAATGGGGCAAATAAGTTGGCAAAAAGAATAGCGAGCATGATGCCTTCTGGGAATGCTGGGTTGACTACCCGAATTAATACGGTCATAAAGCCGATTAAGATACCATAAGCCCAGCGGCCTTTATTGGTATGGGCAGCTGACACAGGGTCGGTTGCCATAAACACCGCACCAAACGCAAAACCTCCAATGACTAAGTGCCAATAGAACGGCAAATTCATCATAAGGTTGTCTTCAGAACCAATCATATTAAAGATAAGTGAAGTAGCAATCAGACCAATGACACAACCTGACATGATGCGCCATGAGGCAATGCGCGTCCACAGTAGAACAGCGGCACCAAATAAAATAGCAAAGGTCGATACTTCACCAATACTCCCTTGGATATTGCCAAAAAAGGCATCGCTCCAAGTAATCGCCTGACCATAAATATCAACGAATTTGTCTGGTGTCACCCCAAGAGCCGCTAAGCCAAGTGGTGTGGCTCCTGAGAAGCCATCAACGGCGGTCCATACTGAGTCACCTGACATATAGGCAGGATAGGCAAAATATAGAAACGCACGACCCGATAGGGCAGGGTTCAGGAAGTTTTTACCGGTACCGCCAAATACCTCTTTGGCCACGACTACCCCAAAGATAATCCCCAAGGCGACTTGCCACAATGGAATATCTGGCGGCATAATCAACGCATATAGTACTGAGGTCACAAAGAAGCCTTCGTTCACTTCATGACCGCGAACTACGGCAAAGATAATTTCACAGGAAATACCTACTGCAAAAGTGACGATATAAATCGGTAAAAACTGCATGGCCCCATAGACAAAGCAAGCCCAGATACTATCTGGATTATAGCCTGCCATACTGGTGACGACAGTACGCCAACCATCAGCTTGTAGACCCAGTTCTGCTATGGCAGTCAATGCTTGATGACCGACGTTGTACATACCCCAAAACATGGCTGGGAAGGTACACATCCATACGGTGATCATAATACGCTTAAGGTCGATACCGTCACGCACGTGTGATGAAGTAAAAGTCGTTGAGTCTGGTTGACGTAAAAAGGTATCAAACATCTCAAAGAGAGCATAGTATTTTTCGTGTTTGCCACCCTTAGTAAAGGACGGCTCCATACGATCGAACATGTTGTGTAAAAATTTCATCGTGGTTAGCCCTCCAGTTCGATACGCGTTAAGTTATCACGCAAAATATCACTGTATTCATATTTGCCAGGAGAAACGAAGGTACACAAGGCTAAATCTTCTTCGTCCAGTTCAAGGACACCTAAGTCAACCGCGGTGATAATGTCTTCGATAATTAGTGCACGCAAAAGCTGCGTTGGTAGATAATCTTGCGGCATAATCTTTTCATAAACCCCAATCGGTACCATAGCGCGCGGTGAGCCATTAGTAGTCGTAGTAAAGTCATACTTTTTATTACTAAAGAAATGGGAGATATAAATAGGCAGTTTAGAGAAACGGTTTTTACCGGCTCTTAAGAAATGAAATGAGGGACGTTCATGTCCTTCAGACAACACACTGATTTGATCATGAAAACGGCCAAGATAGGAGCTGTTGTCAAATACTTGACGGCCCGACAGTACCGAACCTGAAATGATACGGTTCTCGCCTTCGAGTAACTGACCTTTGGTCAAAGCTGTAATGTCAGCACCGCGCTCAGTGGCAATCAGATGTGGGTTCTTGACCGCAGGGCCTGCCAAACTTAGTAGGCGGCGCGTATATAAATGACCCGTGGTAAACAATTTACCAATAGCAATTATATCCTGATAACCAATTGTCCATACGGTCACGCCGCGATTAAGGGGATGCAAAAAGTGAATATGCGTGCCCGCAAGACCTGCCGGATGCTTACCAGAAAAGCTATGATATTCAGTGACATTATTAGTAGCCGTCTTCGGTACTGGCGTCAGCTGGGCATCACCATGGTGGCAAACAAAGGTCTTTGGACTTAAGGTTGATAGTACGGCTAAGCCGTCATTGAACGCTTCTATCTGCTCATTGATTAGCAGTATAGGGTCAAACGCTAATGGATTGGTATCCATAGCAGTGACAAAGATAGCGTGCGGACGGGCACCGATATCAGGGGAGCGGCTAAAGGGACGCGTGCGAAATGCGGTCCACTCACCAGAGGCAAGCAGTTGGGTTTCAACGATTTCAGAGTCTAAGTCAGCAAGTTGCTGTGAGTCATAGCGCTGAAAATCTATTTCTTCACCGTTTGGATCAACCTGAATCACCAGACTTTCGAACACACGACGTTCGCCACGTTTGATAGCAACGATTTTGCCAGCAGCAGGAGCAGTAGAGATAACACCCACTCGTTTTTTGTCTTCAAAAACGGGCTGACCTTTGGCTACGATGTCACCTTCTTTGACGTTCATCGTGGGCTTCATTCCCACGTAATCGCAGCCAACGAGTGCCACATGTGCGGGTCTGTGCTCAGTTATCTCGCGGGAGGGCTCGCCAGTGATAGGCAAATCCAAACCTTTTTTGATGGTAATCATAAGCGAAAACTTAGTCCATAGTCTAAAACGATACCAGACGTCCTGTTTGGTATATCGGCAGCATGAACCTCAGCGTCATTAAAAGCACTTAACCCTCTATTCCCTATAGCAGGACAAAGGTAAAGGTTTTTAAAAACACCGCTTGATTATGACTGCTAATAAGAGTATTAACGCTGACCTTAGACTCCTTAACAACACGTTAATGTCTTATTCGAATTACCAAAGTGGCGACTGGCTACCAGGATGCATGATAAAACTCTCTAACTGTAGTCAAAATCAAAAGCTATTAACTATAGTAGAAGTCAGTCCCATCATACCTTCTATAACAAATACAAGAATTGTAATACCAGTGTGATTTAATTAGAGCTATTCAGTAAAATTGATATGGGGTTAAATGTTGATATAACCAAGTAATTACCCGTCTAAATAGGTAATAAATTAGTAAAACGACAAACTAATTAAGTGAGTGGTGAATGGCTTGTTGATGCCTTATGAAAAGGTATCTAAGCGTAGTTTAGTGACCTATGATAGCATCTATAAACACCTCACATGTGAGGTCATCCATTTATCAAACATATAGGTAACATGACGATCAATGCAGCCCCATTATTTACCATATTCTAACCGCAAAACATCGTCAAACCATCTGTAGATACAAAACGGTCGGGTGTTATTACATAGAAACAAATACAAATTTACCTAGGATTATACGCTAAATTAACCTAAAATTGCCAGTTAGTAACTGAATTTACCTAATATTAGTGACAATCCTAGACGTTAAAACTTATAGTTATGAGTGTCTGATTTTAAGACTATTGGCGTTATGTATCGATCAAATGTACTAGCCAAAGTTTCTCTCTAATTTTTGACCGCTTTTATAGGTTAAATTACTTTTTAAGTGGTATTTTCAATCATTGTTTTATTGTCAAACTTATTGTTACAACTGTTTTTAATGTTTCGTTTTATAAGGAGTGCTATATGTGTGCTGTGCCTGTCATTATTCCAGCTATTGATCTAAAAGATGGTAAGTGTGTGCGATTAAAACAAGGCCGTATGGAAGATGATACGGTTTTTTCTGATGACCCAGTAGCGATAGCAGCGCGCTGGGTAAAAGAAGGCGCACGGCGGCTACATTTGGTTGATTTAAATGGTGCATTTGATGGTGTACCGGTTCATAAAAGCGTGGTTCATGATATTGCCAAAGCTTTTCCTAAGCTGCCTATCCAGCTTGGAGGCGGTGTCCGTAATATGCATACCATTGAGCAGTATATCACCGCTGGTTTGACCTATATTATCATCGGTACTAAGGCGGTCGAAGATCCTGCGTTCGTTGCTGAGGCTTGCCGCGAATTTGCCGGACATATTATCGTTGGTATCGATGCTAAAGATGGCATGGTGGCCACTCATGGTTGGGCAAATGTCACCGATACTAAGGCAACAGAACTTGCCAAGCGCTTTGCTGATGTTGGTGTATCTTCAATCGTCTATACTGATATTGCTCGTGATGGCATGATGCAAGGCGTCAATGTTGAGCAAACGGTTACTCTAGCGCGTGAAGGTGGTCTACCCGTCATTGCTTCAGGTGGCGTCACTGATATGCAAGATATCAAATTACTTAAGCCTTATGGCGACTGTATCGAAGGTATTATCACTGGTCGTGCCATTTATGAGGGCACGTTAGATCTCGGTGAGGCACAAAGCTATTTGGACAGTAACAAATAGACAGGTAAGTTGACCCAGCTTATCATTTCAATAGCGCTTAATAAAGGATGCTTATGACCGCTTATTTTGACCACCACTCTATACGCAGGCAATTGCTTGCGTGGGGTCAATGTTTATTGCTTATAAGCTTCTTTTATGGACTGCCAGTTTACGCAGCGGGTGAGGAACTGGCAGGCGTAGTAAACGTATTGGAGATAGAAAGTACCCAATTAACTGCTGAGCCAACCACGCCACCTAGTGTTTCTAACGATTCGGCTAACAGCTCTTCTAGTGGAGACCCTACTAATAATGTTTCAAATAGCAGCGCATTACCTACATCGCCTGCGCCAACTACGCCGCCGCCTAGCATAAGTGGTGAGAGCACCAATAACGCCCAGATTGAAACCACACCCACGCTGCAAAAAGACGATGACATTCGTCAACGTATCAGTGGTATTTTTTCTGAAATTGAAGGTTTAAAAACTGTTAATGTCAGCGTCACTCAAGGCGTGGTGACTTTAACCGGCGAGACACCAAACGAGGAAAAAGCTCAACAGGCTATCAATCTTACGAATCGTTTGACTGACGTCGTTACCGTAGATGACAAAATCGATCGTACTCTAGATGTACAAGACAACGTTACCACTGTATATCAAGGTTTAAAAAATCAGGGCAAAACGCTAATCAAAGCCTTGCCGTTGCTTTTTGTCGGCATCATCATTTTCGGTATGGTTACCTGGTTCGGCAGTTGGTTGTCCAACCGAAAGAAAATGTGGCAGCACCTGACACCCAATCCATTCGTGGCTGAACTGTTGTCACAAACGGTCAAAGTAATATTTATTATTGTCGGTTTAATTTTAGCTTTAAGTTTGATTGGCGCAGAAACCATTTTGGGAACACTACTTGGTGGTGCTGGTGTCATTGGTATCGCCGTCGGTTTTGCGGTAAAAGATACTATTGAAAACTACATTGCCTCCTTGATGCTCAGTATCCGTCAGCCATTTCGCGCGCGTGATCAAATTGTGATTAATGGGCAAGAAGGTATTGTGGTACGCTTGACTTCAAGGGCAACGATTTTAATGACCTTAGATGGTAATCAGCTGCGTATACCTAACGCTGAAGTTTTTAAAAGTACGATATTAAATTATACCAAAAACCCTGAACGCCGCTTTACTTTCGAGTTGGGCGTGGATGCTAATGATGATCCACTTGCAGCTATCAAAGTTGGCCTTGATGCAATATGCACGTTAGATTTTGTCTTAGCGAAGCCCAAGGCCATTGCAATTATCACTGAGGTTGGCGACTCCAACATTGTTCTTGAGTTTCAAGTGTGGGTCGACCAATCAGAGACCGACTTTTTGAAAGCACGCAGTATTGCCATTCGTGAAACTAAGCACGCTTTAGAGAATGAAGGCTTCAGCTTACCTGAACCTATTTACCGACTACGTTTTAATCACAAGTTAGAAAAAGCCTTTGAGCATATGCAAAATATTAATAGTACGGGTAAGGCCAGTCCTGAAATCACTGTTACATCGGCTACACCTGCACAGGTGGATGAGGCACATAATGAGAACACAGTGGATGATAACGATAAAAAGCAGGCCAAAGCGCGCGCGAAACATATCTTACAAGGGCGTGATGCCGATGACGTACTTGATGCGCGTCCCGATGAAAAGCTGATGGAGAAAGTTGAACAAGAGATTGCCGAAAATTCTGATGAGACTGATTTATTGGATAAAAATAGTCCGCAAGAGTAGGCATGAAAAATGCAACGAACTTAGCATAGCATTCAATATTCAAGAATAATCTTGGAAATGATGTCTCAAACATTAGAGAGAGTCACTATGCAAGCAAAACATCTGATTGTCTTCGCGTTGGCGGGCATAGTCTTGTTACTAGGTTTTAATATGATTAATGGCAGCCGTCATGAGCAAAATAGAGCGGTTGCGGTTAATAATGACCTGCCAGTACAGTCTACCGATGCTGCTGTAAATGAGCCTGATATCAGCTCAAATCAGTCGGTAGATGTGGCCAGCAAGCCTTTAGGTGAGCAACCTAAAGCCATAATTGACAATGCAACTACTCAGATAGATCGAGCCCAGCAAGTTGATAAAGAACGCCTTGAGCAAATGGACAGCGCGCAGTAGTAACTCCAGTTTATATAAAGTTAGACGCACAAAACCAAACACATATAATCAGACGCAAAAAGAAAGGCTAACGATATCGTTAGCCTTTCTTATTACATTTTAGTATTCAAATTGCGTTAGTCTTTTTTGCTATTACCGTTGCTGTTACTACCACTACGGCGACGTTTTTTCTTAGCTGGGCTAGCTTCGGTTTGGTTCATCTCACTAGATTGCAGCTTAGCCTTCAAATCAAAGTCAATCTGTAGCAGGTCCATATTAACACCAGCGACTTTAACTCGTACAGAGTCACCAAGCCCAAATAATGTGCCTTTGTCTTTACCGACCAGCTGTTGTTGCCTTTCGTCATAAACAAAGAAGTCATCGCCAACGTTAGAGATATGCACTAGACCATCAATATAGAGGTCTTTTAATGTTACAAATAGACCAAAGTTAGTCACAGTTGTGACCACACCATCGAACTCCTCGCCAACATGGTCTTTCATGTAATGACATTTGAGCCATGATTCTACATAGCGTGAAGCTTTTTCAGCGCGTCGCTCGGTATCTGACGTTTGCGTGCCAGCACCTTCAAGAGAGAACTCCATGTCCGGCTGCTTACTATTAGTCACTTTGGCTTTAAGAGCACGGTGTAACATTAAGTCAGGATAGCGGCGAATCGGTGAGGTAAAGTGACTGTACTCATCATATGCTAAGCCAAAATGACCGATATTATCAGGTGCATACTTTGCCTGCATCATAGAACGCAGTAGCATGCTATGGACGCTGATGGCATCAGGACGGTCTTTGGTGGCTTCAATAATGTGCTGATAATCCGCTTGCGTTGGGTTCTCTTCAGGAAAGCTTAGGCCAAAGTTCTTCGCGAATTCATGAATACGCATTGACTTTTCGCCGTCAGGTTTATCATGGTTACGATATAGGACGGGTAGCTCATGTTTGAGCGCAAAGTTTGCCGCACAAGTATTGGCAAGCAGCATGCACTCTTCAATAAGCTTATGTGCATCACCACGAGTACGCGGTAAGATAGCCGCGATACCCCCTTTTTCATCGAATTTGATATAAGTTTCAACGGTCTCAAATTCCATCGCATGACGTTCTTCGCGTTTTTTGAGGAGAAGGTCATATAGTTGATGCAAAGTATCGACAGATTTCTTGACCGCTTTATTATCAGTCAACGACTTAGGAATGCTGTCATCTTTTGGATTGGTAAAATAATCGTTCACTTGGTCATAAGTTAGACGCGCTTGTGAATTCATAACCGCTGGATAAAACTCATAACCAGTGACTTTACCAGCGCGTGATACTTTAATATCCGCAACCATGCACAAACGATCAACGTCAGGGTTCAATGAACACAGACCATTTGACAATACTTCAGGTAGCATCGGGATTACGCGATGCGGGAAGTATACTGACGTACCACGCTCATAAGCTTCTTGATCGAGCGCAGATTTTGGCGTCACATAATAACTAACATCAGCAATAGCAACTAATACGCGATAGTTACCACCACTGCGTTTTTCAGCGAATACCGCATCATCAAAGTCACGTGCATCTGCACCATCAATAGTAACTAGCGGTAATTCACGTAAATCAGTACGACCTTTTAAGTCTTTTTCGGTTGGCTCTTGATAGTCATTGGCTTGCTTAAGTACCGCTTCGCTAAACTCAGAAGGAATATCGTAGTTGAGTAGAGTAGTCTCAATAATTAATTCACGGTCATTGTCATCATTAAGCAGTTCAGTGATTTTGCCGGTGGCAAACTCGTGCTGATTGGGCCAATCGATCACATCGACTTTAACTGGATTACCAAGCTTGGCTCCCAATGCTTGCACACTGTCATTAGTAACCGTAATCGGCTGATGATTGTTGGGGCTACCCAGCTCGACGCAATAACCGTCTTCGTCTTGAGCAAGCGTACCGATAAACTGGTTTTGGTGACGCTCAGTAACCTCAACGATACGCCCTTCGGTACGTCCGCGGTTATCGGTCGACGTGCCAATAGCATTGACCTTATCACCATTGAATACCCAGCGCATTTGCTTTTCATGCAAGAATAAGTCAGGCATATCACTTAACAGTACAAAGCCAAAGCCTTTGGCATGGGCAGACACTGTGCCGCTGACGACATCCTGTTGCGTCACTGTGCGATAGCGATAAGGACGGCCGTCGTGATTAACTTGGCCATCACGAGCCATTGCTTTTAGACGATTGCCTAGAGCATCGAACTGATCAGGATCATCGATGTTAAAAGCTTTTGCCAGCTGTTGATGTGTGAGTTCACCCTGTTCGTTAATCGTACTTAATATCAGCTCGCGACTGGGAACAGGGTTGTCATATTTTTGTGCTTCAGCCGAGGCGTTTGGATCATTCCAACTCATAAAATACCGTATCTGTTTTTTAAAATTATTAATAGGGACTATCTTAACACGAACAACGTAATTTGACACGAATGCCGCAGCAATATCTTGCGTCAAAGGACTTATAGGCATCCGTTGATATATATTATGTCGTTCGCTCAATAACTACTATAAAAGCACTTTAAATATCAATATTACCAGAATTGGACTTATCCGTTACCTTTTTACTGTCCAATTCTTTCGAGACTTCAAGCACCGTAGTCTGGTTCGATTTATCTAAATATTTTTGCGCTTTATCCACTTCTGTGGTCAAAGTATTGACGGTTTGCTTCATATTTTCTAGCGCTTCAATCTTATAGTTACTAATCATATCCATAGTGTCATAGACGTTATTGAAGGCATTTTGTAATTTATCAAGCTCAATCGTACTGCTAGTTGCTTGCTCATGAATCTCACCCGACTGACGCTTGAGCATCGCAGAAGTAGACTCAATCAAGCTGCTGGTGGTTTTATTTAACGCTGTAATTTGATCAAGCACCAGCTTTTGGTTGGTCATTGCTTGAGCCACGATCACCGCTGTACGTAAAGCTGAGACGGTGGTAGTGGTGGCTCGGTCCACCCCTTTAATTAGCTCTAAGTTATTTCTACGAATAGTATCAAGGGCTAGATAGCCCTGCACATTGACTGCTAATTGGGTCAAAAAATCTGTGTTTTTTTGGCGGACATAAAACAGCATTTCTTCTTTAATGATACGCGCTTTTTCAGGATCAGTGTCTTCAATCGCATAAATTTTTTGTTCAAGCTGCTCATCAATTTTTTTGCCAACGTAGACATATTGACGAATAGACTGCATCAAGTCCCACATATTGACTTTTTCTTGCTCAATCATCGCATTGTCTTTAAGTAGCTCATCTTTACCGTTATATAAGCTGGTCACTACCGCATTGATGTGTGATTGTGCTGATTCATACTGGCGAAAGTAATCCTGTACTTTATTGCCATAAGGAATCAAACCAAACAATTTGCGTGAGCTGGTCAACTCTTTTTTGCTGGGGTCTAAGTCCTCGACGATACCACGCAGCTCAGTCAGCGACTTTGCAATTGGCGAGTTATCAAACAAGCTATCATTAAGGCTTTTAGCCGGTAGCTCTAACATCCGATTGGAGATTTGCGCGGATTCACGTATCTCTTTACTACCTAAATTATGGATAGATTGCACGTTTTCTTTAAATTCAGGACTGTGAACAGAGCTAGTAAGGACATGATCTACAAAAGCATCAACTTTGGCATCGAGCTCTGGAATTTGGCTTTCGTCTAGCGTGACCATCTGATCCGCCTCACTTTTTTGTACTTCTTTTACTGCTGCGGGTGGTGTTAGCGAAATGCTTGGGACATTAGCGTTTTCTGGTGGGGTCAGCTCTTGCATAAACTTTCCTATAGTTATTGAAATTTTGGCTGTTTTTTTTGATTTTACGAATGCTTATTGTGTTTGTTTTTATTGAAGGTACTCTTATACTGAGAGCAAAGGATTATTGATTTAGTATGTGGTATTAATCTAAGCAAACTATTGATTTAAACTGAACGACTAAAACGGAATACAGTGACCGTCAGTTTAATAGTAGTAGATGAATACTAAGCAATGATTAAGATTATCGTGTTCTTAGATGCTAATGAAGGTTGGTTTTGTAAAGCAATGCTGGATAAAAGTAATACCAGATAAAGGTTATACAAGAATTAAAAACGCTTAGTACAAGCCATATGGCAAAAAACCATCAATATCCCGCGGCATATTGATGGTCAAAAAATACAAATAGGTTGTTGTTGTGACTAAAATTTACCGTCTGCCTATTTTTTCTTCGTAGGTCCTAGTAGCATACCCATTTGTCGACCTTCCATTTTTGGGTATTGTTCGACGTTTGAGATATCAGCGGTGTCTTCAATGATGCGATCGAGCTGCTTACGACCGATATCTTGATGTGCCATCTCACGACCACGGAAGCGGATGCTAATTTTAACTTTGTCCTGGTCTACTAAGAAACTGACGATCTTTTTCAGTTTGACCTGATAATCGGCTTCTTCAGTACTAGGACGCAGTTTCATCTCTTTGAGCTGAGTTTGCTTTTGGTTCTTTTTAGCTTCTTTAGCCTTTTGCTTTTGATCATAGAGGAAATGTTTATAATCCATGATTTTGCATACTGGTGGCTTGGCATCAGGGACTAACTCGACCAAATCTAGATTGTCTTCACGGGCCGCTTTCATCGCGGTATCGATATCGACCACGCCCATTTGTTCGCCATCTTCTTTAACCAGACGGACTTCTTTGACGCTAATATCTTCGTTGATGTTCAAACGGTTTGACTGTTTAATAGGTATTACTCCTGAGCTGTTTTTTGATTGTGTCGGCCTTTTTCGGTGACGGCTGTCTCTACTAATGTGATAAATTCAGCAACGCTCATTACGCCCAGGTTTTCACCTTCGCGGGTTCGGACGTTGACGCTGCCTGATTCGACTTCTTTATCCCCTAATACTAGCATATAGGGAATACGTTCTAATGTTTTCTCTCGTATCTTAAATCCAATCTTTTCGTTACGCAAGTCACTAATGGCCCGTAAACCTGCTTTTTTTAACTCACTAACAACATTTTCACAGCTTTCGGCTTGTTTATCAGTGATATTCATCACCACTACTTGTTGCGGTGCCAGCCATACTGGCATCCAGCCGGCATAGTGTTCGATGAGCATACCAATAAAGCGCTCAAACGATCCTAAAATAGCACGGTGCAACATAATAGGTACTTCACGCTCGCCATGCTCATTAACGAACTCGGCATCAAGGCGCTCAGGCATATTAGGATCGACCTGAATCGTACCGCACTGCCATACTCGACCTAAGCAGTCTTTAAGACTAAATTCAATCTTAGGACCATAAAAGGCGCCTTCGCCTGGCAGATATTCCCAATCTAGTCCTGAATTGTCTAAAGCATCAGCAAGGGCTTTTTCGGCAAAGTCCCAAGCTTCTTCACTACCCACACGTTTTTCAGGACGGGTAGACAATTTCATAATAATGTCTTTAAAACCAAAATCGTCATAGACATCAAGCGTTAGCTTAATAAAGTCGGCCACTTCTTGTTGAATTTGCGCTTGAGTACAAAAGATATGGGCATCGTCTTGAGTAAAACCACGTACACGCATTAAACCATGCAATGAGCCTGACGGTTCGTTACGGTGACACGAGCCAAATTCAGCCATCCGTAGTGGTAGATCACGATAAGATTTTAAACCTTGATTAAATACTTGCACGTGACAAGGGCAGTTCATTGGCTTCACCGCATAATCACGGCTTTCACTAGAAGTGGTAAACATATTGGTCGCATAGTTGCCCCAATGACCAGAACGCTCCCACAAGCTACGATCAACGATTTGTGGCGTTTTAATTTCTTCATAGCCGTTATCATTTTGTACTTTGCGCATATATTGCTCAAGTACTTGATAAATCGTCCAACCGTTTGGATGCCAAAACACCATACCTGGCGCTTGCTCTTGCATATGAAATAGATTTAACGCTTTACCAATTTTACGGTGATCACGTTTTTCTGCTTCTTCGATACGCTGGATGTAAGCTTTCAGTTGTTTCTTATCTGCCCAAGCTGTGCCATAAATGCGCTGTAATTGTTCATTTTTAGCATCACCGCGCCAATAAGCACCTGACATTTTGGTCAGTTTAAAGACTTTCAAAAACCGAGTATTCGGTACGTGTGGGCCACGGCACATATCGACATATTCTTGATGATGATATAACCCAAAAGCATCTTCGCCTGGCATATCATTAATCAGCTTGAGCTTATAATCTTCGCCGCGTGCTTTGAATATCTCAATAACCTCATCACGTGGGGTTATTTTCTTAACGACATCATAGTCTTGTTTGATCAGCTCCATCATGCGCTTTTCAATTTTTTCCATGTGTTCAGGCGTAAATGGGGTTTCACTATAAATGTCATAGTAAAAACCATCATCAATTACCGGACCGATGACCATTTTTACTTCAGGATACAACTGCTTAACCGCATGACCGAGTAGGTGCGCACAGGAGTGACGAATAATATCAACCCCATCATCGTCTTTTGCAGTAACGATTTCAACCTTAGCATCGGCAATGATAGGATCGCAAGCATCCACTAAATGTCCATCTACGCGACCAGCGACTGTTGCTTTAGCAAGTCCTGCTCCAATACTTTGCGCCACTTCTATGACCGTAGTGTTGCCTTCGAATTCTTTTACGCTGCCATCGGGTAAAGTAATCGCTACCATAATCTATTCACCTATTTTGAGTCTGTTGGCAGTGATGATTGCAACCATCAATCATATGACCGTAAGACCGCATAAATTATAACCACTCATCGCGGTATGTTGTGAGCCAATAGCATGACTTAAATGTGCTTAAGGGATACTATAGATAGTTACTCGTCTTAATTATGAACAATTACCAAAGTATCAAACACAGCGACCCACCCTTTAAATACAGTTAACTGACAGTGGCGTTGAGTCATGCTATAAAAGCGGCTATTATAGCAAAAACTGTCTATAAACACTAGACAGTAAGGGATAAGCATTCCCCAAACTGTAGAATCTAAATAGTAAAAGTCAAAACGTACTATTAATAAGGTAATAATCATATGATAGGTGAGTCAACCGTGCCATCATATAAATCACATATAAGAAGGTCTGTAATAGATACCGACTATATAGGTGACCAGGTAATGTATATTATGGTTATGTCATGTACACTATATATCTATAGAGAGCTACATCATTAAATAAAGTAGAGCATGTGAGATAAACAACAGATTAGCTGAAGCTGACAAACAGGCTTCGATGGCTACCTCTATAATAAAGGGATCATAAAGGCGTCTAAGTTACCTTATATAAGGTCATTAGCAACTAAATGCAAATATCTTAAAAAAACTCTTGACACCAGCAACAGATTCTATATAATACGCCCCTCAGCAAAGGAAGCCAGCGACATAAGTAACCTACTTATAACCTGACTCACTTACTGAAACGAATTAGAACAAAGGGTTGACAGACTATCAAACGATGATATACTAGTCAGCTCGCTAAACGAGACAAGCAAATTGCTTGGATCAATTAGCTGAATAATTATTTACTGGACGACAGTGGATAAACACTATTTAAAAGCATAACTAAAGAACAACTTGTGTGGATTTTTGCTGATTCAGAATGCTAAAAAATAAAGTTGGTTGACCCTCTTTTCGAGGGAATGCTAACTATAAAAATTATCATTTAA
>RKMI01000140.1_pt1 | contig 50422 bp, 56 predicted proteins | sample 2174191 | NCBI WGS metagenome assembly RKMI01 (sample SAMN10236717, study PRJNA505201) | synthetic metagenome | isolation source: mock community containing 12 organisms: Thioclava sp. ES.032, Psychrobacter... | place: USA: Walnut Creek | collected 2015-10-01
CATGATCGCGACATCAATGCCGCGATCAATGTGAGGAATACGGGGATCTTGGATCTCAAGGCGAGCGGGTTGCGCGTCTAAGCCTGTGGAGGCCTGTGTAAGACGCGCAATCTGCACGCAACGGCCCATGAAACAGGAAACAAGGTAGCGTGAGCTACCCGAAGCCCCGGACTTCAGTCCGGGGAGCAATCACCGTCATGATGATCTTTCTGCCAAAAGATGAGGGGCAGAGTAGGCGAAATGCGGTCTCCACCATGTCGGCAAACATATTCCACGCTGACAGCCGCAAGACGGTCATCGCCCGCAAGAATGGCAGAGACGGATGGTGGCTGAACGATACCCTCTGCTGCTCGCAGCGGCATTGCGTGCTCGATAGGATCTGCATCCAAATCGATATGTGTAATCAAGGTCATGACAACTCCCATTTGCAGCGGCGCCCACGCTCCTTCGACTCAAGGAGCGTGGCGGCTGCTGCAGGTCTGGCAAAGGCAGGACTTGCGTCTTTCCACATCTCCCCGCTCGCCGGACTGTGAAGGGGCGGTCTTTCGTCCTTTCCGCCTCGAACCAATCTTCTTCCAGACAGATTTCATGATTTCGAGGATCCCCGATGACAAACGACGCCCCCAACGAAGATCAGGCCCAGACTGCAAAATCCGGCCGTCTAATCCCGATCCTTCTTGGCGCCATTGCCGTGACCGGCGTTGCCGCCTCTCTCCTTGTCGGAACGGGAGCGGTTTCGGTGCCCAGGGAGGTCAAGAGCGACAAGGTCGCAGGCCTGGACAGTATCGATGCCGGTCTTCTCAAGGCTGATGCCGCAGGGACCGTGGTTCCGCTGACCTTCGATGACGGCAAGATCGATATTCTCTACGCAGGAGCGCCCGATTGCTCACACTGTCAGGCCTTCATGAAGTCCGGCTTCGATGATCTTCTGCAATATGCTAAATCTCACGATCTGGATCTCGCGTATATGCCTATGGCGCTGAGTGGTCTTGGAGTTGCGATCGGATCCGTAGAAGATTGCGCCCTGCCGGCCGCTTCGGTTCCCGCCGATGAGGTGGTTCGCCGCGCTTATGGCTCGGTCGAGACGATCCAGGCGCGTGCACGCGAAGTCAGCAAGGCCGCAAAGGAGAACCCCTCGGAGACTGATGTCGAGAAAACCCTCCTTGATGTAATGTCGGGTCTGCATCATACCCTTTCCGAGAACACGGACTTCGACGCCGCCTGCTACAAGGACGAGATTCAGACGCTCGGCGGGCGCATGTCTTCCTTCGCAGAAACTTTCGGCCTCACAGGCACACCGACCTTCTACTTCATGTCGGGAGAGGGAACGGTCTTTCGCACGGTGGGCGAGCCGGATTTCGATGCAATGGAGAAAGCCTTCGAGTAAGGAAAACTCAAGCCTGTTCCCTGCCGAAAAATAGCCATAAGCTCGTGATACGGGATTTCATATGAAATATGACCTAATTTCGTTTCAGCATTTGTCAGGCAGGCCAATGTCAGGGACAACAGAAATAGACGACCGAATGAAAGACCAAGAAAATGTCTGACCCGATCGAAGATCACGTGCGCCAGATTGAAGCCCTTGTGGGCGAGGCTGCATCCCTGGCCAATCGCTACAAGATGAAAAGCACGGGATCGGCACATCTGCTTTACGTGATTGCTGGCACCGAAGACGGACGCACGGCCGTGGAGGATCTCGGCGGAAACCCGCGTCGAATTCGGACGTTCCTCGAACATGCTTTCGAGCAAAACAGTCAGCAGGGCCTCGCCACCGGCGGGATCGAAATCGATGCCACGGTCAACAAGGTCGTGAAGAGCGTGATCAACAAGGCAAGGGTGAACGGTCGCATCCCGCAACTGAGGGATATTCTCCAGGAAATGACATATCTTGGGGATGCCTGCCTGATCACGCGCCAGGGCCTGGTTGTTGGTGGCGTCATCGAGACGATGACCAATCGACTGGAAGACGACACAGACTTCGGAGAGATGTCCGCAGACGCTGGCGACGAGTTCGCAATCCCTCCCGAAGACCAAACCCCCTTCGACAACATTCAAGAGGATGCGAAGGCTTCTGGCGACACCGCATCCAAACCGTCGGAGTCTCAGCCGGCCGGCGCGGCAGCTTCGGAGGAAGCTGAAGCGGACGAATACATGAAGGCGGTCCTCAGCGCGACGCGGGACCTCACGGAACTCGCCCGCCTTGGATATCTCGACGAAGTCATCGGGATGGACGACCAGATCGATCAGGTTATCGAGACGATTTCGAAGAAGAAAAAGCCCAACATGATGGTGGTGGGTGAACCCGGCATCGGGAAAACGGCTCTTGCCGAAGCGCTCGCCGTCTATCTCGCGAGCTCTTCAGCTCCTGATGAGTTGTCGCGTCGCCCGCTTCTCGAGGTTTCGCTTCCCGATCTGGTTGCAGGATCTCGTTTCCGCGGCGACTTCGAGGCCCGCATGCGTGCCCTGGTTGCATTGGCACGTCGGCGAAATGCCATTCTGTTCCTGGACGAAATCCAGTTGATGGTTGGCGCCGGCTCAGCAACGGGCCGCGGCGGCATGGATGCGGCGAACATTCTCAAGCCGGCGCTGTCGCGAGGCGAGATTACCGTAATCGGGGCTACGACGCCCGATGACATGCGTGAATTGAGGAAGGATCGCGCCCTGATGCGTCGCTTCGATCAGCTCATGCTGAAAGAGCCTGATACGGCAAAAGTCCGACGCATTCTCGATGAAGCGGTAGGAACTTACGTGATGCATCACAAGATCCTGGTGGAAGATGACATGCTCGACATGATCGTCGGCCTGTGTGACCGGTATCTGCCCGCCCAACGATTCCCTGACAAGGCCTTCAACGTGATCGATCAGGCATGTGTCGTCGCGAAAAAACGCGGTGTTGGTCGCGTCGAGGCTCAAGATGTCCGGACCGCCGTCGAGAGAAACGGGTCTGTCAGGCTCTCCCCTCCGGATGAGGTCACGCGACAGCGCCTGGAGTCGCTCGATGAAGCCATGAGCAAGATCGTATTTGGCCAACCGGAAGCGGTCACGTCGATGGTCAGGGCGGCACGCCTGTCCATGCTGGGCATGGGCCGCGGCGGCACGGCGGGCGCTTACCTCTTCAATGGTCCTACGGGGACCGGCAAGACCGAGATGGCCTACGCTTTTGCGAAATCGATGGACTATCCTCTGGTGCGGATCGATATGTCCGAGTTCATGGAAAAGCATGCCATTTCACGCTTGATCGGCGCACCTCCCGGCTATGTTGGGTTTGATCAGGAGGGCATCCTGATCTCCGCGGCCGACAAAAACGATGACATGGTTCTCCTGTTCGACGAAGTCGAGAAGGCACACCCCGATATCTACGACATTCTGTTGCAGATCCTCGATTACGGATATTGCCGATCGGGCGATGGTCGCATGGTCAGCTTCGGCCGGGCTCACGTGATCTTGTCGGCCAATATCGGTGCCTCCGCAGGTGACAAGCCGGCTCTCGGCTTTGGCCGTGAAACCGATCCGAAGGCGATTGCCGACGAAGAGGTCGCCAAGACGTTCCGCAAGGAGCTTCTGGCCCGGATCCCGAACAAGATCCAGTTCCGCAAGCATAGCGATGAGGCGAAATACGGCATCGCACACAAAGCGCTCACCTCTGCTCGACAGAGATACGCCGATAGCGGATACGAGGTCATCTTCGAGGAAGATGTGGCGACCTGGGTTCTGGAGCAGACCAATGACGAGGGCACTGGGGGCAGGGGGATCCAGGACAAGATTCTCGAACTCATCCACAATCCAGTCGTGGATGCCTTCCTGGCCGACCCGGATCGGCGCCTCGCCAAGGTCTCCATCAAGGATGGCAAGATCTTCATTCGCTGAGACGAAATCAGCCCTTTTCGGAGTTCTTTCGCGGCCCCGGCTCTTCAAAGCCGGGGCCGTCTTTAATTCTCCACTGGCCAGTCGCGAAGAGGTCGCGAACATGAGCGACTTCGGCCACCGCACATGTCCGTCCGGGAATTTCGATGCGGTGCAGCGAACGGGGATCGTAGGTAGTCGCTTCCAGAGGATTGCGAACCCATCCATGAATGTCGCTCCATAAGAGCCCGCTATCGAGACAATGAATCATCACGCGATCACCCGCCGCGGAATTCGTCGCATCGACCTCTTCATCTTGCTGGCACATCGAGCGGCCGGTCTCTTTCTCCAGGTGGAGTGTCATCGCGGTGATCGTGGCTGAAGGGTCGAGACCAATGTCGATTGCCCTGTGCAGAAAGCACAATAAGCCGTCGAGAACTTCGACCTCATGATCGCTACGGGCGCCAACGACTCTGGAGAGCTTCCAGAAGGCTGTTCGCGTCTCCTCAGGTATCGGACATTTACGCAAGGCCTCCAACATCGCTTCGGCGCGATCGAGACGCGTGTCGATCAGCGCTTTGTGCTTGTTGTCTCCGTGATCCGGTGACGCCATGAAAACTCCAGGTAGTTCGTGACTTGAGTGAAAGCTTTCCGCAACAGAGGAGGGCAAAGGGGGAACGAGTTCGGACCCGAGGACAGGGTCACGTGTTTTTTATGCCCTTGATGCCTCCCGGCATCGAAAACTCCATATTCGGGCAAGTCCGCATGAACCCATCTTCTTTTTGATCAAGGAGATATCTTCATGCGTTATGGAAACCTCACCGTTTTCACCGGCCCGATGTTCGCGGAAAAAACCAACACTTTGGTAAAGGAAATACTTTTTCGAACCTATTTTGGTTCCAGAGAAAAATCGGCAGTATTCAAGCTCGGGTTCGACAAAAGATACGCCGAAGACTTGCTGGTAAGTCATGACGGACATCAAGTCCGGGCCAAAATTGTCAGAGATGCGGCAGATATCGACGGCACCGGGCTTCGATGGGCATTTTTCGATGAAGTTCAATTCTTCACCGAGCCGAATTTTCGCGGAGATCTTGTTGCCTCCATCCGAAAGCTCCGCACAAGGGGAGTCGACGTCTTCTGTTCCGGTCTGGATATGGATTACCTGGGGCGCGCTTTCGAAGTGACTGCGCTTCTAATGGCTGAAGCAAGCAAAATTGAACGCCTTCAGGCCGACTGCGCCGTTTGCGGGTCACCTGCAACGCACACAGCCCGCGTCAAGGATGAAAGAGCGGGGCGTTTCGAGTTGGGCGCACAGGAGACCTATTCTCCGATGTGTGCAGAGCATTGGTCGGCCGATCTCGAATCTCGATTTTCCACGGTGTGCGAATGAAGAATATTGCCAGAAAGATTTTTGGAAGCGAAACGTTTCAAGTCGGTTCATTCCTTCGCGGATTGATCACAGGGGCAAGCCTCATGTTGAGCTGCGCCGTATTCATCGCAGCCAGCCACCCTCTCTCTGTGGTCGAGTTCGCCTATGATGGCTTCTCCGGCCCCGGCCTCACGAAGGCAGGCGAAAACCGCGTCGACAGGGCGACAGGACGCTTTGTCGAAGCGCTCGTTCTGGCCGAGGAGCACCATGCTCAAGAGACGCTGAATGATGATGTCGTCGACCGCATGCTGAACACCGCCCTTCATCAGCTCGATCCGCACAGCGGCTACCTCACTAAAGCTGCGGCCAATGCCTTCACGGACGAAGGCACAAAGAATGACACGCCTCGCCTGGGCGTCACGATCATGGATGTCGACGGGAAATATGTGATCGAATCCGTGATGCCAGGGAGCCCGGCTGAAATCGTCGGCCTGATGCCCGGAGACAGGGTGGTAAGAGTTGACGACAGATACGTGGGGGATGAGCCGCCAAGAGCTGTGAATGATATCATTCATGATGAAATCCAACGCCTTCATGGCGAAACAATTCGTCTCGGGATTCGCCGCCCTGGGCAACCGCGCGAGATTTCGATCGACGTCGATCCGAAGCCCGTTCAAATGGTGGGAGCGCATGACCTTGGTCGCGAAGACGGGGTTGTCCATATCTACCTCGAACGCTTTTACCAAGGTGCGGCGGAAGATGTCGCAAACATCCTGCGTCGCGAAAAACGTCAAGGCGGCCTTCAAGGAGCGATCATCGACCTGAGAAACAATGGCGGCGGATTGACATCCGAAGCCCGGGCCCTTGCCTCGATGTTTCTACCCAAAGGCTCTCTCCTTTACGAGATGCGCGGCCGGGTCGTTGGAGTGAAGACAATCCGGAGCGAGGATAAACCGGAATTCCCGAACCTTCGGCTGTCCGTTATCGTGAATGGCTATTCCGCCTCCGCCTCTGAAATCTTTTCCGGTGCGATCCAGGCACATGGCCGCGGCAAGGTCGTTGGCTGGACAACACTCGGCAAGGGGTCAATCCAGCGCGTCTATCCTGTGGAGGACGGGGCTGTCAAAATTACGGTTGCTGAATATCGTGACGGTGGGCTGAGAAAAATCAACAAGGTCGGTGTCACCCCCGACATCCCCATTCCGGGGAAAGATCCGAAGTTCCGACCGTCCCGCTTCAGCAAAGATGAAGCGCGTGACAGGGCACGAATGGCTGCAGCGGCGCTCCCCTATGCCTCGACGCAGTAAGAGGGCCGGGCGCCACCGGAAGCACCGTCTTCGGATAGACATGGAAAATGCAGTGGTCGCAGGAGACCGGCGGCTCGGCGAGATCGTTTATTGTTACCGGTTTCCTGCCCATCCGGGGCGTGTAAAGATCGGATATTCGTCTCGTGGTCTTGCCAGGGTATCTGAACAATCCACCGCATTTCCGGAAAAGCCTGAGCTGCTGTTCGTCATTCATGACCGGCGGGCGAAAGCGATTGAAGCCGCGTTCCACGAGGCACTCGCGCATCGACAGGCCGATGTCATGGGAACCGAGTGGTTCGACGTAGGATGGAAAGATATTCTGGCCGTATCTCCGATCCTCAGGAGAGCCAGGGGAACAAGTGCGGGTAAAAAGGTCTTGAGGGCTATCGTCTTGCTGGCCTTGATGTCGGCATGCGGAGCCCTGTATGTGCCCTTGTCTCAAGCCCAGCTCGCCATGGCGCAGGGCTTGCCTTTCTCTCTGGTTATCTCTTTTTGGGAGACGTGGTTTTCATCTCTCGGGTCTTTCGATGTGACTTCGATGTGGGAAATCATTTCGCGGACAGTCGAGGAGGTCTGGACTTCCTCGATTTTCTGGCCGTTGAAGGGGATACCCGCAATCCTGTCTTGCGCCCCTTTGCTTCTTCCTCGCCTCATGTCGCGGCGACAAGCATATTGAGGTAGATGACAAAAAAAGGGCGGCGTGGAGAGTTCCACGCCGCCCTTTCCATTTGTCTGGATTTGGATTTATTCAAGCCCGTCGAGGTAACTGACATTGACAGCCTCGACGCTTGCCTCTTTCGGCGCGACCAGCTCCTCTGGAGCCTCGCCCTCACAGGAGGTATATCCTTCATTGGCGGCCTGCATTTCGGCCTGCTTTGCTGCCAGTTTGGCTTTGTGTTCTTCCCACTCGTTGGCAATGGGATAGGTTTCCAGTGCCCATTTACGGATATTGAGAAGCTCAGGATCGTCAGGCTCCTTCTCGAGCCATTCGTCGAGCTCAGCCATCAGCTTTCCGACGGTCGTCCAGGGCCGGTCAGTGGAGAGCGTGAAACGTTCTTCCGCAAGGCGCTGGTCGATCTGCTTGCGCAGGGTTTCCGAGAGGACTTCAGGAGCATTTGCGAAGACCGTTCGGATCCCGAGAGCTCGGAGCTCGGGCTTCTCCAGTTGCCGAACGATGTCGAGCTTGCCTGCCCAATCGGGCTGGGTGTGGAAACGCTTCATGCGCCCCTTGTCGTCCCAAGAAGGAAAGCCTGAGTAGATTTTCTCCTCGAGATGGACCGGAGCATCATAGCTCGCAGTCTTCAAAGAGAGAGCCTCTTCGGTCGCTTTGCGGAAGCCTTCATGGCCGCGGATCATGTCGGCACGTTCATCGATCGTGATCTGGTCCGCCGGTTCGTAGTCCTCTGTGCTCACCCGGTGAAGGAAACCCCAATTCATGGGGAAAACACCAGGCTGCTTGTTGCACTTGATGGTCCGGAAGGGCGTGCCGGGCTTGCGCATGGCATCGAGGATCTGTTCGGGCGACATATCGAGATACGGCACGGGATCGATCGCGAGATTCCAGGCCGTCTTGCTCTTCGGGTTGGTCTTCTCGGAGCCAATGAGACAAACATCGAGGACGCCCGGGTCGAGCATCGGCCCTCCAAGGAGCTGGAAGACGATTTCGTTGTCGACAAAATCCTTGGCTCGGTTTGCATTTCCCATGCCCAGCATGTGTTCGAAGAGATGGGGATCCGTGTCGCGAATGAGGCGCGCGATGAAGATCGTCGCACGGACGTCACCAAGCGCGTCGTGGGCATTGTGCCCCGAGTAGCCGTTCGCCGGCGCCAGATTTTCGAGCTTGAAGTTCTTCTTGCCGGTCTCGGGGTTGATGGGGAAGTCGATGACATCGGGATTGCGCGCATGAAGCGCCCTGATCATGATCAGGTAGTCGTTGCGCATCTTGTTCTTGCCCGAGGAGAGGTAGGGGTCGAGCAGAGATTGCCAATACATCTGCCGTTTGATTTCCTCGTCGAACCTGATCGAGTTGTAGCCTGCAAACGAGGTGGGGCCATGACCCGACCAGTCAGTGAAGACATCGTGGACAAGCTTGGAAAACTCGTAGGCCGAGTATTGCGCACGTTCGATTTCATAGGGGTCCACATGCGTGACCTTCAAGGCCCCTGCCGTGGGGATGATGTGGCCGGCGAGGCGCGATCGTACGTCGATGGTATCAATTTCATTGAAATCATCATCGGTGAGAATGCCAGCGCACTGAAGAACCTGATCATAGCTCGGCTCCGGCCCGGTCGTCTCGGTGTCATAGAATATATGATGGGTCATTGGTGGCCCCTTTTTCTCCGTCGTTTCGCGCCCGAACGACGCGGGAAAAGGCCAGCGATCCATCGACCGCCAGCCTTTAGTCTTCAGACGGCGCGCTCAAGCGCATTGGTGGGAAATTCCGGATGCGACGTGACAACCTCGAGGACTCGCTCTCCGACCTGTTCGATGGTTCCTGCTGCGTTAACCGCCTGCCACTCGGGACATTTGGCGCATTGGTCGCGAAAAATCGCATCGACCTTGCGATGGAAGTCTTCCCCCTTGGCCTCGAAACGTCCTTCACAGGCTTGCGCATCCGAAAGACGCCTCATCGCGCGCTCCAGCCCTGCTTCCGGATCCATTTCGAGATAAATGGTGAGATCGGGTGTCAGTTCGCAGAACGCGCCATGAAGCATATCGATAAGGGATGCGGGAGTGCCGCCGGCGCCCTGAAGCGCATGGGTCGATCCGAGGTAGCGATCGCAGATAACGATTGCCCCACGCTCAAGTGCGGGAACGATCGTGCGGCGGATATGGTCTCGCCGCGCAGCTGTGAAGATCAAAAGCTCGGTGAGAGCATCCATGCGATCAGGTTCTCCCTGGACGACGAACGCCCTGAGATCTTCAGCCAGAGGCGAGCCACCCGGCTCGCGCGTCAGGACGACATCGTGTCCGAGATCGCGTAGCGCTTCGGTCAGTCGGCGAGCCTGGGTGCTTTTGCCGGCGCCCTCGCCGGCTTCAAATGTGATGAACATGAGGGATCAAATCCGATCTTGATGAGGGATCCGGGCGCCATTCAAGGCCTCCCTTAGATCTTCAAGGCATTGCTGGTATGCCTTGCGATCTTCATCACCAGGCGTCTCAGCAACGATTTTCAGACTGTTGTTACGGTCCCTGAGACGAAAGACGCGGGTAAGAGCCGCCTCGACTGGATCGGTTGTCACCGATGACGGCGCACCTTGCCCCGCCTCCAGCGCAAGAAGGCCGCCGGCGGAGATATCGCCGGCATCGAAATCAATTTCGATATCCGCCTCGTCCATATCTTTGACATCGGCATCGGAAAGATCTCGCAATGCTCGAGCGCCTTCGGCTGCGGTGATCTTGCGCCCCTCGAGATCATCTGCGACCTCGAGGATGCGAAGGCGAAGCAGGTTGCGCCAGGAAATATCTTCGCTGGTTTCCTCGGTCATGCGACTTCCTCCTTGTAGAGATTCCAAAGCGCACTCTCGCCAAGCCCCTCGACCAGCTTTGCGTGCGCGACCTTTTCTTCCTCGGTGGCATATCGAACGAAGGTACTGAGCGTCTCGAGAGGAGCTTCGCTCTGCTTGTTGGCCTGCTCGGTGCCGAGCTCGGTGAACAGACTTGCCTGCCTGCCTCCCATCAGCTCGACGCAGACCTCTGCGAGTAGCTCGGAGTCGATGAGAGCGCCGTGCTTCTCGCGCCCCTCCAGGCCGATTTTCATCTTCCGGCAGAGAGCGTCGAGATTGACCTGTTGGCCAGGGAATTTTCGTTTCGCGATAGGGACCGTGTCGACGAACCTGGTCTCGGGATAGGCCTTGAGACCGAGTTCGGTGAGCTGGAAGTTAATGAATTTCTTATCGAATTTGGCGTTATGCGCCACCATGGGGAAGTCACCGACGAAGGCAATGAAGTCCTCTGCGACCTCGTCGAAAACAGGTTTGTCGGCAAGGAATTCCGTGGTGAGGCCGTGAACATCCACGGCTTCCTTGGGAACCGTTCGGCCCGGGTTGATATAGCAATGAAACGTCTCGTTGGTGGGAAGTCCGCCACGCATGCGAACAGCACCGATTTCAACGAGACGATCTCCTTCCTCGACAGAGAAACCAGTCGTTTCCGTATCGAAGACCACGCAATCTGCGGGGATCGTGAAGGGGTCCATTATTTTCCTTTCAACTCTGCTGGTCTTGGAAATGGGTTCAATTTTGTTCTTTCGGCAGAACTTGTTTTTGCGTTCTCTCGGGAGGTGGATCTGTTGAGTCTGAGCGAGAAAAGGCCTGCGACGTCTGCCATGCAAAAGACGACCCGCAGGCTATTTCGAAGGGAGGCGCGATTGCCTTCTAAGGAGACCGGAAGCCGCACTGGCTACGCATCTCGCGGGAGAGTGCATGAACTGGCAGTTGGAAGAATGCCGGCGCCTGCACCTGCAGGGCCGGCCAAGTTTGCCGGAAGACCCCGGCGACGGAGAAGAAGGTCTGGTCGCGATCACGTGACCGGGCACTCTCAAAGCAAGAGTGCCTGGTCAGGCGTCGGACCTGTCCAGGTCATCGTCCTCCAAGAGGAGGTCATCATAACCTCGCCCTCCTGACGAAGATGTCTTGCGCAGGACAGCGTTTCGAGCTTTGCGAACCTCCCTCGCAGCCGCACTGGCGCGCCCGCGCCGATAGAGCAGAAGAAAGATGACGGCGAGGATGGCCGCCCCGACAACTGAAGGAGGGAGCGTCATCTGATGGACCCTTCTCTTGAGTGGCGCATTTTCATTGCGGAAAAGGGAAGGGCAGCAAGGTCTTTTTCAGGTAAAGAGGGTGCTTTGCCGATCCGTCTCCATTCAACCCGAGACATTCCAGTTTCACGCCGCTCGCGCGCAAGGCCGAGATCGTCTGAGAAACCTTCTCATGATATCGGCGGTGAAGCTTTCCATATGCCAGGATGACCTTCTCAGATTGAGCCGCCGCCTCGAGGATTGCTTCGAGGTTCATCGGGCTGCATGCCTCATCGGGATCGTGAGGCAAGTCCTTTGGGTTCGTGGCGCGATAGTCGAGCATGTTTCCCTTCAGGTATCGCGTGAAGCCCCAATCGCGGGAGTAGATAAGCTCCCTGTTGACAGTTGGATCCGAGGCCTGCGCACTCGCGGTACTCGGGTTCATGCCGAGCCACAAAATGGTGCGCGCGATTTCGGTTTCCGGGGTCCAGTCGCGGCTCAACATGTAGCGATACCTGCCGCACGGGGAAAATTTCGCATCCCCCCGAATACCATCCTTGAGTTTGATGCGAACTTTCCCACCGGGGTCATGAAGATCTTCAGGACGCGACATTACTTTACCTCCGGGAGGGCTGAGGGGGCCGCATCCACGGTCTCGAACCGTCCATCTTCGAACATCGACCGTGGCCGGACCCACCAGATCGAGTCGTTGTGCGATATGTAAAGGATCAGTTCTTCCTTGCCGCGAAGAACAGGGCCGACCCGTGTGTAATTCCCGCCCTTACGATGACGAACGTGAGAAAGGCGATCGTGAGCGAAATGATCGCCAGCAACAGCCCGGCGATCGCCGGCCCGGATGATCTCGGCCGCAGGAATGGCGATGAGATCCAGGTCATCGCTTTCGATGATTGCTTGAGGCTTCAGCGTTTCACTGTCGAGCGCAAATCCAAGAAGCACGCCTGCATCCTTGTTCGCCAGAACCATGACGCTTGTTCGATCATATTTCGATTGAAGGACCACCAACTCCCGAAGGGCAATCTCGTAAGGGTCAGGTGACATCGTAATCCTTTCTTCCTTCCCGTTCCGGACGGAATAAGCCGGAGCAGGCTTTCTCAATGGCGCATTGAGGATATGGAGTCATATCGGTGGTTTCTAAAAGGAATTGGAGTAATGAAGCGGGGTGCGGGGCGGAGCCCCGCGCCTCTTGCCGGAAAAGATCCGGCCAAGTTGTTCACGCTCCTGTCGAACCGAAACCACCGGCGCCACGTTCCGTGCCTTTCAGACTCTCCACAAGAGAGGGTTCGCCAAGCCATGTGCGCTCAAAGACCAGCTGAGCAATTCGCATACCATGCGAAATCACGATGGGAGACGAGTGATCCGTGTTGCAACAGATGGCGCCAAGCTCACCTGTGTATTCGCAGTCAACGACCCCGCCGAGAATATGAAGCCCCTGCTTGATGGCAAGACCGGAGCGCGGTGATATCCTGGTGTAGATGTCAGGAGAGGTCGTCATGGCAATACCGAGAGGAATGATGATGCGCGCTCCCGGCTGAAGCGTGTAGCCAAGAATATTCGAGGCATCTTGTCGCTCGAGCGGGTGCTTGGAATGGCCGTCAAAAAGGGTGCGAGGATTGCCATCCTGGTCGAATAGATCCGCGCAGACATCCATCCCGGCGTCTCCAGGATTACTCCTTCGCGGCGGCTGTGCTGTGCGTGTCAGCAGGACATAGTGAGCATGTGTTTCTTGGGGTCTGATCATGTCAGCTTTCTTTTCAGGGTGCGCCTTGCCGCGGCCAGGGCATGGGAAATGACGTCTTCAAGGACATGGAGCACAAGGCTCAAATCGGTGGACATCTCGAGAAGTATTCGCCGCCAGGCTGGAAGGGATCCAAACCGCACCTCACTCAGGCGAACCAATGCGCAGATGTTTTCACTCACATCTCCGGCTCGGGTCTGCGGGAGCAGCACGTTTACCCGCTTCCCGGGATCTCGCGGCTCGGTTCCGCTGATAGATATCGTAAGCCCGAGGCCTCCGACACGGACGACTCCCAGCTGCACGATTCCAAAGTTCAAGAAGACGAGGTCGCATTCTGACATGTCAATATGACGCGCGCCTGCTGCCTGCTCGCGAGGACGGGCAGGGAGACGCTGCAGCCAGCCGATCCTTTCATGAAATGAGCATTCCGGAGTGAAGACGTTATTCCAGGGTGACTGTGCATCGAAGAGGATTTCCCTTGGCGGCCCAAGCCAGCTGTGTTGGTGGTAGATCGCCTTGGCATTCAACCCCTCTCGCACCGGATCGAGCTGCAACTCGAGGCCATTCTCCATGTAAATCCGAACAGGGCAGGGGGTCTCGATGTCGACCCTTTGAGAACTTGAAACCCGGACCATGGTCCTCCTTGCCTGCCGACCGATCCTTTCGGTGAGCAGGGGTGGGAGGAACGGCGCGCGACAAAGTCTCCCGCGCTCTCGCGCCGTGACGGCTCGTCGCCGACGGACAAAATCACGAAAGCTCTGGGAGCCCATAAACCCAAAGGGCTTTTCGACAGGATGTTGAAACATGACGCTCTAAGTTAGCCCTCAATTTGCGAGCGTGCCGGCCGGAGATCGCTTCAGGTGAGACACCAGTTCGTTTCCGACGGTTTCACGCAGGCGGGTCTCGATCCTGTCTGCAATTTTGATCATGCTGTCAGCGCTTTTCTCGCTACTTTTGAGCTCGCGCAGGTTTTGCAGGTCGATTTCGATCTGAGTGCGCCTGAGAGAAACACCGTCTTTCAGGTTTTGCCCAGTCTCTCCGAAAAAAGATTTCGCATACATGAGGCTCATTGCACGCTTACGGATACTCTCGTCATCACCGAGATCGTCGCCCCGCGCGAATGCAAGAGCGAAATCAAGCATTTCGGAGTGCTGCTCCATTTCCTCGACACCGCAATATGCGTTCTGGATGAGAACCGGGCGTTCGGCTTCGATTTTGACGCCGAGAATCCAGAAGTCGTTTTCCATCCTGGCAGTGAAGTTCGTGTCAGATAAATCACCAGTCCAGGCGCGAGGTGCCGTATCCACGTGACCCTCAATGCCAGGCAAATCTGAGCCCATCTCGCCATATAGGTTGTCGTCGAGGTCCATTTGATCTTGCGCCACTGAAACCACCTTGCTCTTATTTCCTGTGCCAGGGTCACGCATTGTGCCCTCCTGATGGGGCGCAATGCGATGACACACCCCTGACAATTGGAAATTGGGATGATGCAGAGGCTTTCGGAAGTCAGCACCTTCGGCGTGGCGAAATCTATCACCATATTCGAGATATGACGAAAAGCGATCAAAGACCTGACATCACACCACGCCACGCCTCACTCGACCTTAAAGGGAGTGGATATTGGGTCGCTGGCGCGATCGATGATACCCGTCGTGAAAAATTGAAATCCTACTTCGACGCCAAGGTTCACGGACAATGCAGAGGATGGGAGCTTCTCGATGAAATTCGGGAGGTGAACGCGATCGATAATCCTAAAATCTCGGAGCTGATCGATCTGGCGCGACGCCAGGAAGAAGATACAGATCCGGATCTGGTGGGGTCCGTCGTTCAAACAAGGTGGGCGCAAAGCCAGGGACAAGTTCCTGAGGCAAAGATCTATTTCCGCCCTGTGCGCAGACCCGGGATCGGAATTCGCCGCGCGGCCTCGAGGATCGAAACCCTCGTAAGGGAGCGTCTTGGCGAAGGGGCCGCCAAGGGCCTTCGCCGTGAGATACTCAGGAGAGATGCGGTTTACCCGACATTCTACATCTCCATCGCACTGCGCCCGGATCTCGAAGTCGAGACATATCACGATGTAGAGGCAAATGAGGAAAGCGCGTGGGCACCCTGGGAGGTCGAAAGCCTCTCGCGCAAACTGACCGGGCGAGATGTCGTCGGAAGCCGCGCGGGAGAAATCGCGCAAGTGGCACGAAGACATGGATTTCGGTGCCACCATGTCTCATGCGACCTCTTGGCCGGCAGTGAGGCAATAAGCCTATTCTTCGATCACGATGCTCGCGTGCATGGGAAAGAGAGGGAATACCGTGCAGCACTTGCGGATGTATGCTCGCTCGCGGGGTCACGCACGCAGATGCCCATTGGCGAAGGCGCTTTTCGGCTGTCATCACATCTTCATCCGATCATGATCGCGACGAAGATTTCAAACTCTAAAGATGCGTCGTTTTCCGTTCTCATCGAGGAAATAGATGCAGACCTGGCCAGCATTCACTGAACCAGAAAAGAAAATCCCGCCGGCGAGCCAGCGGGATTGCAGGTGGGGGAGGTAAGGTGCCTTCGTGCACCGGTCACAGAGCGATATCACCCATTCCTCTCACGCCTTCTTCCTGAAGGGCATTTCGGATGGTTTCCAGAGCACCGCGCTGGATTTGACGAATACGTTCAACTGAGATGTTGTAGCGCGAGACGAGCGCGTCGTATTTTTCCGGCGTCATATCGCCCTGAATGCGCTGGGAAATGATTTCGAGATCGCGTTCTTCGTAGTTGTTCTCGACGATCGCCCAGATCTTGCGCATCATCTTCGTTTGGTCCGAAGCGCAGTCAACCGCAGATTGCTCGCCTTCCACAGCAATGACGCCGGAGCTGGTGATCATGTGATCATCGCCATCTTCTGCGACACTGTCGGTGTGAGACACCTGGATGTCCTGAGCGAAAACGCGGGATTCCATCCGCGCAATGACACTCGGCCGGACACCGAGCTCGGTGGCGATCGCTTCTCGATCCGCATCGGTAATGGGACGATCGCCGTTCTTGGCCTGAATTTCCGAGACCATCCGGCGAAGGTTCATGTAGACTTTCTTGTCAGGAAGATTGGTGCCGACGCGAACATGACTTGCGAAGTCCATCGCGAAGCGCAGCAGCCGCGCCTTGATGTAGTAGGTTGCCAGTGTGGAGATGCGCGAGCCCTGTCCGCGCTTGAACTTGTCGATGGCCTCCGCCAGACCGACAGCGCCTTCTTGCACGAGATCCTCGATACGGGCAGTCCCGCGCTCAGCGAAGGCTTTTGCCATGCGGGTAACCAGCGGCATGTAAGCCTGTATGAGTTTGTTGCGAGCGGAAATATCCCCGTGATCGAGATAAGCATCAAGCAGCGCCAGCTCCGCTTCGGCGGAGAGCATCTTAGTCTTATTTCTTGCCATGTATTGTGTCCCTACTACTGACATGGGTGCTTTTCAGACACACCAAATCTTGGGAACAACACATCCTTTCCTGCCGACACATATCTGCACGCAGGACGTGCAGATACAGACTCGCAAGGAGACCCCAGGTCATCCCGATCAAACTCGGGCAAAGGTCGAAGCCGGCACATTCGGGCGCTCGGCTCTATGTGATGCTCGACAAGCTTTCGGGTGCCTGCGTCGCGTATGTATGATATTGGTCGTTTCTATTTAGACGAAGAAATCATTCTCGGCTTTTTTCGAACAAAGCATTGTTCTCCAAGGATTCTTTTTTTGTCCCCAACGTATTTTTAGGCCTTAAAATCTTCGCAGCAGCTCAAAGTCCCGCCAGACTTTCAAACGAGCTGCAAGGCGCTGTGCATACTTCCTTTCTGTCCACCCTCAGGCAACGACGCCGTGTCGCCAGGGATAGCCGATCACTACCTGAGGTAGTTGATCTATATCAAGGGCTCGTGATTTTATGTGAGAAGATCTGCAAGTTCTGCGTTTTCCTGGACAAGGATGTTGCGCAGCTGCTCGAGAGCGTCGCGCTCGATCTGCCGGATTCGTTCCGCCGAGACGCCAAATTGTGCGCCAATCTCGATGAGGGATTTATCCTCCTCCGAGAGCCAGCGGTCACGCAGGATACTGGGAGCGCGCGGATCCTTCAGCCGGGTGAAATACCCCTCGAGCAGATCGCGTTGATTCCGATTCAGGATCGAGGCCTCTGCGCCGAAATCCCGGGCGCTGGTGTCTTCGATCATATCTCCGACTTCGGCGCCTTCTTCACCTTCACCCCCGACACGGGAGTTGAGACTGACCGAGCGCGAAGCCATGGCGCCGTCAATTTGCTCGATTGTCTCGACATCGGTATCCGCGAATTCCGCGATCGTATTGATGATCGAGCTGTCGAGATTGGGGCCGATGATATTGCGTGCGGTGCCAAGAAGACGCAGAATCTTCTTCTCGTTCCGGGAGCGTCCGATTTTGACCGTATAGATATCTCTGTGAACGGCCTCTTGCAGCTGCGAGAGTATCCACCATGCGCTGTAAGTAGAGAACCGGCAGTTCTTATCCGGATCGAATTTGTCGGCAGCAGCAATCAGCGCTGCAATCCCCTCATTGAAGAGATCAGAGAAGCTGGCGCCCGACGAAGCGAACCGCGTTGCCATACCCGCCACGAGTTTCTGGTGCGCCATGACCAGTTCGTCACGCGCTTTGAAATCTTTGTTCTTGATCCAGGCGTTGACGAGCTCGGTTTCCTTTTCCTTCGTGATGATCTCTGATGCAGAGACCTGCTGACGGATCCAGATGTCGATATCGATACTCATGGGTGCTCTTTGCCTCTCGATGGGTATGGGGCCCCGGTGCTGGCCGGCGGCTCTTGTCTCAAGAAGAATGGGTGCCTTCCGTCAGCGGCGGAAAATTAATTTTTCCGCATGGACGAGGTATTTCCGGTGTCCTGCCGCTTCTGACGTGGGGCCTGACGACAAACCCCGCACCCCCGGATATGGGAAAACAGGTGAGAGGCTGGGAATTGCGACCTTGAGTACATGAAAACAGGGCGCAGGCAGCTGCCTGCGCCCTGTTGATGGAAGTATCGATCACCGAGTTAAGATGTCCACAAGCGGCGGGAGGTCGCGCTCAAGGGACAGCCTGCCATGTGCGGAGCGACAGTCCGAAATGATCTTGTGAAAACGGTCGGGAAGCCGACTATCAAGTTCAGCTCCCTGACAGGCATCGGGGTTCAAGCGGCAAAGAACGCGAAGCAATCGCCACGCCGCAGCCTCCCCTTCTATGAGATAGACCGAGGAGACTTCCTCGGATACATAATCGGTCGTGACGAAGGATGAACCATGCCTTCGAAGCCAGTCCCCAAAGGCAGTAGCCAAGTTCTGCGGGCACCTCTGTATGCAATTCCCAAGCTGATATCGATCTGCGACGAGAGAACGCTTGAAATAGCGAACCAGGATATCGAGAAGCTCCGAATTCGCCTGCTTGAAGGCCTTGGCGAGCTGACTTCTCCGCAGATCTTCCGATCTGTGACCGGCGGCGAGAGCGCGCTCAAGGGTCCGGGAATCTTCATGCAGCAACAAGTTCGATAGTTGACGCGCTGTATTGGATCCCGGCTGAATGAGGACCTGGATACGACTTTGCCAGATACGGGAGATTTCTCGACAGGTTTCGTCAGAGGTGGAGGCGAGAAGGGAGACAAAAAGGCGCGGCGTGACCTCGGCGAAAGGGGCATAGTCTTCAACGACATTCTCCCAGGAAACCGTCTCGGATGCTCGCGCGCTCTCCCCGTGATCCATCATTTGTTCGAAGGCCATTTGCAGGACTTCATCGTTGAGCGCGATGGGGTGATCTTGTTGCATAGTTTTTCCCGGCGATGATCTAAAAAGGGCAAAGCCTTGCAGCTTTGCCCTCTTGCGAAATCAATGGGTGTCGTTTCAGGCTTCGACAGCAACCTCTGCGGCGGCCTCTTCGCGCGGAGTTCCGAGAACCGCTTCGCGGATTTTGGCCTCGACCTCTTCCGAGATCGACGGATTATCCTTGAGGAATTGGCGCGCCTTTTCCTTACCCTGGCCGATCCTCTCGTCCCCGTAGGAGAACCACGATCCGGACTTCTGGACGAAGTCGTGTTTTACGCCGAGATCGATCAGTTCGCCTTCGAAGCTGACGCCTTCGCCATACATGATGTCGAACTCGACCTGCTTGAAGGGAGGGGCGACCTTGTTCTTCACGACCTTCACGCGCGTCTGGTTTCCGACGACTTCGTCGCGGTCTTTGACGGCGCCGATCCGACGGATATCGAGACGCACGGAAGAGTAGAATTTCAGGGCGTTGCCGCCCGTCGTAGTTTCAGGCGATCCAAACATGACCCCAATTTTCATGCGAATTTGGTTGATGAAGACAATCATCACGTTGTTCTGTTGGGCGATCCCTGCAAGCTTACGCATCGCTTGTGACATCATTCGGGCCTGGACGCCGACCGAGCTGTCACCAATTTCGCCGTCGAGTTCGCTCTTGGGTGTAAGGGCGGCGACAGAGTCGACGACGATCACATCCATGGCGGCTGAGCGCGTGAACATATCGACGATACCGAGAGCTTGCTCACCGTGGTCGGGCTGGCTGAGATAGAGATCGTCCAGCTGCACGCCGAGCTTTTTCGCATACTCGGTATCGAGGGCATGCTCTGCGTCGACGAAAGCGCAGTTTAGGCCGGCTTTTTGCGCCTGGGCGATGACCTGGAGGGTGAGGGTTGTCTTCCCTGACGATTCCGGGCCATAAATTTCCACGATCCGGCCCCGCGGGAGGCCTCCAACGCCAAGGGCGAGATCGAGCCCGAGCGACCCGGTCTTGATGGTTTGAATATTGTGAAGTGTGGCGTTTTCGCCGTCGAGCTTCATAACGGCCCCTTTGCCATAAGCTCGCTCGATCTGACCGATCGCCGCTTCGAGCGCCTTTTGGCGGTCGGGGTTCCCGTTTCGGTTTTTCATGTTCAGGTCCTTTTGGTTGGAGGATGTTCAGTCGGCATCTTCGGCGAGGCGTTCTGCCTCGTCGGGTGTCATGCATTCATTGACGTCTTCATTGAGGATCTCGCCCTGCGGGCATTGAACTTCGATCATGTCGCCGATGCTCTCGATCGCCGCGAGCGGGGCAATCGGCGTTAAGACGAATGCCGAAGCAGCCCCTCCGAATGATGCCAAAAGGGACGCGACGAGTGCGATGCGTGACATTGGGAGAAGCCTTCCATTTCCGATATGAGAGGAAATGGGGCCAAGGAGGGGTTCACGGAAAAAATGGCCGCGTAAATTTGGCGAAATTCGAGAGGCAGGATCAGGTGCCCCGTCTGTCGATAATCGGGGTGCTGAGCCATGGCGGCGATTTCATTCCACCCCGTTGCCAGACACTCCTTTGATGTCCGGGCCGTCTCAAAAGACAGCCCGCCATCGGATAGAACGACCTTAGTTGTCGTAGGCGATGCAGAAGCGAAGCGTACCAGGCCCGATGGGGAGAAGCTCCTCTACGCGCGCTTCCCGCTGGAGCCGATCGTGATTGCTTTCAGCGCGCATGTCTGGATAGGCTTGGAGCGACGAAACGATATCCTCGTCGAAATCATACTCCCGGCCGAAGAGGATATTATCGATCTGGACTGGATAGACTTCTTTGTTTGCAATGACGCGCTCGATCAATCCGAGATGATGTTCGAGGGCTTCGATCTCCTCCGCGTAGTCGCTCTCCCCATTGGGGAGTGATTTTATGTCCTCCAGAGAGGATTTCAGCATTTCGACGTCGTACCACCCGTGAGAATGCAGATCGTCATCATCTCCGAAAGTATCTTCGGTATGTCGGGAGCAGTCTTCAGGGAGCCCTTGCTTGGCAATTTGACCCAAGCTTGGGATTTGGCTGCCCCGGACATCACTGAGGATACCGAACAGCACATAGTTTCGGTCCCCGAGTTGTTCCTGCGCGCATGACATCCAGTTGATGTGTCTATACCAATCCGGGACCACAGCTCGGCAGCTGACTTTGCTGAAGGCGGCTTCCCAGGATCCGTCGGGATGTTTGCGCTCGGCAATCCAGTGAATATCGGCTCCCATGAGGTCTCCTTAGGTCAATGTAAGTCTTTTAGGGTCAATGAGCAGAAGCCGCTCGGGATTCTTGCGAGGCGCAGACAAATGCAGACGCGCGTGATTGGAAATGCTTTCGTGATGGATCGCTATTTTCACGGCACTTGATTGATCGGCGTCAAGTTCGACCCCGAAGGCATCGAGAACGATCAACACCTTGATCTGAGGTGTCGCGTAACTCTTCGATGCACCTTGCAACGCATTGCTCAGTCGGAGATCGCGGACGGCCTCCCGAAGAAGGCCGGCCAGCAGATCCCGACATTTCGGTCCACATTTATTGATGGCCTCGATGAATTGATGGTTCATGGCGGGGTCTTTTTCGATGCGGATATCGTTGCAGGCGACCCCGGCTGCGAAAAGATCCGGATCGTCGGCCCTGATGGCACTCGAGAGAGAGCCGAGCAGAGTCTTTATGCCAGACGCGTCGATACCGGATCTGGAGACCAGATCGAGATAGGCGCGCTTGCTTTCCGGGCTGAGGCGGGTCAGATCCAGCCTTGCGCGGGCAAATGAGGCGATATTTTCCGTGCCTGCTTCTCGCAGGAGTGCGATAAGCCCTGAATCGTTGCGTGTGCTGGCATAATAGGCATAGGCCTTGGCAGCAAAGTCGGCGTTTTGCACAATGTCTTCCTTTTCATGAGGAGGCCGGGACATGGTCACGGCTTCACCATATAGAATTGTGGATGCTATCAAGCAGGCAAAGGCTAATTGCGCTTTCGATTTTCTGATGGGAGCGCCTGAGCCCTGAGAAAGCACCTGACATTCTCGACAAAGGGATCAAGCGTGTCTGACAGGAGCGGGGCCCCGGATGCTCTATCCATGAGCATTTCCCCGTGAGACTGAATATACTCAAGCTTGTATCTCTTTGCATCGCGATGCGAAATGAGCAGATCCTTGAGCCTCACGCCTTCCAGAAAGCCGCCAAGCGCGGTCAAAATGAGGGCGTGATCCAGTGCGTTCAGTGCGCCGCTCAGCATGAAATTGCATTTTCGCAATGCGTTCTTCTCGCGGCAGATGATGGAGAGGGTCTGGCTCTTGCCATATTCGATCTCCGGCTGACTTTCTCCAGAAGGGAACTGATAGACAATCCAAGGATTTTCCGTCCCACGAGCAGGTTTTTTCAGGATATAGGTGCGACGTCCGCCGTTCACCGGAACCACCAGATTCAGCTCCCGCGCCCGTTCCTCTCCAATCCAGTGGATCAGCGACATCGCGCCATCGATCAGCGCAAGCCTCTCGTGTTGCGAGAGACTGGCTCGAGATAGATCGAGATCAAGGGGGCGAGATCGCTGAGGCGTCATGGGTTGCACTCAAATAGAGAACTTCTGGCGGACAGCTTCAGCCGTTGCATAGGCTGCCTTCGAGATATCGTTGAGCGAGGTGCGGCGCTCATCGTTCCATTTGATACGCATGTCTTGCAAGGCTTGTTTGTCACTGATCGGCCCGGTAAGGGCCTGGAAGTCATCGCGCGCCTCTACAAGGCCGTAGAGGGTGCTCGAGAGAGCATCAGCCACGTCTCGCGCGCGCATTTCGACGGCTTTCTCCATCGAGATGTCGGGAAAGGTAGCCTCCCACCAGCTGTCCGCACCCCCGAAGAGAAAAATAGGGACATCCTCGTCATCTCCGGGATGGCTGACACATTTCGCGCCGAAACTGGTCGAGAGCAAAAAGATGGTGAGGGCCGCGACCTGGAGGTCAGGGGCCTGGAAGGTATAGGCATCCGAGGGGTTGATGATTTCGTATGTTTTCAAGAGTCAGTCTCCGGACGTTGAGAGGTTGTTTGAAGCGTCGTATTTTGCGCGACACGCCTCGACCCAGGCATCGACGCCCATTTCCTGAAGCTCGGCGAGCGTGTCTTCACGAACCGCGATCGAACAGGGGTCGTCCTTCCTTCCCGAGCCGATGACGATCATGGCGTGGGAGCGATGCGCCCCGGTCTCACTCGGACTGAGCGGCACAGCAGTCAATAGTGCAAGAAGGCACAGGACGAAATTGAGACACCAGGAAAGAACCTGGGCGAGAATGCGCATGATATCTTCCTTAATTGGTATTGGCGGCGCGATAGTCCTCGCGCCGCCAATGGTCATGACAGACGAACATCGTCGAGCTTGATCTGGACTCGCCGGCGACCGTTCCATTCATTGATCTCAAGCCCGCCAAGGACGTCTACGGCCTTGCCACGGGCGTCGTTAAGGGCGTCGCCGAAGGGAGTTCCCACGGCGTTCCAGATCAGACCCTCGACACGTTTTCCCGCCTCGCGCATTTCCGGATCCTCGAAGATGCACTTGATGTGCTTGTCCTTGAGGATGCGGATATCGGCGAGGAGCACACCTTCGATTACGAAGCGCGGCGTCGGATTCCCCATCCCGAAGGGAGCGAGGCTTTGAGCGGCATCCACGAGGCCCGTCGTCGCTTGTTCGATATGAATCTTTGCGTCGACTTTCGAGCTCACGCCAATCCGGAAATAGTCGGATTTCTCGATCTCCGCGTTCATGAATGCCGTGAAGTCGTCGACTTTGTCGCGCTCGAGGGTGATGCCGCCAGCCATGGCGTGCCCGCCGCCTTTGATGAGCAGCCCCGCCTTGCGTGCGGCGATGATAGCGGCGCCGAGATCGAAGCCGCTTACAGAGCGCCCGGAGCCTTTCAGCGTGCCCTCGGGTGTGGGAGCGAGCACGAAGGCGGGCGCATCGAGAGCCTCTTTCAGTCGCGCGGCCGAAATCCCGACGATCCCTTCGTGGGCATCGACGATCGCAAGAGCGAGCTTGCGGGTTTCTCCAGGGATGAAGCGCCCTTGCACCTGCTCCAGAGCAGATTGAGTGCAGGCTTTTTCCATCTCCTGACGTTCACCATTGAGATCGTTGAGAACCTTGGCCTGAGCCTGCGCCTCCTCGAGATCCTTCTCGAGCAACAGGGCGGTGCCAGCCCCCGAATCTCCGATACGGCCGCCTGCATTGATCCGCGGACCGAGAGCAAAGCCGCATGCGCGGGCATCGATTTCATCAGAGCACTTTGCGACGTCTGCAAGAGCCTTGATGCCGGGAAGCTGTCGCGCCGACAGGTAGGGAAGTCCGCGCATCACGAATGCACGGTTGATCGTGCTCAGGGGAACGACATCACAGATCGTGCCCAGGGCAACCAGATCAAGGTAGCTCATGAGCTCAGGTGCGCAGGCAGGGCGCCCGTCCTGGCCGTCGAAAAAGGCACGCTTGCGCAGCCGCATGTTTGCGGCGACGACCAGCATGAAGGTCATGCCTGCAGCACAGACATGGCCGAAGCCTTTTTCCTGATCGAGCCGGTTTGGATTGACGATGGCGATGGCAGGAGGAAGCTCCTCCTCGGCCGCGTGGTGGTCGATGACCACGACATCGAGACCGGCTTCATGGGCCGCTGTAAGCGGCTCGATGGCGACGGTGCCTGCATCGAGGATACATACGAGATCCGCCCCTTTCTCCTTCAAGGAGAGAAGGCCTTCGGCGTTCGGGCCGTATCCTTCGGTGATGCGGTCGGGAATGTAGACATCGTAATCCGTATGTCCGCAATCATCGAGGAAACGTCCCAACGTTCCGCCTGATGTCGCGCCATCCACGTCATAGTCGGACCAGATCGTGATGGCTTCGCGATTGACGATTGCCTCTACGAGGCGATCGGCAGCTTTATCCATATCGAGGAAGAACGAGGGGTTCGGAAGGAGGTCCCGAAGCTTTGGTGACAGGAATGTCTCGATGGTCTCGGGATCCATTCCCCGAGCTGCGAGGATCGGCGCAGTCAGCGCATTCGCGCCGCCGGCGATCAGGGCATCGATAGCCATGTTCGTGACCTTGGGTTCTTCCCAGACCCGATTGCGAAAGCTGCGGCGTTCGGAGATATCTTTCATGAAATCTGGCCTTCTCGTATTTTTTTGGAATTTGACGCCATTGCCGAAGAGTGACGCTTTGCGTGCCAGCGTCGCTCTTCGAGAATGGATCGAATGGATCAGTCCTGACTGGGGCAGCCGAGGTGAGCTTTACGCACCGGCGAATGATGGCGCGCCTTCAGTTTTTTCGATGTGTGAACGCAGAGCGCACCGATCCCTTCGAGAGCAGGGAGCCACGCTGGAAGGGTCCATGCGATCGCCTTCAGCAAGACAATGATCAGCAGGACGGGAAGCGATACGAGACCAATGACTGCGATGGCTGGCCAGCACAGAATAATGAAGGCTTTTTCGAGAATCGCATCCTCTCGCGCACCGTCTGGCGACCAGAGGAATGCGCAGAGATAAGGCAATGTCCCAAGCAGGGTGATCCCCCATACAATGACCATGCCGACGAGAGTGATCTCTCCGCCTGAGGTAAGACCGATTGCCCCTGTCATCTGTTTCATCCTTTCTGCACCTGAAAGGATTTGGGTCGCGGGCAGGATAGAAAGAAATTTCCCGCGACCAGGTGGGCAATTTTACGCAGCCGCGGCGTATCTGGCCCGATAGACATGCTCGAGAGCGATCTCGATTGCCTCCTGGGCGGTGATTTCGCTGGTATCGATGAGAATGGCATCTTCGGCCGGCGTCAAAGGAGCGACGGCGCGATTGCTGTCGCGCTCATCGCGAACACGCATTTCTTCGAATACGCTTTCATAGCTGTCATCATATCCGCGGGCGACAAGCTCGGCATGACGACGGCGGGCACGCGCTTCGGGAGACGCTGTGAGAAAGAGCTTCAGGTCGGCATCCGGACAGATCTTCGTGCCGATATCCCGGCCGTCAAGAACGGCGCCGCCATCCCGGCACGCAAAGGTCTTCTGGAACTCACACAGGGCAGTTCGGACCTCCGGAATCGCGGAGACACGCGAGGCTTCCTGACTGATTTCAGGTGACCGGAGGTCGTCTCGTGAGAAATCGCTTTCCACGATCGAAGACGCAGCTTCAACAGCGTCGAGACCATCGAGCATGCGTGCGGCGGTAATGCGGTAAAGAAGGCCTGTGTCGAGATAGGCAAGACCCAGACAATGGCTGATTTCTCGCGCGATGGTCCCTTTGCCGGCAGCGGCGGGGCCATCGATGGCAATTGTGAATTTCATAAAAAGCCCTCTGATTTGTTTTTATGGCGACGGTGCGCGCTGTCGGGCGATGTCCGCGCACCGAAACTCTTCAGTGACCGGCACCTCGCCAGAACTCAGCTCGTTCTCAAGAGAACGTGGGTACGTGATGAAAATGAAGGAAAGGGCCTGATGCAGAAGGCGGAGATCAGAACCTTGCGGCCTGGTTGCCGATTGTCTGGATCAGGCACCCTGCGCGCGCGTGATCGTTACCGGTCGAGGCTCTATGCAGATCCTTGGCTACGGGCGCATGGTGCGCCCGTAGCCTGCTGTCGATGGCAAACATGCACTCAGTTTAGAAAATCTGCGTCGTTGATCATGCCGTAGACGTTGTCTTCGAAATCCGCGTGATCGAATTCCATCCAGGTGTCTTCAGGATCATCCTCATCCTGGACTTCCTTGTTCCATTGGTTGTCGAAGCCGAAATCCTCCGATCTGGCCTCTTCCCCGGATGCTGGATCAAAGTAGTCAAAGCCACACAGGCCCTGTTCCTCGACCCAGATCAGAAGGAACTTGGCTTGGTAGTCTCGACACAAATCGCCGAGAAGGCCTTCCATGTCATCCATCGGCGACCAAGGCGTATCGAAAGTCACGACGATCCTGGTCTTGGCGCCTTCGTCTTCGACGCTGATCTCGATCCGAGACGGGGGCCATTTTGGTCCGATCTTCTTGTTGCGAAGATTGATGATAGGGCTGTCACTCCCATCCGGGCGCGGCATCGGAACCCAGTAGGGACCTGCCTCATCTTGATCGGGGAAGAAGGAGGCAAATTCTTCGGGCCCCTCCCAGGGCGCGATTTTCGCCACGGAGAAGGGAACGATCTTGCCGCCCAGCTCCTCTTTGTTTACAACAAAGACCTCGATGTCGGTGCGGCTTGGCTTCATCCATTCAGGCCAGCCGTAATCTGCCATGTAAGACTTGAATTCGGCGATGGCTGTCGCTTGCGCCTCCCCGGTTTTGCTCAACTCCACCCGCGCATGATTGGAGATATCGACCTTCGGGCGTTCGAACTGATGGAATGCCTCAAGGGGAAACGCCCAATCATTCGGCCCTTCGATGGCGCGCAGAAAATCATCCTTGCGATCGCTGGGGACAATGAAGGTGAGGGAGTTGTTGGTCCAATTGGGCATTTTGCCTCCGTAAAGCAGTTGTCTTGTGCCTTCCTCGGCCCGCGCATTGGGCGAGCTGGCGATGAAGGATGGGATTTGGGTCAGTATTCTTCGGGCAGAAGAAGGGTGAAGACGCGACTGTCCGGGGCGCTTCCCGGGTCGATCTTGAACCAGACTTCAACATCTCCGAAATGAAGCACGCCAAGATCATGCTGACCTGAGGGATCAATATCGGGCGTGAATTGATTGTAGGTCATGATGTCGGTGTAAAGTGCGGCGATCGCGTCATCGCCGAGTGCCTGGACGCCGGGCGTGACGTGGAGCGGGTTTTGGGTGCCCGGGCCGAAATCGCCAGCCTGGCGGATCTTGTCGTTGGTTTCTGCGGTGTGAGAGATTTTAGCCATTCTTCGTATTTCCGTTGGTTATGACGGGCCGGCGACGGCCTGCACTCATCGAGAAGTGCAGGCTGTGTCAGCCCGCCAACGATATGTCATCCGGCCAAGACTGTAGGAATCCATCCGGCCAAGGCGATGGCGTAGACGACTATGGTGCTGATTATCAACGCTGGGCAGAATGGAAGAACCTCGAGATCTTCTCCGTCAAGGTGCGTCTTGCGCAAAATAAGCGGCGAGAGAAAAAGCAATGCTCCGCCGAATACGGCCGCACTGAGAAGCCAGGGGCCAAAGAGAAACGGTCCCAGCAAGCCACCTGCGCCTGCCATAAGGGCGATATCGGCCCCTCCGAAGGCAGGAACGCCAACTCGCCAGTGCACATAGCCACGCGTAAGGGTTCCCATCGTAAGACCGAGTGCAGCGCCCCACAGGGCTTGATCTGGGGTGAGGCCGGGCAGGGGGAAGAGAACACCGCATAGGCCGGCCAAGACGGCGAGCGCAAGAACCGGGAGCGCTGCGATCTCAAGTCGTCGCAGATCTTCTGCGACGATCCAGATAGATAGAAGGGCGAGAGCCCCTATGAGAAGGGAGTGTATGATCATGCCCCGGAAATGGAGTTCCGGGGCATGAGACGGAAATTAGGATTTCACCCGAAGACCGACATTACGGTCATCTGGGTTCGATCGGAGGATTGACGCATCGCCTCTGAGAGCACTTCCGCTCTTTCGTCGTCTTCAAGGGTCATGAGGATGCGGATCAAAGCATCCTTTTTGGATTGAGGCGGGGTCTTCATTGCCCTGTCGCTAAGGGCTTCAGTCAGGGCACTCAGGCCACTGAGATCAAGAGTGGTGTCATCCCTGCTTTCGTCGGGAGGCTTTTGCGCAATAGCGACGACAGCTTCCAGCGATGGAGCGTTTTGCACAAATCTGGAATGGAAGTCCTCTCGAATATCGTCAGGAGCAAACTTGTAACTGCTCCACAATCGAGACTTCTGGTCTTCGACCATTTTTTCCCGCGCCTCGAGGAGACGCTGCCGGACAACCGGTTGAGCACTTACTTCTCGCAGCAGGTCGCGCAAGTCGTAACCGGTATGATCGAAGACATATTCGATCATATCCTCTCCGGAATAGACTTCCCATCCGAGATCGGCGAACTCCTTGTGATGTCGGAAATCCGGAGAAAGATGAAGAAAGACAGGGGTGAAACCCAGAGCCTTGTAGGCAAGTCCGACCTGTATCTGTTTCTGCTTTGCCTGGTAGCTGTTGAAGCGATACTTGATCTCGACGATCTTGGAAGCACCAAAAAGGAAATCAGGCTTCTTCCACTCGACTGGCTTGCCCTCGTTTTTCCCGCATCGAGCCTCGAGCGACTGAAGTGCGAGATACTCAGTCTGAAGCTTTGCCATCGTCGCTTCACTGGAATCCACGATATCTCCCCGCGTCGTCTCGAAAATCGTTTTGACGAGTCGTTCGGTGAAATTTCCCAACTCCTGGTTCAGCAGATTCGTGTGAAGTGGCATGCATCCTTCCTCGAAGAGAAAGAGGTCGGTCAGCACAGGGTCGGGCGGAGGAGAGGAGCCGCCGACGGAAACTTCGGCTTTTCCGTAGATGGCATCGAGGTAGGAAGGCCGATCGGTTCCGCGTTCCGCAAGGAAGTAGTCGGTGATCTGATCGATGATTTCCTGACGCTTGCCGTCGGGTGGTCGATTGTGACCAATCGACGGGCAAGGACTCGACGCCCTTGAATGTGTCAATGTCATGAGGATCTCGGCCCGGTCCGTTACAGGACCGGGTCTTTTCAAGAACAGGAGAGAGGCGGAGCGTCAGATGCCGAGCGAGATGTCACGCAGGGCGTCAAGAGCTTCGGTGACGTCAGCGACGCTCACATCCGGCCCGAAGCGTTCCTTGACCACAGCCTCGAGAACGTCAGGATCGGCGAAATTCTTCATGGATTGATTGTTGAGGTCCTCGGCAAATCCAGCGAGGTTTTCAAGGGCGCTTACGGTCGTGCGCGGCTCTGCACCCACCGGTGTCGCCGCGGTCTGGTCGATTTCTGCAATCTTGCTCATGGTATTCATGTCCTTTTCAAGCTGAAGCCCGGATCCCACCCCTTGGGGAGGGATGATTTTTATCATTTGCCGGCGCGCGCCGGGATCACGTCACCGACCGGCACTCAGACCGGGTCGAGGACGTGATCGGGCAGGCGCATGGGCTTATGTCTGCGCACCAGTTCCCTCACGCGACATGTCGGCGCTGCGTCCCGGATCTCGAGGCCACTCTCTTCTCGCCATTCACTTTCATCGAAGTCAGGGAAAAAGGTATCCGCGTCCGGAACGATGAGGTCGATCTCGGTGATGAGCATGCGCGTGGCATAGGGCATCAAGGCGGCGTAGACGGACGCGCCGCCAATCCCGTAAATCCGTGTCAGGCCGCGAGACCGAGCCTCGACGGCGGCCAGAACAGGGCTTTCGAAAACATGCTCATATTGCGCCCGGTCTCTTGAGACGACGAAATTATCTCGACCCGGCAAGGGGCGCAGGGGAAGACTTTCCCAGGTGCGCCGTCCCATGATGAGAGCGCCGCCCTGAGTTTCGCGTTTGAACATTGCGAGATCTTCCGGCGCCTCCCAGGGCATCGAACCGTTCCGCCCGATAGCCCCGTTGCGTGAACGTGCCGCGATCAGCGAAAGCATATGGAGCCCCTCACACTGCGACCGGCGCCGCGATATGCGGGTGCGGATCGTAATCGTGGATTACAAAGTCCTCGTAACGAAAATCGAAGATCGATTTGACATCGCGCGCGATCTCGAGACGCGGAAGCGGCCGTGGTTCACGGGTCAGCTGCAGAGCGACCTGGTCGAGATGGTTCGAATAGATATGTGCATCGCTGATCGAGTGAATGAAGTCGCCAGGCTCATACCCTGTCACATGCGCAAGCATATGCGTCAAAAGGGCATAGGAGGCGATGTTGAACGGCACACCAAGCAACATGTCTGCACTGCGCTGCAGAAGATGAAGATGGAGCTTGCCGCCGGCGATACGGACCTGCCAAAGGGTATGACATGGCGGCAGAGCCATATCGGGCACATCTGCCGGATTCCATGCAGAGACGATCAGGCGTCGACTGTCGGGCGTCGTGCGGATCTCTTCGATGAGGTTCGCGATTTGGTCGATGGGGCCTTTGTGGCCGGGCCAGTGGCGCCATTGATAGCCATAGACCGGTCCGAGATTGCCATTTTTGTCGGCCCATTCATCCCAGATACTGACGCCGTTCTCCTTCAGGTAACCGATATTCGTGGAGCCGGAGAGAAACCAGAGAAGCTCGTGGATGATCGATCGGATGTGCAGTTTCTTCGTAGTAACGAGCGGAAAACCCTCCGAAAGTCGGAAGCGCATTTGCGCGCCGAAGTGCGAAATCGTGCCGGTTCCCGTGCGATCGGTCGACTCGACGCCCTGTGCAAGGATGTCTTCGAGGAGGTCGTGATATTGCTTCAAAGGTTACTCCAATAATTGCCCACCGCGCGGATGCGCAGCTGTTCAAGGAGAATTGGTTCACTTTCCCGACGTCGGAAATTTCCAGCGCCAGTTAAGCGGGCCTCTCGTCTCGAGGCCCGCGCAACTGGTCGCTTAGGCATACGCCTGAGGGTCAAGCAGCGCGCGACCCGCTTCCATGAGTTTCCTCATGTCTTCAGAGTCGTAACCTCCGGGATTTTTTGCGTCACTTGCGGCGTAGATTGCCGATACGGCATCTCGAAGCGTTCCGACTTCCTCAGCGCGCCGCAAGACATCGAGCAGGGCGTCGCGATCTCGCGCAATGCGCGTATGGATAGGTGCCGCCACCTGGGCGTGGCTGCGATCGTAGTGACCTGCGCAGATCGTGCTCAGTCGAGCATACATTTGTCCGCGCCCCTGAGCGCGAAGTTTGCGGATACGCTCATTTTGTCCGACGATCCGGATAACGGCTTCGGGATCGACGCCCGTTTCACGGCGAATGCGCGCAAGAGCGTCTTCACCTTCAAGGACGGTCCAGCCGGCTTTACGGAATTCCGACGTATTGGGAGAGGGGCGCAGGCACAACATGAGCGGCTCGAGGCCCATCCCGCGGATGTAGTTTGCGCAAAGCGCTTGCTTGCGTGTGTTCTCGTAGGAACCGGAGCGATATTTGATCTCGAGAGCGACCTTTCCGATATGAAACTCGGCCGTAACCTTGTCTCCGGTTCGTGGCTTCAGGTCGCCGTCGAGTTTTGCCAAATGTGCGCTCCAATTCTTGCTGAGCTGGCCGGGGAAGGCCTGCTCGTAGATGATTGTCACCAGCTTTTCCCATAGAGCCCCTAAAGTGGAATGAGGCTTCTGGTCAAAAGCGTGAGCCTCATCGACTGGAAAGCCGAGAAGGTGGTGAGTGATGATGTCCGCTCCTTCCGAGAACTCTGCGGGTCGCGGGAGAATCTCGGAGAACATAGCATGAACATATGTCCTATGAGACCCGCGCTTGCCAAGACAGAATTCGAGAAAAATGCGCGCGCATCTTGCCTCCGTGGCGAGCGCACCACGGGTCGGTTCGAGCTCTTCGTCGATCAGGCACTGATCGAACAGGCTGAGTTGGTGAACGAAATCATTCTGCATGAGAAGGATAAGGGTTCAGACGGGAAACGCCGGAAGCTGTTGGGCTCACTTTTCCGAAAAAATTCCGATTTTTGCGTGAAGCCTCAGCCTTTCATGGTGACTGAGGTTCGCGGCGCCAAGGCCGAATAACTGAATTTCCTGCGGCCTTGAGATCTGCACCCGCCCATCGGCAGGCGTTTTCATTCGCACCAGTCTGTGCAGCCCCCAAGGGCAAGATGGATGTTGTAATATCTCCCGCGCACGTTCTTCGAGACTGCGAGATATCGCCTCTCCTGGCATCGCTCCGTTCAATAGAACGACAAGGTCGAGGAGGTCAGTATTCAGGCATTGTCTGGGATGGCGCGCTGCTATTGTGATACCGACGCGCCCCAAGGCGGGGACATCCCCGGAAAGGACCGTGCACAGTTCGCCAAGCCAGACCTGGGCGGAGGCTTCTTCCTCCTTGGTCAGGCATGTGATTGCATCGACATAGACAGCCGGCCATGCGTCGGGATCTTCCCGGCCGCGCTCGGTGTATTCTCGGGCCCAGGCCCGGGCTTCGCCCTCCAGATCGTTCAGGAATGCGCGGATACGCTCTCTGGGGACAGCAATGCCATCATCGAGAGAGACACCTGTCGATAGATCTGTGCCGCGTCGCATGGAACGGCGCGCACGCAGGCTTGAGCACGCCGCGCCGCGATCGGGATCGTAAGTGACAGCCCAGGAAAGAGGCACATCGCCACTTGCGCCGCGCGTTATCGGCGACGCCTGTAGCACCAAAGGCACCGGGCGTAGATCGCGATCTGGCCCCGATAACGCGACAAGCGCACTATTGTCGTGAAAATGCAGAACGACGAGATGATCTGTCAATGTGACGAGGGCCGGCCGGGGCGCACGCGCAGGCCAGGTCGGGATCGGAATATTGCCGTCGGGAATAGGGATCAGGCAATCCTGGGGGCAGGCGGGTCTGGCGCCCTTGACCGAAGAAATGAGGCGACGCAGGAATTCCGCGGCCATGCAGTCGAGATCGAAATGAAGCTTGAGCAGTTTCGGAGCGACATTTTGACCAGAGGGTATGCGAGGCATTTCAAGGATCGTCATCGAGGGCTCCATGTTCCTGATCGGAACTGGGCCCCCGAGTAACGCAGGAGAAATTTGCGAAGATATTTTCGCGCTCAGAACTTGACCGTGTATCCAAGACTTCCGACGCTGTGCCCGTAAGAGCCTCCCCGGAAGCTGGCGCCGATGGCGAGTTGCCCTTTGAAGAGAGGGACTTCGTAGCCGATCTTCAGGTCGAGAGGTGCTTCGGTGTGGGTCAAATCGAGCCGGGTGTTCTGTATCTCGACTTCCTCGGAACGAACTCCGTCTGCCGCAGCCCCGCGACGAATGGGGCGGGCTAATCTCATCGAACCATCGGTGACGCTGAGATCACGCGAGGCCGAAACGATGACACGATCATCATCCTGAAGAAATCCTGAACGGGCATAACTTATTCCGATCGTTGAGGTGGTGATATTCTTGCCGCTTTTCAGGAGTCCGTCGCCCGAGAAATCCGTTGACCCGAAAGTCCCGGCAATGGAAATCCTCTGTAGCGGATTGATGTCGAGAGACCCCTGCAACGAGATGAAATCGGTGCTTGCAGAGACATGTCGACCAAAAGCTCCTGTTACGCTGGTGCCGACGAAAGCTCCGTCTTCGTCAAGCCTTCCGGCGCGTGCCGCGATGGTTCCATTTCCGATCTTGGCCCGAAGCTGTGCAGAGACATAGCGGCTGTCGTTGCTGGCTCCCTTGTTTGATGCTGCACGGGAAAGTTGCACAGAAGCTCCCTCAAAATCAGTCTCAAGCGCGATCGAGGATGGAGTATCGATGAGCGATGCGTATGGCGCCATGTAATTTTCGATCGGCGAGACACCGGTTGCCGACTGTGCACCGTGCGGGGAAATGGAGATAGCCATGCCAGCTGCCCGCGCCTCGATCGGTTCCCGATCGCCCATGACAAAGGTTGCGAGGGCATCGCGGTCGCGGGCTGCATCTGCACCGAACCCGACGAAGTTTTTCATAGGGCCGAAGTAGCCGCGATCATAAGCGTCGGTGACCATGATTGGAGTTTCGCCGAGGCTTGCAATAAGGGCGCTTGTCATCCCGCCGACGGACGAAACATGAGAAGCTCCGACTGGGAAACTCTCGGCATTGAGGGTCGTCGAGGTCTGCAGTGCGAGAGTGCCCTGCGGGGCGATTGCGTTGCGCAAGTCGACCGCGCCATGCCCATAGATCGGATCTACACCCGGGGCCCCGAGATCGCGGGCGGTATCTCGCAGAATGCGCGTGATTTCCGACCCGGTCAATTCCGGGAAGTTCGAGGCAAGAACGAGAACAGCGCCTTCGACATGCGGGGTAGCAAAAGACGTCCCGCTTACATAATTGTAACGGCCTCCTGGTGTTGGCGCATAGATTTCTACTCCGGGAGCTGCGAGGCAGTAATCAGCTGCGCGGCCACATCGGTTCGAGAAGCCGGCGATACGATCTCTGCTGTCGATCGCGACCACAACCAATGAGGTGTCTGCATATTCCGGAAAGAAGACAGGAAGGCCGCCAGTAATGGAGACCTCTGGGAGACTGCTGTTGCCGGCAGCGTAGACGCTCACGAGATCATGTGTCTTTGCATAGTCGAGCGCCCGGAAGATATCTGATCCAAGCCCAGAGATGACGTCGCGCCGGCTTGAATAGTTGGAAAGGGTTATTGACTGGTTATTCTTGTCGACGAGAACCCAGCTATGATTGATCGACCGGGCCCCAAGGGCGGCACTTTTGCGTGTCGCATCAGCCCAGGCATCGATAGGGGAAATCGACATCTTTCCGCCGACCCCCTGGAAGACCAGGAAACGGGAGTCGAAGGCAACGCCATGCATTCCCAGATCATCTTTGTTTGCACCCATGACGCCAAGAACAGAGGTGCCATGCCCAATTCGGTCGGTTACATCTGAAGCTCCGTCAAAATAGCTATGAGTGTAGACGACCCGATCTGCGAATTCTGGATGAGACAGGTCGGCGCCCGTGTCGAGAAGTGCTCCGATCGCGCCTTTCCCGGTCCCTCCATCCGCATAGCGTGTCGATGCGTTCATGGAGGCCAGCCCCCAGTCGCGCTTATATTCCCGGGTTTCGAAATCCGCCGGAGACATTCCGGAATAATCTGGCCCGGGGCTTGTATCAGGCGGCAGGGGGTCTGGGAGGTCTTGCTTTACGCCCTCCTCATTCTCGCCAGAGGCGAATAATGCAGCCAGTCCACCAAGGACGAGCATACCAGCCGCGAGATTTCCGACGAGAGCCACATTGCGGGAATGCGGCGCCGGAACGGGGCCCGGCGTGTAAAGGCTTGCAGCAGCTCCCTGCTGAGCAGAAAACAGCAGAGCCGTGGCAAGAAGAAAGGACGTAGGTTTCAATTGTTTCTCGGATAATTCGGCAGGTTCAGGGATGGCGGGAGGCGACAGCCTTGATGCGCAAGGCGTCGTGTTTGCTTGCGACCGTCCACTCGCCCAGGGCGTCGGTCACCCCCATCACTTTCGCAATGAGATACTCGCCGGAGACGCCCGGAGCGTGCTCGAGACGTGAAATCTCTCCCTCCATGTTTTCGAGGGTTTCCAGGTATTTATTTGCATACCAGGCTGAAATCGTGCTGTGGCCTTGTGAAAGGGCGTCGATCGCGGCTTTGCATTGCTCAGCCAAAAGAGATGTGAATGGACGATCGGCGCTTTGCGCACGCTGGGAAACACTCCCGCAGGTGGCGCCGTATTTAGTTTGCTGATCGGATGGAGAAGCATCAGAGATCGTGCATCCGGCAAGCAGAGCGCCCGCAACAGTAGATGCAATAAAAACGGCCACCTGAAGGGCGAAGCGATTGGTCATGTCAGGACACCTCCTTTGAGAGAATTGGGTTCGCCGGTCATCGATCGGGAAACTCAACGCGCATGACGCGAGCCGTCTGGCGTAATCCAGACGGCTCGTGTTCTGTTCAGCTCTCTCGGAATGCTCTCGAGAAATAATCAGCGAAGGGCTTGATGAGGTAGCTTAGGGGTGTCCTGCGCGATGTGCTGATGTAGCCCTCCACAGGCATACCGGGGATTGGAGCTTGCCCCTCGAGCCGGTCTATTTCCCCCGGGTTTGGAGTGATCTCCAACTGGTAGTAGCTCGCTCCAGTCTTGGGGTCCGTAAAGGCATCCGCCGAAATTCGTGTGACTTTTCCGAACAATACCGGCGTGGTGCGTGAGTTCAGCGCAGAAAAGCGGAGGCTTGCCGCCTGATCCGGGTGGATCTCGTCGATATGGATGGGCTCCACTCGCGCGGTGATTACGACGTCCTGACCGATCGGAACGATCTGGGCCAAAGCGTCTGCAGGCGTAATCACGCTTTGCAGAGCATTGATCTTCAATCCATGAACCGTCCCGGAAATTGGCGCGCGAATATCGAGCCTTTCGAGGCGATCACGTAAAGTGATCTTGCGCTCGGAAATTGTCAGAAGCTGGGTGCGAATCTCGCGCAACTGGGTGGCTCCATCTTCCCTGCGCGAGAGCTTGGTGCGCTCGAATTCCGCTTCAAGCTCGGAGATGCGCTCCGCGGCCTGGCCGATCTGTGCCTGGAGGTTTCCGATCGTGCCCTCGAGACCCGCCTTTTCGCGCTTCAGGGCGTTCAGTCGCGAGGCTTGTGCGAGTCCTTTGTCGAGGAGGCCCTGCTGGGTCTCGACTTCGCCGGCGATGATGTCCAGCTGAGCCTGGGTCGCGTCTCTTTGTGCATCCAACCCTGTGATTTGCGCCTGAATCTGCATTCGCTGCTGCTTAAGTGTGACAGCCTCCTTTTCCCAGGTGGAGCGCCGGGCTTCGAAAATATCTTTCTGCCCAGCGAGCATGTCGAGCACGTCAGGATCCGTGGACGCGCTGAGAGAGGCAGGGAAGATGATCGTTTCTGCCTTCTTTCGCTCCGCCTCAAGACGCGCAGCCCGAGCCTGAAGCTCCGCTTCTTGATACAGGGCCGTATTCAGCTCTGCGCGCGCCAGGGTCCCGTCGAGCGTCAGGATCTTGTCCCCGGCCTCGACGACATCGCCATCACGAACATAGATTTTGGAGACAACACCACCATCGGGGTGCTGGATCACCTGATCTTCAAGAGTTGCCTGAATTCTGCCCGGAGCGATGACTGCACCCGAAATGGATGTAAGAACAGACCAGCTCCCGAAGCCCGCCACGAGCACGAGCAGAGCTGCGAAGCCGATGAAGAGAAGGCGCATGGAATTGTCGGCCTTGGGCGTCATGAGGAGGACCTTTCCGTATCGGTTGTTAGGTGGTCGAGAGAAGCCTGCAGGGGACGATGGGTTTGCGACCCGGGGACCTGTGGCCTGGAGGATTTCTTTCTGGGGCCTTGCGGGACGGGCGCCTGAGGGGCAGGGGCATCATGAGCGCGACCTGCGCCGGCTTGCTGTGCCGGGCGGGCAATGTCCCCGTGATTGACAACCTGTTTCCTGAGAACTTCGTCACGAGGTCCGAAAGCGCGAACAACGCCGTTTTCGATGTGAAGCAGCGCTTCGCAGGCAGCAATGGCAGAGGGGCGATGCGCGATGATGATGACCGACCCGCCTCGGGCCTTGACGCCAGCCACTGCCTTGTTGACGGCATCCGATCCAGGCTCGTCGAGGTTCGAGTTGGGCTCGTCGAGAATGACGAGGACCGGTTCGCCATAGAGAGCGCGCGCCAAACCGATGCGCTGGACCTGGCCGCCAGACAGAAGCGTATCTCCTGGGGAGACGGGCGTGTCGTAACCCTTGGGAAGTTTCAAGATGAGGTCATGTGCCTGCGCCGCCTTGGCCGCCTTGATCACTTCGATATCGTTGGGCTCCGGCGACATGCGGGCGATGTTCTCGGCAATCGTGCCCTCGAAGAGAGTGACGCGTTGGGGAAGGTATCCCAGAAGCGCGCCGAGCGTATCGGGATCATATTGATCCAATGCCGCGCCATCGAGGCGGATCGAGCCGCCGATAGCAGGCCAGATGCCGGTAACAGCGCGCGCGATTGTCGATTTTCCAGACCCGGACGTTCCGATCAATCCCAGGGCTTTGCCCTCAGGAAGATTGAAGCTCACATTCCGCAGGACCGGAGAATGGCCGCCCGGGGGAACGACAGTGAGGCCTGCGACATCGAGGTTCGCCTTGGGGCGCGGCAACTCGGTTGCAGGCTTCTGGCCTGCAGATTGGTCGAAGAGGTTCGAGAGTTGCGTCCAGGCAAGCCGCGCACGTTGTAAAACTGGCCATTGGGAGATCGAGCTGTCGATCGGGGCCAGCGCCCGCCCCATGAGGATGGAGCCTGCAATCATCGAGCCGCCGGTCATGTTGCCCTGAAGGACCTGCCATGCGCCCAGCGCGAGCATCGCCGACTGCAGGAACATGCGGAAGGTCTTGGAGAGGGTTGCGAAGATCCCGGTGCGATCGCCGGAAACAGCAAGCGCATCCGCTGACGCACGGGCTTTCGCTTTCCATCGCGCGAAAAGTGCGCCCCGCATCCCCAATCCGCGAACCAGATCGGATTCCGCGCGCGCCTGGTCGGCGGCACGTTGCGCCGCGGCCCCAAGTTGGGTCGCTTCTGTTTGCAGGTTTTTCGAGAACAGCTGATTGAGAATGGTCAGGGTGATGATGAGGGCACCGCCACCGAGGGCCAGCAAGCCCAGCGATGGATGAAACATGAAAATGGCCCCCAGAAAGACCGGGGTCCAGGGGATGTCGCACAGAGCAAGAAGGATTGGAGACCCGTAGAGGCGCGTGATCGCCTCGAGGTCCTGCATGGCGCTGGCGCCAAGACGATCGGTCTTCCCATCACGGGTGCGATCCATCACCGCATCCCAGCATCGGGCTTCGATGGCGTCCCGGAAACGACTGCCCGCACGTGCGAGCAGGCGCCCACGAACATAATCGAGAACCCCCATGGTCGAATAAAGGAAGCCCACAAGAAGGAAGAGCGCGATGAGTGTCGCCTCCGATCGCGATCCCAGGACGCGATCATATACCTGCATCATGAAGAGCGGGCCGGTCAGAAGAAGAAGATTCACGAACAAGGAGAATAGAAAGACGGCCGCGATGAGACCATTGCCGCGGCGTCTTGCCGCGCGCAACTCGGCCGCGCCGGTCATTTTGGAAGGGGATCGTTTCAAGGGAGCCTCGCCGGTTTGTCGGTATAATGGGAAGATTGGTTGATCGAGCACGTGCCGAAAATGTCCCACCCGGTGATGGCGAGATTTCAAGCGGATGCGCGCAAAAGAAAAACCCGGCGCCGCAGGGCGTCGGGTCGAGATCATTTCGAGAGTTTTGCGTTAAGAGACTGCTGGAATTTCCATCCTGGCGTCGCGAGAATTTCGAGCGGCTCAGGAAGAAAGTCGTAAAGAACAAGGAGGCGATGCTTGGAGCCAAGGTAATATGGCAGTCTGTTGCTGCCTCGCGCGTGTTCGGCATCCGCCTTTCCCGGAAGGGAGGGATGCTGCACTTTTCCGAGCCGCAATGCGAGGCAGGCGCTCTTCCAGTGCCCTTTCCGGATTTCCTCGTTGAAGAATCCCTGCCAGGCAGGCGCAGTCTGCGGATGGCTTTCGATGAGATCGAGCACGATGGCGGCGCATTTGGGGCCTGAATTCATCAAGCACGACGTTTTGAACAACAGATCCGAGATGACCGTATCGGTTGGGGCGCAATATGCCACCAGGGCGGCGAGCAAGGCCGGTTGATCCATCAAGATTGCGCGGCGCGAGAGAAGAATGAAGCGTTCCTTGAGACGGGTCGGTTCCGTGCCGAGTTCAACGAACCGATCCAGCAGATGATTCATGACATCATGCGTCAGATCGAATTTGGACAAGCTGTCCCAGAACTCCTGAGTGCAGAAGTGACGAGATTGCGCGTGTAGCGCACTCTCATGCGCGTCGATCACCAGGTCGACAAGAGATCTGTCGCCCGACAACATGGCGGAGCGAAGCGCCGCCAGAGGGCTCGCCAGCGCAGGCACGAGATCGCGCGCCTCTTGTGAAAGACCGGCCGCGTTTTGTCCGCATTGGTGAGAGAGATAGGCGCAGATGTCGCGAAAGAAGCGATCTTCGGATGTTTTGACGTCGAACAAATGACCTCTCCTTTTTGGGCGCTTCCATGCGTCATGACTTCGAGGCATTGGCGACGCGCCCGATGAGCGCGCCGCCGAGAGATTTAGTTTTTGAAATCGGGATGCGAGATGGCGATCGTGATCTCGAAAGGCCCGCCCCAGTCCTTGACCCAGTCGGGCGCATTGCGTGACTGCTGCAGGAAATCAAGATCAGGTTGGCGATTGTCGAACTCGTCGGCATCGACCGTCCATTGAGTTTCGCCTTGCGGATCGACTTCCATAGCGTAGTCCCGGACCCAGGCTTCTGGACGGAAAGTCGCCACGATCTTGCAGTCGATCGCGTGCCTGACGCGTTTTTGCCAATCCGGGTCGACCAGATCGACATTGTTCTCCTTCACATACGTCTCGAGACTCTCTCGATCCTTGAAGATGGCGTCATCTCCATTGCCGCCAAAACCTTCATAAGTCGCCGGGGCATCGAACAGGACCAGGTGATAGCTTACGGGCGTCTTGGGTTCGGGAGGCATCTCATCCTGAGGTGCGGGCTCGATCTCGGTACCTCCTTCGATCTGCAGTTCCTGGAGCCAGATCTGGTAGGGGTCGTAGTCATCCTGGAAGTCGTCTGCAGGCTCGAAAGTGTATTGCCCCTGGTCTTCGAGAGCCGCCATGACATCGTCGAAGGGGTGATCCGCGTGACGCCACCAGTTATGGTCTTGCGCGACATGGTCCAATGCGGCTTGCCGGGTCGCAAAGAGCATCGGGGCACGGCCCCAGTTCAGGCGTTCGTCGTAGTGCAGAACCCAGGCGGACGTCGCGGGCGATGCATCAGGCGCATCGGAGGCCTCGGGAGAGGGCGCAAGGCCGGGCTGGATCAGCTTGCCCTCGGGCGCGTTCTTGACGAAGCCCCAGTCATGTCCGGTTCCCGTGATGGCTGCAGCCAGCGCGTTGAGGATGGCGTTCTTGGTCGGCTTGTCGCCGCGGGCAAGAATGGCATCGGCCGCGCGCGAAAGGGCGTCGGCATTCGTCGTGATGATAGTGGAAGGCATTTGGATCTTTCCTCATGCGGCATGGAAATGTCGAGCGTCGATTTCCGGGCCTCTCGAAACCTTGCCCTGCCATGCCATGGGAATGGATCAATAGCGTTGGGTGAGGTCTGGTCATGCGTCGATCCAACGGGCCCGGAGGGACGCAAGTGGTTCCGCCATCTGGGCGTGAACCGGTCTGCATAAGGAGATTTTCTCCCTACCCGTGCCAACTTGGCAATCCGCCAATGCTTTCGGGCCATGCAAGGCATGTTTGGCCCGAAAGCAGGGGCGGATGCAATCCGTCTTTCCTCCAGAATTTCCGATCACGGTCTGCGCAACCGTTTTCCCCCGAGAAAGACAGACAGAGAGACAGGAAGATGCCGGAGAACTGTCTCTTCCGTTGCATCGCGTACATCGCCCGATTTCTGCTCCCTGAGACGTAAACGCATTTTCTGCTCATCCAAGAAAAGGGCGCCATCGGGATGAAACAGAACTGCGAAATCGACTTGGGCGATACGGAAAAGACCGGCGTATTGTCCAATATCCTCTATATCGCTATCGGCATTGCCGTGGCGCTTTTTATCCGGACATTTCTGGCGCAGCCCTACTGGATCCCTTCAGGCTCGATGAAGCCCACCCTCCTGGTGGGAGACTTCGTGTTCGTGGACAAGACGGCTTATGGATACGGGCATGGTTCTTGCCCTTCGCTGAAGATCTTCGGCCTCTCATCGGAAGATCTCTGTGGCTTCATGGATGATGCGGGCGCGCGCCGTGGCGGCGAGGGGCCTGCACGTGGTGACGTCGTGATGTTTCGTCACCGTGGCACGGACGAGGTGCTGGTCAAGCGCGTCATGGGGCTTCCGGGAGATCGCATCCGCATGAGAGACGGAAAGGTGGAGATCAACGGTGCCGCGCTCTCCCAAGTGCCTGACGGGGTATTCGAGGAAGCTTATATGCCTCAGGGAAGCCAGATGCATTTGCCGGCGTGCCGCAACGCGGTGTCTCAGCCTTCGCCGGAGACAATTTGCGAGAAGGCCCGTGCGATTGAAACCCTTCCGGAGGGCAAACGTCACGGCGTGCTCGATATCGGGACGTCGGCGATGGATGATACCCGTATCTACGTGGTTCCTGAGCACAGCTACTTCATGATGGGAGATAATCGGGACAATTCGATGGACAGTCGTTTCCAGGAGCTGGGCGGCCCGGGCTATGTGCGCGCAACCGACATTGTCGGCAAGGCCGATCGGATCGTCTTTTCCTGGGCAGGAGACGCGTTCTGGAAAGTCTGGACGTGGCGCGCGGACCGGTTCTTCAAATCCGTGGATTGAGGCCCCCGGGACAATGGCAACTTTGACTGGAGTACGATAAGCCCGCCTTATGGAGCTTGTCGTGCCATCGTTGCCCCGCCTTGCTTATTTTCGCGATGCTCTGTCGCGCGGCTGGTTGCCGGATGAAGGACGCCCGCAGAGGGCGCGTGAAGACCTCTCCGCCTCGGTTATCGCGCCGGAAGCTTTCATGAAACGATTGACCGAGCGCAACACGGCCAGGTCCGTTAAAGGGCGCACCGTCGTGCTTTCGAACGGCACGCGTGTGCCGAGATTGCCTTCTATCGTGCGCTGGATATGGGATGACGGTTTTTGTGGCTCGATCGCGCTGCGCTGGGTGCCGGGCACCTCGCAGCTGCCGGAATATGTGCTGGGTCACATCGGATATTCCGTCGTGCCATGGCGCCGCGGCGAAGGGCTCGCGACAGCCGCCCTTGGAGGGATATTGCCTGCGGCACGGGAATGCGGTCTCGACTGCGTCACCTTGACCACGGATCCGGCGAATTACGCGTCGATCTCCGTGATCAGCAAGAATGGGGGCAGGGGGATTGATCGTCTCTCCGTGCCGATGAGGTCGGACCGACGGGAGATGCTCGTCTTCAAGATAGATCTGGGCTGATTGCCCAGACGTCGCGTGAGAGGCGTGATCTGGGCAAGGCAGAAAGACAGACAGGGAAACGCACATGCGGATTTTCTGTCTCTTTGTCTTTCACTGCGACATGTCGGCTGCGTTCATGTACATATTCGGCGTGCTTCAATGGAATTGGCGATCTGTAATTCTTGATTGCCGGCCGGCGAAACGTCACATTCGAAGGGTGGAGGCGGGAAATGACCAAGTCTGTGAAATTTGACGACGATGCGTTCATTCAAGATGCGCGCACTCACTCCGAGAAGCACAACCGCTCCTTGGCTGACCAGATCATGTATTGGGCGCGCATCGGACGGGCGGTCGAGAACTCGGACGACTTCGATGAAGCCAAGGTCTCGCGAGCGCTTTCAGCTCAACTCGAGACGACAGCCTTAAGCGCCATGGAAGGCGCGGTCTGGCTGGAGAGATTCACCGAAAAGATGGGAAAGCCTGGCCCCGATGAGGAAGTCTATTTTGCGAATATGCGCAAGAGACGCGAAGCATCGGGCAGCCCTCCCAGCGAAAGCTGACAACATCGTCGCTGAGTGCGTATGCACTTCCGCGCGCCCTTGGACTACCAGCCTGAACGGGAATGGCGTTCCCCACCTTCCAAGGCAGGGAAGACACCATAACCAGTAGCGGGATAATCGACGGTAGTAGGGGTGGGTGGATTGAAGCCGTTCTTGCGCCTGGTGCGAGATGGCCCTGCCTTCACGCGCCGATTGCGTTTTCGATCTCTTCGAGGAGGTCTTCGACCTGCATGCGTAGATCTTCGAGATCCATGGCAAAGACACCCTCGAGGCTGCGGACGCGCCAGGGCTCCAGAACCTCGTGAAGTGCCTCGAGCGTGAGAGTGCTGCGCTCTGCAAGCCAGACGGCCTGAACCCCCAGAGGGCGCTCGGTCGCGAGACTCGCAGACGTCACATCCGCCAGAACATCGCCGCTGGTCATGCCGACAGTGAAGAGGTTTGCCTGTGGGCCATGAGCGAGCACATAGATGACATCCTCTTCGATGCGCGTCCCCTCGGCGATGTAGTGCTCGAGAGAGGGGATAAGGTCACCGTCCTTCAAGAACCCGATCTTGCGCGCAACCATCTCGCTATCTGCGTCTCGAAGATGCTTACGGAAGTAACCGAGGCTCGTGCCGATTTCACGCGCCTCTTCCTGGTATGGGCATCCAAGGCGAGCCCAGGTCGTAAACCAATCCCATTGGTCCTGCCTTTGAGTCCTGTTGAAGAGACCTTTGACTTCCGAGAGGGCCTCGAGATCCTCAGGTGTCGCATCCTGCGCGTCTCGCTTGAAGAGCGCGATCACCCGCTGAGCGGAGGTCATACGCGATTTGCGCGTCTTGGCGGGCTCCGGGGCGAGACCAAAGCCCTTTCGGTCGTCGCGCGAGCAACCAGGGTCAGGGTAAGGAAGCGTTCTGGGCATAAGTGCTCCTGAAAATACAGCGAGGAATAGAAAGGGGGAGCAAATGCTTGAATGCATCTGCAGGAACGGATCTCAGGAGAGAGCGAAAGACGCACCCCTATCGCTTAAGGGATAAGATCAACCTGTCTGTCTGTCTTTCTGTTTGCTTTGCCTGAATGATCGCGTGAAGCGGGGAGTCATGCAATGAGGGAGAACTCGTAGAGCTTGCGCTCCAGATCCTCGAGCGAAACATCGGGCCCGGTGATGAATGTTTGGTTTTCGAGCACGAGGTGATACCTGCCATCTTCGCAGATATCGATGAACCAAGCCTGATTGTAGACGAGAACACGTACGGAGTCGGGTTCGTCTTCCCACATGGCGTCGCCGATCAGATCCCCGAATTGATGGGCTGGCATTTCCTGGCGCGTGGCCTGAAACTCTTCGAAACTGAGCATTTGTTCGGTCCTCTTCAAATTCTGGAAGGTGCGACGAGGCGTGGCACGTCGACGGAAATTTCTTCTGGCACGAGATATTGGATCTGTGCCTTGAGCTTTTCGTCGACGGTTCTCTGCACTTGCAGGAGGCTGTGAGCGCTGAAAATGTGCGGCTGGACGACAAGGCAGAGAACCGTGTTATCGAATGAGGTCTGCTCCACGTCAGCGAGATCGCCTTGCTCGAATAGCTCTTCAAGACGAAGAGTATTCACTACGGTGATCGTGCGCGACGTCATGTAGACCTCGTAGATCGCCTCGTCCGGATCGTCATGAAGGATTTGCCGGCACTGCTCTTCGAGGGAGCCACCGTAGGGGCCAACCTGTTTGAACTCCATCACGTCATAGGCGATCTGCCTACGCAGCTTTTCATCCAGTGAGAGCCAGTGGAAAGTATCGACTTCCCTCATCCGCTCTATCAGGAAACTGTCCTGTTCGGTCAAACTCCTCTCATCGAGGCTTACGACAGCGGCATTGGCCGCCAGAATCCCATGCTTTTCCATTGCTTCGAGGGCTTTCAGCATGGCTTCTGGAGGAGTCTTTTCCAGCCAGGTGCATGGGAATTCGAGAGTTGGCATGAAGCTTCCTTTTAGCCGTTGGCGCGGCGGGCGCCATTGATCCGTTCCACGTCGTTATTGGGGCGACGCGTTCGCAAGAAAACGCATCGCCCCAATGACGCAGACCTGAAGGTTTTGCAGGCCCTTTATTGGCCTTTTCGCGCCTATTCGAGCAGGCTCTTGGCTTCTTCCACAACGATCCCGCCGGTCGTCGCCTTGCCGCCGCGACGCACCTCCTCGAGCGAAGATGTGACCATGTCATTGAGCATGTCATCTCCGGTCAAGATATGGACCGTCGTGGCCTCCGGAGGCACAAGGCGGTATCCGATCATGTCGCCGATAGTCTTGGCCGGGCCACGGTCGTTGATGCCGCGATTATCCCTGCGGGTCTGGCGATAGGCGTGAAGGAGCGTCTTCTTCGCATGTCCGGTCCGCGCGACCTGGAGGATTTCCGGCCCTTCAAGGAAGGACTTGGCGTCCTCGGAGAGGAATTTGAGCCGGGTCTTCCCAAGCCAGCCCTTTTCGATCTCGTCGACGAGCTCGGCGGAGAGTGTGATGTCGGGCACCTCGAAGGCGGAGACCACGAAGTCGGCCTTGTCGAGCTTCATGCCCCGAACACCGCGGGAGGATCGGCCAGCCATGATGCGGATATCCCCGAGCCCGAAGCGGATGATGCGGCCAAGCGCTGTTCCGTAGAACACGGCACCCCCGAGCGGACGTCCATCGACCTCCCCCCGGGTTTCCTGGAAGACGGTCAGGAGACGCGGATCGTCTTGCGAGATCTTCATCGCCTGTTTGCCGGGCTGCGGGATCCGCGCGAACTCGGATGCATTGGTGCGTCGAATGTATCCATCGGTCGAGACGAATGTCAGGACCGCGCCGCCGGCTTCCGGATCTGCCAGATCCTCCTGGGTCATGACGAGAGTGGAGACGATCGGACCGGATGGCGTGAGGCCGAGGAGGCCAGGGATCGCGCGCGGGTCGTTCTTGTCCTCGAGGGCAGGAAGGTCGGAGACATTTACGCCATAGGCCATCCCGTCGGCAGTAAAGAGCACGACACGGGCCTGAGTGTTCGATATGAACTGTCGCCCGATTGCGTCTTCAGCATATCCTTTCTTGGAGCGTCCGAGGAGCCCGTCTGGCGTGACGAGCACGCACGTATCTTCCAGCGGCGCGATTGGATCCGCGGCGCGCGCCGTCATGGCCACGGCTTCGGCGTCGATCACGGTGCGTCGATCGGTATTCTCGACCGAACTACGCACGGCTTCGAGTTCTTCGGCGATGACGGAGTCGAGACGCGCTGGAACAGAGAGAATTTCTCTCAGGTCCTTCATTTTCTCGATTACTCGGCGGGCTTCATCCTCCAGAGCTTCGCGCTCCAGACCGGTCAGCCGACGTAGGCGCATGTCGAGAATGTCCTGTGCCTGCTCAGGGCTCAGCTGGAAGCGCTTTCCCTTCCGCTGTTCTCGGGTGCCGAGAAGGTCGACGAGCTCGGCGAAATCGGCCGAATTGAAGTTGATGGCACAGAGCCCATCGAGAGCCTCTTCGCTGCTCTTTGACGCACGGATCAGTTTGACCACTTTATCGATGATCGAAAGAGCTGCGATCCGGCCAAGAATGGCGCGTCCGCGATCGCGCGCCTTCTTGAGATCGAATGTCGCCCGCCGCCGGATCGTAAGGCGACGGAAGGCCAGCCATTCGTCCAGAATGTCGGCCAGACCCATTTCGCGCGGCACGCCGTGGCCATCGAGGAGGGTGAAGTTTAACCCAACGCCGGTTCGCAAGTCAGTTTGGGTCTTGAGAATTCTGTCGACATATTCGGGATCTGCTTCAGGGCGCAGCTCGACCACGAAGCGTGGCCCCTGGCGATCGGTCTCATCGCGCGCAGAAACGACATCGGGCATTTTGCCGTCATTGATCAGAGAATTGATCTTGGCGAGGAGGTCTGTTCGGGTTTTGCCCCACGGCATATAGGTATAGACGATGAGCGGGTTTCGACCATCTTTCTCGAAATGCGTCGTGGCCTCGATTGTCAGGGTGCCACGGCCAGTCTCGTAGGCTTTTTTGATCCCGTCATTGCCAACGATCCGGCCGCCGGTGGGGAAGTCAGGACCAGGACAGAGTTGCATGAGAGCATCGAGGGCGCAGTTCGGCTCGCGAAGCCGCAGCAGCGTGGCATCGATCACCTCGCCGAGATTGTGCGGCGCCACGGAAGATGCGATGCCGACCGCGATACCGGAGCCACCATTGACGAGAGCGTTCGGAAATGCCGCCGGAAGAACCACCGGCTCCTTGGTCGTGTCGTCGTAGTTTGGACGAAAGTCGACCGTATCGCGATTGATCTCCTCCAGCAGGAAGCGTGAGATCTTGGCGAGCCTGGCCTCGGTGTAACGCATGGCCGCGGGTCGATCTCCGTCAGGAGACCCGAAGTTACCCTGCCCATCGACGAGAGGGGCGGTTACCGACCAGGGCTGGGTCAGGCGCGCCATTGCATCGTAGATCGCAGAGTCACCATGCGGGTGATACTGACCCATCGTGTCGCCCACGATGCGCGCGGATTTGCGATAACCGGAGGTCCAGTCGTATCCACCGGTCTTCATCGCATAGAGGACGCGCCGATGAACGGGCTTGAGACCATCGCGCACATCGGCGATTGCACGGCTGACGACGACGGCAGCGGCGTAGTCCTTGAAGCTTTCCTCCATGACACCGGAGATTTCGACATCGATGATATTTTCCGTCGGAGTATCCTGGGGATCAGCCTTGCGTGATTTGGTCTTTGCCATGGAATTCCTCGTTTTCAGTCTGGGGCTGAAAAGGATATGGGTTTCGTCCGGAAAATGAGCCTCAAATTCGAGCCCGCAACCCCCGGACTTCAGTCCGGGGATAGGGTTCCGGTTTGTTGTTCCTTTTCGAGGCGCGCAGGGCGTCGGTCTGGTCTCGCTTTGCACGATGGCGGTCAGATGTTTGACCGTCGACATAGGCTTTGACGATTTCGAGAGGCGCACCTCCGCAGGAGATGACGCAGTAGCTGGGTGCCCAGAAGGCTGCGCCCCAGAGTTGCTTCATCACCTCGGGCATACGGCGTTGCCGGAGACGTCTGGAGGAGGCGCCTTTCAGGCGCTGGACGATCTTGGCGAGTGACAAATGGGGCGGGTAGCAGATCATCACATGCAGATGGTTCCGGTCGGCTTCAATCGCGACAAGATCGACCTCGAGATCACTTGCTGATCTCCGCATGGAGGCTCGCAGGATCTCGAAGGCGCGCGGCGTGATGACCCGGCGACGGTATTTGGTCGTGAATACCAGATGGGCATGCAGGAGCGATACGGAGTGGCGCCTGCGTCGGTAGGTCTTTCTCATGAAATGAGCTTCTGTCTGCGTTGATCCGGCCAATATCATCGGCGTGATGAAGCTCGCAAAGACCTACAAGTTCCGGCTCGACCCGACCCCGGCCCAGGCGGAGATGTTCGCCCGGATCGCGGGTTGCTGCAGGCTGGTCTACAATCTGGGGCTCGAGCAGCGGCGCGATCACTGGCGTCGCCACAAGGCCGCGACCGGCAAGTCGATCAGCTGGTATTCGCAGAAGAATGAACTGCCGGCGCTGAAGAAGGAGTTTGCCTTCTTGTCCGAGGTGCCGTCGCATTGTCTTCAGATGGCACTGAAAGATCTCGATTCCGCCTACCAGAACTTCTTCTCTGGCCGAGCAGGCTACCCGAGGCCCAGGCAGCGCGGCCTCGATGACAGTTTCCGCTTCCCGGACCCGGCACAGTTCCACCTGGGGCGCAGCTGGCTTGTGGTGCCGAAGTTCGGCCGCCGGCCGAATGACAGTGGCCGGCTGCGGATCCGGGCCCACCGCAAGGTGAAGGGGCGGATAAAGACCGTCACCATCATCCGAAATGGACGGCATTGGTATGCCTGCCTTTCGACGCTGCGGGAGGTGCCGGGTCGAAAGCCCAAGACTCGCAAACTACGGGTGACGGGCCTCGACCGCGGGGTGACGAACCCGATCGTCACCTCGGATGGCAGCTTCCTGGGAGCTGCCACGGAGACGGCGGCGGAGCGCCGCAAGACGGAACGCCTGGCGCAGTCGGTCTCGCGCAAGAAGAAGGGATCAGCAAATCGAATGAAGGCGGTGCTGCGGCTTGCGCAGCACAAGGCGAAGATGGCGCGGCGTCGGAAAGACGCGGCGCACAAGATCTCCCACGATCTGGTCAAGAACCACGACGTGATCGTGCTGGAAGATCTCAAGACCCGGGCGATGACCCGCTCGGCAAAGGGGACGATCGACACCCCCGGAAGCGGCGTCCGGCAGAAGGCGGGACTGAACCGGGAGATCCTCGATCGCGGCTGGGGCATGGTGGGCGAGATGATTGCCTGCAAGGCGGCCTGGGCCGACAAGAGGGTGATCAAGGTTGCCCCGCACTACAGCTCGCAGGAGTGCGCCTGCTGCGGGCATGTGAGCGATTTGAACAGACCGAGCCAGGCGACCTTCGCCTGTGTCTCTTGTGGGCACGTGGCCCATGCGGATGTGAATGCGGCCCGGGTCATTCGGGCGCGCGGCATCAAGATACTCGAGGCCGACGGACTATCGGCATCAGCCTGTGGACGCAGCGG
>RKMI01000141.1_pt1 | contig 49601 bp, 42 predicted proteins | sample 2174191 | NCBI WGS metagenome assembly RKMI01 (sample SAMN10236717, study PRJNA505201) | synthetic metagenome | isolation source: mock community containing 12 organisms: Thioclava sp. ES.032, Psychrobacter... | place: USA: Walnut Creek | collected 2015-10-01
TTGCATAAAATAGCGCCTTCCTTTCTGGCCAAGCGACACAAGCTGATGCGTATTCCTGATTAACAACGCATTTGTTTCGCAACTTGGGTTAGTGTAGGAAATGACAGGCTACAAGTGTACGTCGACACGCCCGGAGTGTCATGCCCGCGCTATATCAACCCAACCGGACGATGAACCCCCATGTGTTTAATCGCTTTTCGATGGCAGCCACGCTCTGCCACTCCCTTGCAGCTAATTGGCAACCGCGATGAGTTCCATGCGAGACCCACTGCGACCCTAGCGCCCTGGCACGACAGGTCGTTAGTAGGAGGACGCGACCTGGAGGCGGGTGGAAGCTGGCTGGCGGCCAATCGCGAGGGCAGGATCGCAGCGCTTACCAATGTGCGCGACCCCGGGTTAATCCCGGCACCGGGGGCGCCCAGTCGCGGACATTTGGTAAGCCAGGCATTGGAATGCGACAACATAGCGGCGTGGCTAGGCAACCTTGCTGAGGGTGCAGCGGCACAGTACGCGGGCTTCAACTTGCTGGTCGCCACCCCTACCCAGCTTTGGTATTTGCATCGCGGCCGCGAGCAGCTTTCGCTAAACGAAGTCTCTCCTGGCGTTCACGGCTTGTCTAATGCTGTGCTTAACAGCCCGTGGCCGAAGCTGCTATCGGTCAGGGAGGCCCTTGAACAAGTTGACCCCAGGCACTTTCCGGGCAAGGCCCTAAACGCCTTCCAAGACCCTCGCACAGCGCCCATTTCAGCGCTACCGGACACCGGAGTAGGCGATGAGCTGGAACGCCAGCTATCGGCAGCGTTCATTGTGGGCGAGCGCTACGGCACCCGCGCCACCAGTTGGTTATCACTCACTGACAGTGGCGATGTGTCGATAACCGAGCAGCGCTTTGGGCCCTGGGGAGCTTTCGAAGGCGAGACGACACTGAGTGTCCAGTGCGAACAATAAATTAAGTGTCTAATCACGCGGCGGCAGCAAATGTGAAAGCTGCCAGTCGTCCATACGTTTATCCAGGTGCACGTGCACCTGGGCCGGCGTATCCAGCAGCATCACTTCAGACAGCAACTGCTGGGCATCCTTGAATGACACACGTCGAATCGCCGCACGCACTTTAGGCAGGCTGGGGGCATTCATTGACAGGCTGGTAAAGCCCATTGCCATCAGCAGAAGCGCTCCCGCCGGGTCGCCCGCCAACTCGCCGCACAACGAAATAGGCTTATTAAGCCGTCGCGCATCCTGGGAGAGCTCTTGCAACGCGCCTAGCAATGCGGGGTGAAGCGCGTCGTAAAGGCTTGAGACCCGTGGGTTATTGCGGTCTACCGCAAGAAGATACTGGGTCAGGTCATTACTGCCTACCGAGAAAAAATCCACCCGCTTGGCCAATGCATCCATTTGGTAGATAGTGGCCGGCACTTCAATCATTACCCCCACCTTGGGACGCTCTACATCGATGCCCTCCTCACCCAGCTCCAGGATGGCGCGGTCCAACAACCGCAGTGCTTCGTCCACCTCTTCCACATTGGTGATCATGGGGAAAAGCACGTAGAGGTTGTCGAGCTCTCTGGACGCTTTCAACATCGCCCGCAGCTGCACCATCAGGACTTCAGGATGGTCCAAGGTGACTCGCATACCCCGCCAGCCTAAAAACGGGTTGGCTTCTTCAATCGGGAAGTAAGGCAGATCTTTGTCACCGCCAATATCTAGCGTGCGCATGACCACCGGCAGCGGTGCAAAGCTTTCTAACTGATCGCGGTAAAGCCGCGTCTGTTCTTTCTCACCTGGGAAGCGCTCGGTAATCATAAACGGCACTTCGGTACGGTATAGCCCCACACCGCTGATACGGCTTTTGAGCAGTGCGGCGGCATCAACGGCTAGCCCGGTGTTCACCATCAATGGCATGTCGTGGCCATCAGGCGTCTCGCTGGGCAAGTCTTGCTCGTGCGCTAATAGTTCGGTAAGCGCTTCTTCTTCGGCAATCAGGCTTTCATAGCGGGCTTTCAGCTCCGGGGCCGGGCGCACAAACAACCGCCCCCGGTGGCCGTCTAGCACGACAGGCGCGCCTGAAAGCCTTGGCAGCGGTAAATCGACCATGCCAAGCACGGTGGGGATCCCCATGGCGCGGGCAACAATCGCCACGTGGGACGTACTGGAGCCCCGTACCGACACTAACCCTTTCAGCTTATCGCGGGGCACTTCACCCAGCATGGCAACGCTAATCTCATCACCCACTAGAATCGCGTTATCGGGATACGTTTCAGGAGTCGAGGGCGAGCCCTCTTGCAAGTGAGCCAACACACGGCGACCCAGGTCGCGAATATCCGCTGCCCGCTCGCGAAGATAGTTATCATCTACGCGCTCTAGGTATTGAACGTGGCGGCGCACTACGTCAGCCAAAGCGCCAGGCGCCCACTGCCCTTCACGGATACGCTTTACCACTTCCTCTGACAGCGCCGCTTCGCCGAGCATTTGCTGGTAAACATCGAACAGCGCCAGCTCTTGGGTAGAAATGCGGTTAACCAGCCGCTCAGCGGCGGCGCGAATTTCATCGCGGGTTTTGCCAATCGCTTCTTTAAGCCGCGCGATTTCATACTCTTGGTCGTTGGGAACAAGGTCGGGAACGCTGTTGAGGTCTGACGGCGGCGTAATCACCACTGCTTCACCCATCGCCATACCCGGCGACGCCGCCACCCCCTTGAACATGGTTTGCCCGCTGGGAAGCGCACGTCGGTTTAAGTTACCGGTCGCCAATGCATGTGCCAACACACCTGCCAACTGGGCCGCCATAGTGACCAAAAAGGCCTCATCTTCGTCATCGTATTGGCGCTGCTCGGCTTGCTGAACGACCAGCACACCCAGCATTTGACGCTGATGGATAATGGGCACACCCAGAAAACTCGAGTAACGCTCCTCTCCGGTGGCTTCAAAATAGCGGAATTGTGGATGGGATTGGGCATCTTCTAAATTAAGTGGCTCGCTGCGCTTAGCCACCAGGCCCACCAGCCCTTCGCCAACCGGAAGCACCACCTGGCCAACAGCTTGGGTGCGCAAGCCGATGGTTTCCATTAGCACAAGCGACTCAAGCTCTTTATCGTAAAGATAAAAAGAGCACACATCGGTTTGCATCGCTTTGCGAATGCGCCGCACCATGGTGGCTAATGCAGCATCCAGGTTTTTCGCGCCATTCACTTCTTGAATAACGCGTCGCAGCACCTCAAGCATGGACGTTTTACTTTTCACTGTTATTTGCCTCGCTGAGGAATTCCTTGGCAGTCAACCGCGGCCCTGTCCTAGGGCGGCGACTCACTCGTCAATTAGCGCCAGCCGTTGGACTCGGGGCGATAGCTCGCGGAGCGCACGGCGATACACTTCACGCTTAAACGGTACGACTTGGCCGAGAGGATACCAGTAACTTACCCAACGCCACCCATCGAACTCGGGCTTTGGCGTTGCCGTCATGCAGATACGGCTATCCTCGCAGCGAATTTGGAGTAAAAACCACTTCTGCTTTTGACCAATACAAACCGGCCGCGAATGTGTGCGAATCATGCGTCGTGGCAGACGATAGCGCAGCCAGCCCCGGGTGCAGGCGACAATGTCAACATCATTGGCCGTCAGACCAATTTCTTCGTGAAGTTCACGAAAAAGTGCTTGTTGCGGTGTCTCGCTTGCTTTGATGCCTCCCTGGGGAAACTGCCACGCATTTTGTCCTACACGACGCGCCCATAGCAGCTGCCCCTGGCGGTTGGCGATAATGATGCCAACATTGGGGCGAAAGCCGTCAGCGTCGATCACGGACATCACCTTATAAATTTTCAGTTACCGCCATTTTTCCACAAGGACAACAAGCGTATCAATACAATATAACGTCAACTTGCTAACGCACACGATATGCCGGTGTAAAAGCACTGTTGACTCTGCGATAATCCGCGGCTTTGCGTCTGACTACAAACGACCAACATTAACCATAAGGGGAGCGCCGTGAGTTTGGCCATTTTCGATTTGGATAATACCTTGCTATCCATCGATAGCGATCACGCCTGGGGTGAGTTCTTGCTTGAGCAGGGCGCGGTAGATCCGGTCGCGTACCGGGAAGCCAATGACCGTTTTATGGCCGATTACAATGCAGGCACCCTCGATATGGCCGATTTTTTAGCCGTCGCGCTTAAGCCGCTTGCCGACAATACGCCCGAGCAGCTTGCTGCTTGGCATCAACAGTTTATGGCCAGCAAAATCGAGCCACACATTTTGCCCAAAGCCGAGGAATTGCTGGCTCGCCACCGCACACGCGGCGATACGCTACTGATCATTACGGCTACTAACCGCTTTATTACCGGGCCGATTGCCAAGCGCTTGGGCGTTGATCATTTGATTGCCGTAGAACCCGAGCGTATTGACGGCCGCTACACCGGCCAGGTGCAAGGTATTCCCAGCTACCGCGAAGGCAAAGTGACGCGTTTGCAGCAGTGGCTTGAGGAACAGGATTTAACCATGGAGGGCGCTTGGTTCTATAGCGACTCTCACAATGACCTACCGCTGCTTGAAAAGGTCGACCATCCTGTCGCCGTCGACCCCGACGACACCCTGCGCAACGTCGCCGAACAGCGCCAATGGCGCATCATGAGTCTGCGGGACTGATCCCTGCCCCGGGAGCTGGAAGAGCGGCGCTTTGCGCCTGGAAGAAGTTTGCGCCTGGAAGAAGGAAGAAGGAAGAAGGAAGAAGGAAGAAGCCAGGCTAGCTAAAGATATCGACCAAGAAAAGCCCCGCAGGCCAAAGCCTGCGGGGCTCTCTTACTTCTTACCTCTTACTTCTAATTCTCTTGCTTCTCCGATCAGCCGAGCAGGTGCTCGACCGCGGCACGCTCTTCGCGTAGTTCTTTCTCGGTGGCTTTCATTTTCTCTTGGCTGAATTCGTCAATCTCGAAGCCTTGAACGATTTCATATTTGCCACCCTGGCAACGCACTGGGTAAGAGTAAATGATGCCTTCTTCGATGCCGTAGCTGCCGTCAGACGGAATTGCCATGCTGACGATGCCTTTGGAACCCAGCGCCCAGTCGTGCATGTGGTCGATAGCGGAAGAAGCCGCAGAAGCCGCAGAAGACGCGCCGCGTGCTTTGATGATCGCCGCGCCGCGCTGTTGCACGGTAGGAATAAAGTCGTTTTCGTACCAGTCACGCTCAACCAGATCAAACGCTGCTTTGCCGTCGACTTTGCACTGGGCCAGATCCGGGTACTGGGTGGCACTGTGGTTGCCCCAGATGATCATGTTTTCAACGTCCGTGACGTGCTTGCCGGTTTTCTGAGCCAGCTGGGTCAGCGCACGGTTGTGGTCCAGGCGCGTCATGGCGGTGAACTGGCCTGCGTCCAGATCCGGCGCATTGCAGGAAGCAATCAGCGCGTTGGTGTTGGCGGGGTTACCGACCACCAGCACTTTTACGTCACGGCTGGCGTGGTCGTTCAGCGCCTTACCTTGTACGGAGAAGATCGCTGCGTTAGCTTCCAGCAGGTCTTTACGCTCCATGCCGGGGCCACGCGGACGCGCACCTACCAGCAGAGCGAAGTCGGCGTCTTTGAACGCGACATTCGGATCGTCGGTGGCAACGATGTCTTGCACCAGCGGGAAGGCGCAGTCGTTAACTTCCATTACCACGCCGTTCAGCGCGTCCATCGCCTGGGGAATTTCCAACAGCTGAAGAATGACAGGCTGATCCGGCCCCAGCATGTCGCCAGCGGCGATGCGGAAAATTAAAGAGTAGCTGATCTGACCGGCGCCGCCGGTAATCGCAATACGTACTGGATCTTTCATCATTGCTCCTTGATTGGTTCGCCTAGGGATGGTTCTCGCCTGAGGAATAGCTCAACAAAACTCAAGACGCAAAGATGGTATGCCTCGCTGGGCAAAAACTCAATCAGACATGAGACTAGTATGCATTTAGGCATTTAATACACACTCATGCAGCGGCGTGCTACTCGCTGAACAGGCTGAGTTGCGCTATGGTGTCATCGGCTTGATAACCGCCTTTCTTGTATTGCTAAGGACATGGACGCTCCCATGCGAAGAATCCCGTTTTCTTATGCCTTAGCTAGCCTATTAGTGCTGGCGCTGGTGATATGGCTCGCCTTTGGTAATTTTCAGGGCTTCCAAAGCACGCCCCCGGACACTCCCGCTGACCGCGAGGAGGGCTCGCGTGTCGAGGTAGTGGAGCAATACAGCACCGCCTTTATTCCCGAGCAAATTATCCAGGGCCAACTGACGGCTCACCGCGAAGCCACCTTACGCGCCAACATAGCGGGCTTTGTCGATGAAAAGCCGGTGGATCAGGGAAGTCGCGTTAAGGCAGGCGATAGACTACTCGTGCTGGACAACGATGCCCTACCCGAGCAACTCCAACAGGCCCGGGACGAGCTAGCCGTGGCCGAAGCGGAGTATTCTGGCGCGCGCAACCTGCGCCAGCGTGAGCTCATTTCACAGCCGGAGCTATTGCGTTTGCAGAGCGCGCTTAGCGCCAACGCCGCTCAAGTCGCTCAGTTGCAGAATCAATTAGACGACAGCCGCCCCACCGCGCCTTTTGACGGTGTGCTCAACCGCGTAGAGGTGGAGCTAGGCGACCTGCTACAACCCGGCGAAGAATGGGGCCAACTGGTTGATGATCGGCGCTTGAAAGGTACCGCCTGGGTCTCTCAACAGCAGGTGGGCGATTTAAGCGAGGGCTTACCGGTCACGGCCCGGCTGCTGAACGGCGACTATTTAGAAGGCGAACTCACTTTCGTTAGCCACCGAGCCGATGAAGCCACGCGCAGTTTTTATATTGAAGCGACACTGGATAACCCGGCCGGCAAACGCCTTGCGGGAGGCAGTGCCGAGTTGACGATCACCCTACCGCCTCGCCAGGTGCATACCCTTTCCCCTGCACTGCTCAGCTTAAATAGCGAGGGCCAGTTGGCAGTCAAACACCTGGATGATAGCGACCAGGTGCAGCAGACCACGGTAGAGTTGGTCAGTGCCGATACTCAGCGCGCGCATGTGGCGGGCCTGCCCAATCCAATACGCCTGATTACGCTAGGCGCGGGCATGGTGGAGACAGGCGAAACGGTCACTCCGGTACCTTCCGAACAGGCCACCATTGCGCAACCGTCACCCGGTCAGGATAGCGTTCATGCGCCAGTTGATTAATGCGGCGCTAGCCCACACCCGCACGACAATACTGCTATTGGTGAGCCTGCTGCTGGCAGGCATCACTGCTTGGCAGATGATTCCTAAAGAAGCCAACCCCGACGTCACCATTCCAATGATTTACGTCTCGTTGTCGCTGGAGGGCGTTAGCCCCGAGGATGGTGAGCGGCTACTGATTCGCCCCATGGAGCAGGAGCTGCGTGGCATTGAAGGATTGCGCAAGTTCACCGCCCAATCCAGCGAAGGGCACGGCTCGATTACGCTCGAGTTCGACCCAGGCTTTGACCCAGACACCGCGCTCACCGACGTGCGCGACCGGGTGGATACCGCCCGCAGCGAACTGCCTGATGAGGCCGATGAGCCGCGAGTCATGGAGGTCAACGTTTCGGAGTTTCCAGTCTTGACCATCGGCCTCTACGGGCAGTTGGACACCCGCGAACGCATGACCATTGCCCGGCGCCTGCAAGAGGAGATCGAAGGCATTGCCGATGTGCTGGAAGTCGACATCGCCGGTGAGCGTGAAGATCTGCTGGAAATTGTCGTGGATCCGCTGGTGCTTGAGAGTTACGGCGTCGATTTTGACGCGCTGTTTAACCAGGTATCACGCAATAACCGCCTAGTGGCAGCCGGCAGTTTGGATACCGGCGCGGGGCGCCTGGCGTTGAAAGTCCCCGGCATTATTGCGTCGCTTGACGATGTCATGAATATGCCGGTCAAAGTCGAGGACGATCAAGTCGTCACCTTTGGCGATGTCGCTTGGATTAATCCCACCTACAAAGATCCCGAGGGCTTTGCCCGCATCGATGATCAACCCGCCGTGGTGCTTGAGGTTTCCAAACGCGCTGGGGCTAATATCATCGCCACCATTAATGCAGTGCGTGAGCGCTTGGCCGAAGCAGATGATTTGCTGCCTGAGCAGTTGCGCTTCACCACCATTCTGGATGAGTCGACCACCGTTGAGAATATGCTCTCTGAGCTGCTCAATAACGTGCTGACCGCCGTGGTGCTGGTACTGATTGTAGTGGTCGCCGCAATGGGCTGGCGAATGGCGCTATTGGTGGGTTTGACCATCCCCGGGGCGTTTTTAACCGGCATTCTGCTGGTATGGGCGTTTGGTTTTACGCTCAATATCGTGGTGCTGTTTGCGCTAATTTTGGTGGCGGGTATGTTGGTCGACGGCGCCATCGTGGTCAGCGAGCTTGCCGACCGCCATTTGCGGGATGGCCAAGCGCCCCATCAGGCGTGGCTAAACGCCGCCTCACGCATGAGTTGGCCGGTAATTGCCTCAACCGCCACCACACTTGCAGTATTTATTCCGCTACTGTTCTGGCCCGGTGTGGTCGGTCAGTTTATGAAGTACCTGCCCGCTACCGTTATTTTGTGCCTACTAGCGTCGCTGGCCATGGCGCTGGTGTTTTTACCCACCCTTGGCCGTTTGTTTACCCGCACTGCCGTTCCTGATGCAGATAACAACAATAAAGATGATGCGACGTCGTTCGGGCGCGGCTATCGCCACTTGCTGGCCAGGCTGCTCATGCACCCGGCCTGGGTCCTGCTGGTCACCGTGTTGTTGATGGCACTTTTATATACCGGCTATGCGCGCTTCAACCACGGCGTCGACTTCTTCCCTAACGTGGAACCCGACAGCGCCCAGGTACTGGTGCGCGCCCGAGGTGATTTCTCCGCCGCAGAAACCGATGCCATCGTGAAGCGGGTGGAAGCCAGATTATCCGGCATGAGCGAAGTCAGAGCGCTGTATGCGCGCTCCTTTGCGGTGCCCAACGAGCAGATGGGCAGCGACGTCATTGGCATGCTGCAGTTTCAATTTATCGACTGGCATGAGCGCCGCCCTGCCCAGGCTATTTTGGACGATATGGCCGAGCGCGCAGGGGACCTTCCCGGCATTACGTTGGAATTTCAGGAGCAGGAAATGGGCCCCGGCGGCGGCAAGCCTATTGTGCTAGAGGTCAGCGCCACCAATCCCGACGTCGCTGATGCGGGGGTTAACCAGCTAATACAATTAATGGATGAGTTGGGTGGCTTTGAAGACATACAGGATAACCGCAGTCTGCCGGGCGTAGAGTGGCAGGTAAACGTGGACCGTGAAGCCGCGGCGCATATGGGCACGGATGTGACGACGATTGGTAGCGCCGTCCAGCTGCTTACCACCGGCCTTCAGGTGGCGAGCTACCGGCCACCCGAAGTGAGCGACGAAGTGGATATTCGTGTACGTCTGCCACAAAACTGGCGCTCGCTGGATCAATTAGAGCGATTAACGATCAACACCCAGCGCGGCCAGGTGCCTATTTCACACTTTGTAACCCTGGAGCCAGCGCCTAAAGTCGGCACCCTCAACCGCATTGACGGCCGCCGCGCGATTACCGTTGATGCCGACCTTGCCCCTGACTACCTAGCCGATGAGCGCCTGAACGCCCTATTGGATGCTAGCAGCGACAGCTTGCCCGAGGGCTTGATGGTCAATGTCGCTGGCGAACAACAGGATCAGCAGGAATCAATGCAGTTCCTGGTCAGCGCGTTCTTGATTGCTATTGGCTTGATGGCGCTGATTCTGGTGACTCAGTTCAATAGCTTTTACCAGGCTGGGCTGGTGCTTTCGGCCATTGTCTTCTCTACCGCGGGCGTACTGATGGGCCTGCTGATTACCGGCCAGGCGTTTGGCATTGTGATGGTAGGCATGGGCGTGATTGCCCTAGCGGGTATCGTGGTCAACAACAATATCGTCTTGATCGATACCTATAACGAGCTGCGTGGCAACGGCTTATCGCCCAGTGAGGCCGCGTTGGAAGCGGGTTGTTTGCGGCTGCGCCCGGTACTGTTAACGGCGATCACCACGGTACTGGGATTAATGCCGATGGTGCTGGGCATCAATGTTGATTTGTTTACGCCTGCGTTGGGCTTTAATGCCCCCTCTGCCCAATGGTGGACGCAGATGTCTAGCGCTATCGCAGGTGGGCTCACCTTCGCCACCGTGCTAACGTTGTTGCTCACCCCCTGTATGCTGGTGATCGGCGGCAAACGGCGTTAAAAGCCAGAAGCCCGATACGTCGGGCGATCAGACTGTCTACAGAGGATAATCTTTAGCGAACTGATCTTGCCTAATCGCGCAATAAATTGCGCTCTAACAAAACCGGTGCTCGCACCCAGCTCAGTAAGAGCCCGATTTGTCGGGCGATAGCTGATTGGTTAGGCAGGCGCTTGGGAGGTTTCAGGGTTGTGCGCGGCATGCAGGCGGGCGATGAGCTGGTCTTCCAAGGCAAAACGCTCGGTTAACCCGCGAGCCAAGCGATCAATCCAGGCAGGTAAGCGGGCAACATTCTGCTCGCAACTGGAGGTAGAAGCAAAGTCGGTATCAAACTCAAGCACCATTTCCGTGGACATTTCCAGCCGCTCAAGTAGCTTGCCTGCAATGTTCAGGGCGCTTTCATCGTTAAAGGCGTGCGCTTCCTCGGCCAGTTGGGGGTATATTTCAAAATGCCCCGCGCTAATGTAATCCATTAGCGATTCACTGAAATGGTCAATACGTGATTTGTTGACGCTTTCAAGTTCCGCGTCACAGGCCTCTTTTAGCTCGATAAAACTTACCAGCAAATCGCGCCGTTGTTCCAACCAGCGATCAATAAGGGTGTGTACACCCCCCCAGCGCTCCTGGGCATTTTTACAATCTTCGAGCATGCGGCTCTCCTTGCTTGTCGCCACCGTTAACAACGCTAGACTCGCTTTTCCACTCTGCGCTGTCAATCCTCACCAGGATGGTTTCCTTAATCCTGTGATTAAGGCTATTAGCTGAATAGCATGGCACGCTGTCGGGCGAGCACGATCATACGCAGCGGTATGAGCAATAGCACAGCAAAACCAATCAATGTCCAAGCAGGCAACGATAGTCCCAGTAAGGTAAAGTCGATCTCGGCGCACTCTCCCGAGCCAGTCAGCACCATGGCGACCACATCCTGCATGGGCAAAATATCCATCATGTAATCAAGGCCGGGGCCACACGTAGGCACTTCATCAGCGGGCAGCGATTGAAGCCAAATATGGCGGCCCGCAATAAAGGCCCCCGTACCCGCCGACAGCAAGCCAAGAATGCCGTATATGACCTTACCCACTCGCCCTGGGTTATGCACTGCTGCGATGAGCAACACCACGCCTGTCGCGATCACCGCTACGCGCTGAAACACGCAAAGCGGACACGGCTCGAACCCGCCGATATGCTCAAGTCCGAGCGCGACCGCCATCATAAAGATACAAAAAACGACACCCAATAGCGCCGCTGGACGGATGGACGGTGTTTTCATCATTTCTTCTCCGCTCGCAGTGCCGATAGCGCGCGCGATTCTCGGGCATGAGCAAAGTAATCGCGTAAAAAATCATCGAAGCTTACTTGATCATCGGCTTCGATGTCGCGCTGTTGCTGGTGGGATGTATCAATCAACTGGGCTAGCAGCGCTTCTCGAGAACGCTGCATAGGCTTAGCTTTCAGTTCACTCGCTTGTGCTTGAGCAAGCTGTAACAAGGTATCGCTAAGCGAACCATTGCCCGCTTGTAGCTGCGCCAGTAGCCGCGCCGAGGGGGTCAGCGATGGATCATTTAGGCGCGGCGTTAACGCTTCTAATGCCGCCGCATGGGGAGTGCCCGTTTCTACTGCATCCAACAGCCGTGCGACTTCCGCCATTTCGGTAAAAATCTGTTCACCCCAGCCGCGCACTGAGGTCGATTCGCCGTCGCGAACTAGCGTCAATGCCGGGTCACGCCCACGCTCCACTACAAAACGACGGTTGTCGTCCAGACGATCACACTCTTCGTCTGATATCCATGGACTCTCACTTAGCAAACACCACATCAAGAAGGTATCGACAAAGCGCATTTGCGTTTCATCAATGCCTAGAGGGTCAAAGGGATTCAAATCCAGGCAGCGCACTTCGATGTATTCGACACCCCGAGCCTCAAGCGCCTGACTGGGCGTTTCGTTGTGCTTGGCCACCCGCTTGGGGCGAATATCGCTGTAGTACTCGTTCTCGATTTGCAGAATGTTGGCATTGAGCTGTTGCCACTCGCCATCCACATTCACCCCCAGCTTTTGATAATCCGGCCAGGGCGAGGAAATCGCGTGCCGCAGGGTATTCACATAGTTGGACAGCGAGTTGAAGCAAATTTTCAACTGCGACTGTACCTTGTTTTGATAACCCAGGTCCGACATGCGCAGCGTGGTGGCATAAGGGGCGTAGTAGGTGTCGTCGCTTAACGGCTTAAGCTTCTCGGGCACCTTGCCATCGGGCAGGAAGCTTTTATCTATTGCTGGCGAGGCGCCAAAAAGATACAGCAGCAGCCAGCTGTGGCGCCGGAAATGACGGATCATGCCGAAGTAGCGAGTGGAACGGTAATCGTTGAAAGGCACGTCCGGCGCTTGCTCCAATTCACGCAGCGCATGCCACATATCGTCCGGCAGGGAAACGTTGTAATGCACCCCGGCGATGGCTTGCATAATACGCCCATAGCGCACGTCTAACCCTTTGCGATAAACGTGCTTCATGGTGCCAACATTCGAGTCGCCGTAATCGGCGATGGGCACGCTGTCGTTGCCCGATAGCCGCGACGGCATACTCCCCGGCCAAATCCACTCGTCGGCTAGGTGCTGATAGGTAAAGCTATGCAGGTCCGATAAAAAGCACAATGCCTCGCCCGGGTCGGAGTACACCGGCGTGATGTACTCAAGCAACGCCTCGGAATAGTCGGTGGTAATGTGCGGATGGGTCAACTTTGAGCCCAACGCATAGGGATGCGGGGTTTGCGCAATGTGGCCATTTGCATCGACCCGCAGGCCTTCTTTTTCCAACCCGCGGCGCAGCCGGCCGAGACGGCCCTGCCGGGCGCTGGGTAGCAAGCGATCGACCGTAGCCGTTAGTGAAGGTGGCACAGTGAGTGGTTCAGGCAAGGTGAACACTCCTTGTCAATAAGGCCCGTGCACGCACGGGCCTTGGTGGAATCGGGTGGCATCGCCAGCGGCTACCCATCGAGAATAGACAGCAGGATATGGCGGCAGCCGTTCAACTTTCAAGATGCGCGACTATTTGTCCTGCTTGGCCTTAAGCAACGCCGCCCCCAGCGCACCCACTGCTGCGGGCGGTTCACTGGACTTGGCGGCCTGGCGTCTAGCGTTCTGCCCCTGGCGGCGCGATGGCTTGCGCGGTTCATTCTCGCCTGCCTGGGAAGCACCCTGTTGCTCACGCTCCGGCTCATCGTCCAAGCGCATGGAGAGCCCTACCCGCTTACGCGGAATATCCACGCTCATGACCTTGACGGTGACGATATCGCCGGCCTTGACCACGCTGCGTGGATCATCGATGAAACGATCGGAAAGCGCCGAAATGTGCACCAGGCCATCCTGATGAACGCCGATGTCCACAAAGGCGCCGAAGTGAGTAACATTGGTCACCGTGCCTTCAAGCACCATCGAAAGCTTAAGGTCTTGAAGCGTTTCGACCCCTTCACGAAACTCAGCGGCTTTGAACTCAGGGCGCGGGTCGCGGCCGGGCTTATCCAGCTCGTTAAGAATGTCGCTCACTGTAGGCACACCAAAGCGCTCATCGGCGAAGTCGCCGGGCTTTAGTGTTTTGAGCGTTGCGCTGTCGCCAATCAGCCCTTTGACATCGCGACCGCTTTGCTTGGCCATACGCTCGACCACCACATAGGCTTCGGGGTGGACGGCACTGGCGTCCAGCGGATTGTCGGCGTTGCTGATACGTAAGAAGCCAGCACACTGCTCAAAGGTTTTGGGCCCCAGGCGGCTGACTTCCAAAAGTTCTTTACGACTTTTGAAGGCACCTTGAAGGTTACGCTGAGCGACAACGTTCTCAGCAATGGCAGTACTTAGCCCGGCCACCCGGGACAGTAGCGCGCTTGACGCGGTGTTTAAATCCACCCCTACCCCGTTAACGCAATCCTCAATGACTGCCTCCAGGCTGCGCGATAGCTGCACCTGAGAGACATCATGCTGGTACTGACCCACGCCAATCGATTTGGGTTCGATTTTGACCAGCTCCGCCAACGGGTCCTGCAAACGGCGGGCAATCGACACCGCACCACGTACCGTGACGTCGAGGTCAGGCAGCTCTTTCGACGCGTATTCCGAGGCGGAGTAAACCGAGGCGCCTGCCTCGCTCACCATGACCTTGCTCAGGCGATAGTCGGGCGCAAGCGCTTTCAGTAGCTCCCCGGCCAGCTTGTCGGTTTCCCGGCTGGCGGTGCCATTCCCTACGGCAATCAACTGCACACCGTGCTGCTTCACAAGCTTGGCCAATACGCCGAGCGCGTCATCCCAACGGTTCTGCGGCGCATGGGGATAAATCGTCGCTTGGTCGATAAATTGTCCGGTGGCGTCGACCACGGCCACTTTACAGCCGGTACGCAGGCCGGGGTCGATGGCCAGCGTCACTTTTTGCCCTGCCGGTGCGGCCAGCAGCAAATCTTTTAGATTGGCAGCGAATACTTCAATCGCAGTGAGTTCGGCCTGTTCGCGCAGACGCCCGAGCAGCTCGGTCTCAAGCGCCGTGTAGAGCTTGACGCGCCACGTCCAGCGCACCACTTCGGCCAACCACTTATCCGCCGCGCGGCCTTGATCACTGATACCGAACTGCTTGGCTATGGTTACCTGAGCAGGGTGAACAGGGGCTTCCTCTTCACCGGGCAGGCGAATCGCCAGGCTCAAGACGCCTTCATTGCGACCACGGAACATGGCAAGTGCGCGGTGAGATGGCACCTTGGCAAGTTTTTCATCGTGCTCGAAATAATCGGAAAACTTAGCGCCCTCATGCTGTTTACCGTCCAGCACGCGGGCGCTTAATTCGCCTTCCTGCCACAGCCGCTCGCGAAGCTGGCCGATCAGGTCAGGGTCTTCGGCAAAGCGCTCCATCAAAATCTGCTTGGCGCCATCCAAGGCCGCTTTAGCATCGTCAATGGCGGGAATGTCGCCCTCTGCAGGGCGCAAATAATTGTCAGCCTCGCTTTCGGGATTAAGCGTGGGGTCGGCAAGCAGCGCATCGGCCAGCGGCTCTAGCCCCGCTTCGCGAGCAATTTGTGCTTTGGTGCGACGTTTTTTCTTGAACGGCAGGTACAAATCTTCCAGCCGCTGCTTGGTCTCCGCAGCGTCAATGCTTGCTTTCAGCGGACCATCCAGTTTGCCCTGCTCGTCAATGGCGGCAAGTACTGCGGCACGGCGCTCTTCCAGCTCCCGCAGGTAGCGCAGGCGCTCATCTAGCTGACGCAGTTGAATATCGTCCAGCGCGCCGGTGACTTCTTTACGGTAGCGGGCAATAAACGGCACGGTGGCGCCACCATCCAGCAGTTCCACCGTGGCTGACACTTGCTCGGGGCGAACGCTTAGCTCAGCAGCTAAACGGGCAATAATACGCTGATTGACATCCATAAATGACCAATAAACTCATGCAGCACTGTTAAGTGCCCACAAGGTACCATAATCCCATCACGGCTGGCATGGCTTGCTAGCGTCGCCAGCCTTGGTCATCCCAAAAAAACGGCCCTCTGGCCGTTTCTGCCTGAATCTTCCATTGTGCTAATACGTTCACCGCACTCAACCTCACCTATCGTTGACGGTTTTGAAGAGCATATTATTGAAGGGTTTAGATTGTGACGGCGGCAATAGCCGTCGGCGGTATTTAAGCAGGCACAAACCTTAACGCCACACCATTATTACACCAGCGAAGCCCGGTTGGCTCGGGGCCATCTTCAAACACGTGGCCTTGATGGCCACCACAACGGGCGCAGTGGTATTCAGTGCGCGGCCATACCAGCTTAAAATCGAGCTCGGAGAGTAAGTGTCCTTCCACATGCTCAAAAAAGCTCGGCCAGCCGGTACCTGAATCGAACTTCATCTCGCTGGTAAACAGTAATAAATCACAGCCGGCGCATCGATACTCTCCCTCACCCCACTCTTTGTCTAAAGGGCTTGAAAAGGCAGGCTCCGTGCCATGGTCACGGAGAACATCATAGGCCTCGTCGGACAGTCGTTCACGCCACTCGTCTTCACTGAGCTCAAGCGGTTCGATATCAGGGGCCGCCTCTAGGTCGAGTCTTGGAAAACCAAACGATATACCTGGGATGGCCCCTGCTAGCCCAGTGAATCCAGCAAGGCCAATAAAGTGACGACGTTTCATGAGGTAACTCCCATAACGGCCAGAAGACGGGCTAAAAAAAGGGGCAACGCCGTAGCGATACCCCTTCAGACACCTTAGTGGTGCTAACGTTCTAGACCTTACAGGCTGGTTCCATGATTAAGTCAACTGCGGCCCTGCCTGAATAATCGCTGGATTCACGCCTTCAAATTTCTTGAAGTTATCAACAAACTTGGTCACCAGCTCCTGCAAGTGGTGATCATAAGCAGCGCGGTCTTCCCACGTTTCACGCGGATCAAGCAGGCTTGAATCGACACCAGGTACTGCCACCGGCACCTCTAGGTTCAGCCCATCGATGAGCTTGGTTTGCACATCGCGCAGCACGCCGGACTGAATGGCGCTGATAATCGCGCGGGTCGTCGGGATAGAAAAGCGAGAACCGCCTTCACCAAAGGCACCGCCAGTCCAGCCAGTATTGACCAGATAGACCTGAGCGTCTTTTTTCTCGACGCGCTTGATCAGCAGGTCAGCATATTCACGCGCCGGACGCGGGAAGAACGGAGCACCGAAGCAGGTAGAGAATGTTGCCGCCAGCCCTTCCGAAGAGCCCATTTCAGTGGAGCCGACCTTTGCGGTATAGCCCGATAAGAAGTGGTAGGCGGCGGCTTCCTTTGAGAGCACCGAGACCGGCGGCAATACGCCGGACATATCACAGGTCAAGAAGACGATGGCGTTCGGCTCCCCGGCCAAATTTTCCGGCACGCGCTTTTCGACGTGCTCTAGCGGGTAAGCGGCGCGTGAGTTTTGCGTCAGGCTATCGTCGGCGTAATCCGGCTCGCGACGATCGTCCAGCACCACGTTTTCCAGTACGGTGCCAAACTTGATGGCATTCCAAATCACCGGCTCGTTCTTCTCGGACAGGTCGATACACTTGGCATAGCAACCACCTTCCATGTTGAACACAGTACCGTCGCCCCAGCCGTGCTCGTCGTCACCAATCAAGTAACGGGCCGGATCAGCAGAAAGCGTTGTTTTACCGGTACCGGAGAGACCGAAGAACAGGCAGGTTTCGCCGTCTTCGCCGACGTTGGCGGAGCAGTGCATGGGTAGTACGTCAGCGTCGGGCAAGAGGAAGTTCTGCACCGAGAACATGGCTTTTTTCATTTCACCGGCATAGCGCATACCAGCGATCAGCACTTTTTTCTCGGCGAAGTTAATAATCACACAACCGTCGGAGGGCGTGCCGTCGCGGCTGGGATCACAAACAAAATCGGCCGCGTTGAGAATCGTCCACTCGTCTTTAACAGCAGGATTAAACACCTGAGGACGCACAAACATAGTGCGTCCGAAGAGATTTTGCCATGCGGTTTCGGTGCTTACCCGCACCGGCAGGTAATGCACATCGTCGCTGCCCACGTGCAGCTCAGAAACAAAATGTTCACCCGCACCCAGATAATCTTCAACCCGTGACCACAGGGCCGAGAACTTACCCGCATCAAAAGGCCGGTTAACGCTCCCCCAATCAATGCTGTCACGCGTAGAGGGTTCATCAACGATAAAGCGATCTTTCGGTGAACGGCCGGTACGAACGCCCGTGTTCACTACCAGGGCACCGTTAGCAGACAGGCGGCCTTCGCCACGTGCCACGGCGCGCTCGATCAATTCGGCGCTGCTGAGGTTAACATGGGCTTGATGAGCGGCTTGAGTCGTGGTCATGTCGATTCCTGGGCCTTGCGGCCGATTTTCTCGTTTACCGGGCGTCACCGACGCCTTTCAAAAGTTCATCCCGGCACATGGCTGGGCGCTTAAGTCCGGCGCATTATGGCAAAAAGAAAGCCCCCGGAAAACGGGGGCTGAAAGCAAATATATTGTAGTTAAACTACAACATTGGCACCATATTTTGTGTTGCGCTGCAGTAAATTTTCAAACAGACGTTTGGCAAGATCGCCCAAGTCACTGGTATGGCTAGCGCCCATGAGGGGCGTTTTAAACACAAGCGTTAAGCGCCCCGACTACAAAATCAATGGATAGTCGGTGACGGCGCGTCAGGGTTATCCAATAAACTTTCAATTTCCGCCGCCGTGTAGTGATATTTCGTGTGGCAAAAGTGGCATTGGGTGTTGATTTCGCCTTGTTCGCGCACAATATCACGCAGTTCCGTGTCTCCCAGCGTCAGTAACCCATAGCTCATCCGCTCGCGGGAGCAGGTACAGCCAAAGCGTAGCGCTTTGGGCTCAAACACCCGAACGGTTTCCTCATGGTAGAGGCGATAAAGCACTTCGCGTTGTTCAAGGCCCAGCAGCTCTTCTGTCTTGATGGTGTCAGCAAGGTGTACACTGCGTTCCCAAGCATCTACATCCTGGTGTTGCGAGTCGTCAGGCAGACGTTGCAAGAGTAAGCCCCCTGCCCGCTCACCGTCTGCGGCAAGCCAAAGCCGCGTGGGCAACTGTTCGGACTGGCTAAAATAAGCCTCCAGACAGCCGCTCAGCGTATCGTGATCAAGCGCGACAATCCCCTGGTAGCGATTCCCCTCATTAGGATCGAGGGTAATCAAGATTTGGCCATCGCCGACCAATTCGCGAAAGCTGGCCTGCTCGCTGGGTAAATCGCTACTTTCGGCAATCCGGGCAACCGCCCGCAGCTCACCACCGGGATTGGATTCGGCCATCATCAGCGACAGTACACCCTGGCCGCGCACTTCCATGCTCATGGTGCCATCCAGCTTGACCGTATCGGTAAGCAGCGCCACAGCCGCCAATAATTCACCTAGCAGTCGGTTGACCGCTGGGGGATAGGCGTGGCGGTCCAGTACTTCATGATAGGCGTTGGACAGCGTTACGATTTCGCCGCGCACATTGGTATGGTCAAACAGAAAACGTTGGATTTGATCAGACATAAGAAAACCGTTGGGGAAAATAAAAAGGGATAGCCGAGCGGGAAGCTCACTCCCCCTGCTGGCGCTGAAAACGGTGTATATCGCGACGCTGCTTTTTGTCAGGCCGCTTAAGCGGGTGCTGCATGACTTCGTTGGTTAACCGGCGTGCTTCAGCCTCGCGGGCGCGGCGCTCAACGCTTTCCTGAGTTTCGGCGTAAAGCTTCCGGGCTTCGGGCGCGCCCTTCCGCTGGCCTGACAGGGCAGTAACTTCTACCTCAAGCACGTCCCAGCCTTGAGGCACTTTGATCAGTGCGCCCAGCTCGACGTTTTTGCTGGTTTTGGCGCGGGCGCCATCGTAGTGCACTTTGCCACCTTCAATAGCTTTTTTAGCCAGAGCGCGCGTCTTAAAAAACCGCGCAGCCCACAGCCATTTATCCAAGCGAACACTGTCGCTCATTATCGCTCTCCTTACTGCTCAGGTACGTGGCAGCAGTTGGGCAAACCGGTCCAGGGCGTCAAACTCCTCAAGCGCCTTCTCTGGCCGTTGGCTATCCGGCTGTTTGATGCCGAGCAAATACTGAATGCCAAAGGTGCGAGCACTGGCGAGAACATGAGGATTATCGTCAATAAATAACGTACGGGCTGGATCAAAAGGTTCAAGCGCTTGCAAAGCTGACCAAAACGCTTGCTCTTCCTTTGCCGCACCAACATCTTCTGATGAAATGATGGCATCCAGGTAGTTTTCCAACCCCGTCAGCGGAAGTTTCAGCGCCAGACTGGCGCGGTCGGCATTAGTTGCCAGCACCACACGGGGATGGGCCTGCTTCAGCCAGGTTAGAAAATCCAGCGCGTCGCCGCGCAGGCCGATCAAGTGCTGCACTTCGCGCTTGAGTGCGACAATATCGACGCCGAGCTCGCGGCTCCAATAAGCTAAGCTGTACCAGTTGAGTGTGCCTTGCTCACCGATGATGCGGGCACGCAAGGTCTCTTGAGATGCCTCATCTAACTGATGGAGCTCAGCGTAGCGACGCGGCAAATGCTCCAGCCAAAAATGGCTATCGAAGTGCAAATCCAACAAGGTACCGTCCATGTCTAATAATACGGTATCAATCTCACTCCACTCGATCATTACCGCTCCCATCGCGAATGCTATAAGCGTGCTATTGTAGCCTAACCCCCGTTTACCAGCCATGGAGGCAGCATGTCCCGCTACGATTCAACCAACGACCGCTCCGCATCGGGCTACCCTCAAAAACCCCGTATCCTGGCGCGCAACACCGTAGCGCAGAGCCGTTTGTTTCATGTCGAAGCACTCGACCTGCGTTTTTCCAACGGAGAAGAGCGTCAGTTCGAACGCTTGACCGGCGCGGACAGAGGCGCGGTGATGATTGTCGCCATGCCCGACCCGGAGCATGTGCTGCTAATTCGCGAATACGCGGCGGGGTTTGAAGATTATGTACTCACCCTGCCCAAGGGATTGGTGGACCCCGGCGAAGATATCATCACCGCCGCCAATCGAGAGTTAATGGAAGAATGCGGCGTTGGCGCGCATCACCTTGAGCCGCTAACGGAGCTCTCTCTGGCGCCCAATTATATGCGCCACCGTATGCAGGTGCTCATGGCAACCGACCTCTACCCCAAGCGCCTGCCAGGCGATGAACCCGAGCCCTTGATTGTCGAAACCCATGCGCTAGAAGAGCTACCCGCCTTGTTGCTGCGAGAAGATTTTCATGAGGCACGGGCGATCGCCGCGCTGTATATTGCCCGCGATAAATTACGCGAAGAGAAGCGCAATAACGCGACGGATTTGCTGTAACAGGGACGGCCAGCGGTCATCCCTATCTGTCAGCGTGGCGTTACAGATGATTTTTCAACGATATCCAACGCCGCTGGCGGTGGCTATCAAGCCCCGCCTCCAGCAATGCCATACTGCGTAGCGCATCGTCGATACCCACCGGGAGCGGTGCTCCATCGCGAATTGCACTGGCAATAGCCTGGTAATAAGCCAGGTAATCGCCAGGCTGGGTGGGGAGCTCACGGCGCACCAGTGGGGCGTCTTCCCCCTCGCCTTCCCGCAGTGTCAACACACCGTGCTGACTGTCTTCGCCCCACAGAGGCGTCGGCGACTCACCGGCTTTTAAACGATCTTCCTGAGGGTCTAAGCCATATTTAACGAAGCTGCCCTGGGTGCCATGAATCCGAAAACGCGGCGTCGGCTCAGCGACCAAGGTGCCGGCCGCAAGCGTAACGCGAAATCCGTCGTACTCGAGCAGGGCAAGAAAATCATCGTCTGCCTTAGCGCCCTCACGTAACGCGCCTAGCTCCAGCAAAATGGCATGGGGCATGCCAAACAGCTCGCAGGCCTGGTCCAGCAAATGCGGGCCCAGGTCGTACCAAATACCCCCGCCTGGTGTGGCTTTCTCGCGCCAGCGGTCGCGCACTTCCGGCCGAAAGCGATCAAAATGAGATTCGAACCCGGTCACGCGGCCCAATGTACCCGCCTCAAGCAGCGCTTTGATGGTTAAAAAATCGCTGTCCCAACGACGATTATGAAATACCGAGACCATCCGCTCTTTATCTGTCGCTAAGGCCTTTAGCTGTTTGGCTTCGGAAAGCGTCACGGTAAACGGCTTATCGACCACCACATGCTTGCCAGCGGATAGTGCCGCCTTGGCAAGTGGAAAGTGCGTATCGTTGGGCGTGGGTATCACGACCAGATCGATATCCTTGCGCTCGCACAGCGCAAGCGCCTTGCTTTCAACGTCAACCTCGGGCAAATCGGCATGTACTTTGGCCGCATCACTGGAGGACACGGCCACAAGATCCAGCCCTTGCGTGGCCCGAATAAGCGGCATATGAAACGTCTTGCTGGCAAAACCGTAACCCACCAAGCCCACATTAATAATTGCCTTCATTGCATTCCTTACTGGTCAATCCAAGCGGTTAACGATTGTGGCATGAGCCATGCGCGCAAACTAGATGCTGAAGCGATACCATCAAGGCATAAAATATCTTCATCTACTACCGAAGCGAGCCATGCTGTGAGTATCAATGCGCGTGAATTTTATCGTAATGGACCGTCTCACCGTGAACAGCGTGCCAGCAGTTTTGGGCTAATTCGACGGCAGTTTGATTTTCGCTCTATCGAGATTGGTCGCTGGGTGACAAGCGTCGAACGGGACCGTGCAGCGGAGCTATTTCACGATGCGCTGTGCGATTTAATGTTGATCCTTCAAGGGCCTGAAGCACTGATTTCGCTGCGCGGCTCGCTGGCATTGCAATATGGGTGCGGGGGCAGGCCGGGCGTGTCTGCACACTACGACCCTAACCAGCGCAGTTTTGCACTAGCTAAAAATGCCGGCCCCGGGAGTATCGCCCACGAATGGTTCCATGCCTTCGACCACTACATCACCAGTAAATGTTTTCGTGCGGCACCTAACCGTTCCTTTGCTTCTGTTGCCTGGCTGGCTGATGCTGCGCCTATATCTCACCCGCTTAACGATCGTTTGAGACAATGCTTTCAAGCCATTCTGTTGCAGCCGGAGGGCGACCAGCCAAGCGAACTGTTTAGGTACTCGGCCCAGGTGGATAAACAACTTGGCCAACTCTATTACAGTCAGCCTGAAGAGCTATGCGCGCGGGCGTTTGAGGCCTTTGTTCAAGACGCCACGGTTACTAACCACTTCTTGGTAAAAGGCACTAAAGCCTCGCCTGAAGCTGAGCGCGGACTTTACCCCCAAGGCGAACAACGCCAGCGGATTAACGACCTATTTGGCAAGTATTTTGCCGCGCTGGGCAAGGCACTGGAGAATGAAGGCCAAGCGAATACCCCAATGACTCACGCTTAAAGCCCCTGAGCGCCGCGGCGCAACCAATTATGCACGAAAGCCAGTTTATGGCGGGCATGCTGCGAAAGCACGAACGGGTACACATCCGCTAAGCCCATGGAGCGATTTATATGGTTAACGCCCACGGTGAGCGAGGCCGCAATATGGATCAGTTGGTCGGCATCTGGCTCTGAATAAGGGTCCCACCCAGGGCTGGGTATTTGCGGCGATGACAGACCAGTGGCGACAAAGCTGTCGGCAATATCGGTCAGATGCAGCAGATGGGCTGCCGTTTCCGCCCAGTCTTCATGGGGATGCGCGGATGCGTAACTTGTCAGGTAGTGCTGCTTCCATTCCGGCGGCGGGCCATTTTCGTAGTGGTAACGAAGCGCTGCCTGATAATCAATCCGCTCATCGCCGAACATGGCGCGGAAGGCATCCAGAAAATCTTCACGAAGGCTCAACCGCCACCACAGCATGTGGGCAATTTCATGGCGCATGTGGCCTATCATGGTGCGATACGGTTCTTCTAACGCCTCTCGACGCGTGGCAACCAACACCGGATCCACCTCCGCCACGCTAATCGTCACGATGCCTTCAGCATGCCCCATGGGGACCGGGGTAGGGCCTTCCGCCAGCAGATGAAATACGGGCCGTGCCCCAGGGTCCTCTGGCCGGAACCAATGCCAGCGACCGAGGTTATCTAGCGCCCAGCGCTTGGCCGCTTCAGTCTTCGCCCAGTTGGGGATAGCGTCAGGAATGGAAGGGTCAGGCGCCAGCGCCGTCATGGCACAGGAACGACAAAAAGCACCTTGTTCTGGCGCTATCCAGTTGCATCCAATTCTTTCCCTGTTAGCACAAAAGGGGGGCATTGGCACAAAAGCACGCGCCTGGGGATCGTAAGCGACGGGGGTGCCGTCTGCGGTATTGAGATTGTCGAACCAGAGATTACCCGTGCCGACCGGATTGGCAAAAACACGCATGAGGAGACACCTCCAAAAAAAACGTTAATAACCATCTTGCGCGCCCAGACCGCTCTCCCACAAGTGACAGCATATAAATAGCGACTTAGACACCTAAATGCCGCCAGTTGATACGCTGCTAAGCATCGTTAATGTGAAAACGTTTGCGATCGTAACACCTAGGCTGCAGTCAAACAGTTCATTCAAGCCGGGTCACTGGCTGGCGATCAGGATCGGCATACCACGGCAGGCTAAGGCGTGTGTTGCGCTCTAGTTCGGCAATCACCTGGGCACCCAGTAATAAAATAATGGCGCCAACTTCCAGGCTAAGTAGCACAATAACCAACGTCGCCAGGGAGCCATACACGGCGTTGACAAATGACAGATGGGTAAAATAGTAGACCAGCAGTAGCCGCACACCTTCCCATAGCAGTGCCGCCACGAACCCACCTACTACAGCCCGTCGCAACGCGATTTTCACCACCGGAAGCACTTTGTAGATGGCACTGAACAACAGAAATACCCCGACGAAACTGATCAGGTTAAGTACCGGTTCGGAAAACCGCGCCAGCGGCAGCTCCCGCTCAAAGATGGCCAGCACTAGTGAATTGAGTGAGCTGGCCAGAGTAACGACAAGTGTCAATGCCATTAGTCCCGCTCCCAACACCAACATAAAGGCGTAAGGCAGCATCACGGATACCCAGGCGCTGCGCCTAATATGCGGGGTCTCTGGCGCATGGAAGATAATCGCCAAGGCATCTTCGAGCATACGAAAGGCGAACGAGCTGAAGAGCAACATGACTGGAAAAACAAAGATACCGATCACATCGCGGGAATCCAGCAAGCCTCGGACAGCTTCAAGCAGCACTTCAGCATGCGCTGGCGTCAGGTGGCGCGCTTGTACGGCCAACACATTAAGCAAGTGCTGCTCATCCACTACTTGCGTCAACATAACGACTAGCAAAGCAAAGAGCGGCACGATGGAAAGCAAAATATTGTAGCCCACCCCGCCAGCCAGCAGAATGCCGCGGTTCTTGAGAAAGTTGCATAGCACTCGCCATGCAAAGTGGATCAGCCTGGGCAGCAGAAGGACGATGGCACTGAGGAATACGCGATATCGAACCATGGTTGGCCACTCTCCTTGTAAGCTCAGGCTATGATACGCCTATGACGCTGCCCATTTACAAGAATGACCGATAATTAACGGTTCGAGTGTTAGATGACAACCACGGCAAGGAAAAAAACCAGAACACCAAAAACAAAAAAGCCGCTGAAATCAGCGGCTTAATCTATATTCTTGGCGGAGGGGGAGGGATTCGAACCCTCGAAGCCTTTCGACTTACACACTTTCCAGGCGTGCTCCTTCGACCACTCGGACACCCCTCCGCGTTGTTTGCTCTTTTGAGACCGGCGTGGCCTTTCCCAGCAGAACGGCGCACATTCTATGGGCTAAGCTGCGAAATAGCAAGCCGTTTTCGGATCAGGCCCCAGGGAGGACCGCATAACTGCCAGTAGCATGCAGACACAGCGTGTCGCCGCAATACAGCTTTTGATCTAGCGCAATACGCCCCTTCCCACGCTCCCGTAGCGCTGCGTCGAGCAAGTCCGGCCCCTTGGGATCGCACGGCATGCATATCAAGCGGTAATCACCTGTCACCGGCGCATGAAAACGTTGACTGGCCTCTGCCACCACTACGTCGCGTGCCAGCCCGCGTTCACGCAGCCACAACGTTACCCAGCACCAGCCCTGCAGCGTGGTTTGCGCGGTTAGCGCACCGCCAAAGCCCGTGCCCTTGTCATTAAGGTTCGGCTCAAGCGCCAACTGCCAGGCAAGGGAATCGCTCTGACGAGCCATGTGAGTGATCCCCAGAGTACCAACCATGGGAATTGCCTCGCCCAACCATCGCTGAAAGGCCACCAGATCATCCGGGCCTTCGGGTAACGGTAAGCGCGGGTGCGGCACTCCGGCTTGACGGCTGGCTGCCATGGCTATCCCCAGCGTTCTACAAAATCAGTAACGTGATGCTGCGGTAGCGGCTTGTGTCGACCACCTGGCGTGCCGAGGTAGATAAAGGCAACCACTTCGTCGTCTTCCTCTAGGCTCAGTCCTTTACGCACCACTGGGTCAAAGGCGTACTTACCGCTGCGCCACATAGCACCCAGCCCGAGCGCGTGGGCGGCTAACAGAATGCCGTGGGCCGCACAGCCAGCAGAAATCACCTGCTCCATTTTGGGGACTTTGGCAATATCCGGCGTTACGCTGGCGATAACCGCAATCACCATGGGCGCACGCAGGGGTTTCTTACGCGCCGAATCAAGCGCCGCGTCATCGGCATGGGGGTCTTCTTGAAACTCGGCCTCGGCAAATAGCTCGCCCAAACGCTCGCGACCTTCACCACTAAACTCAATAAACCGCCAGGGACGCAGCTCTTTATGGTCGGGTGCGCGCAGCGCGGCCTGATAGATCGCGCTAAGCTGATCGGCGCTAGGGGCAGGCTCGGTCAACTTGCCCATGGAGCTACGTTCGTGCAGTAGCGTAAGTGCGTCCATGATGACTCCCATCTAATCAATGGTGTGAGCGCTAGGTTAGCGCAATCATTTACTGCCTTGCTAGGCGCTGCGGGCTAGGCGGCGCAAGCCCCGGGGTGGCCCGCCAAGGGCTGATATCCAACCCGCCGCGACGCACATAGCGCGCCAGCACCAACAGTTCACTGGGTTGGGCGTGGTGCATTAAGTCGGTAAAGATATGTTCGACACAATGCTCATGAAAATCCTGATGCTGACGGTAGCCGATCAAATAACGCAACAGCCCCTCGCGCTCCAGCTTAGGGCCTTTATAGCGAATCATCACGCTGCCCCAATCGGGCTGGCCCGTCACTGGACAGTTGGACTTTAATAGATGCGAGTAAAGCGTCTCTTCAACGACCTGCGCGCTAACCGCCAAATGCTCGGCACTGGGGGTGTAATCGTTGACGTCGATATCCAGCGCATCCAGACATTCCCCTGGCAAGCATTTAGGTGCCAGGGCCTCTGCGTCTACGTCGAAAAGCGTAACGCTAACGGGCGCACCTGCCGCACCCGCTAAATCTTGCGCTAACGTATTAATGACCTCATCTCGGTCGGCAAAGCGGGTTTGGTTGAAGCTGTTGAGGTAAAGCTTCCATGATTTTGACTCAATCAAGTTGGGTGAGTCGGCAGGTAAACGAAAGCGAGCCACCGCCACAATGGGTTTGCCGCGCCCATTCAACCAAGAGACCTCAAAAGCGTGCCATTCATCTTCACCGACAAACGGCAGGCTGCCCTCAACAATGCCTAGCGGGGCACGGTTCGCCGTGCGTGAAATGGGATAGAGAAGCCCAGGGTCGTAAGCGTCTGGATAAGCAGATTCACGTCCCAGCGGCGCGTGCGCAAGAGTATCGGGTCGATGCGACATGCTTTAACTCCGTATTCCTTTACCGCGCTCTAGCATACGCAACGCTATCGCGAAGAGGACCACAATAAAGCCCAACACAGCAGCCAGCGCCCAGCCAACGGGAATATCTGATACGCCTAAGAAACCATAACGGAAAACGTTCACCATGTATAAAATGGGGTTGAGCATCGACACGCCCTGCCAAAAATCCGGCAACATGGAAATCGAGTAAAACACCCCGCCCAGATAGGTAAGCGGCGTGAGAATAAAGGTGGGGACAATCGAAATATCGTCAAACTTGTCGGCCAACAGCGCGTTGATAAAACCACCGATGGAAAATAGCGCAGAGGTGAGCACCACCACCAGCACGGTAAGCAACGGATGCTCGACCGTCAGGCGGGTAAAAAACAGCGAAACCACGGTGACAATCAGCCCAACACCTAAACCGCGCGCCATACCCCCAAAAATAAAGCCGGATAAAATCACCCAGTTGGGCATGGGCGATACCATCAACTCCTCAATTGAACGCTGAAACTTGTTGGAGAAGAAGCTTGAGGCCACATTGGAGTAGCTATTGGTAATCACCGACATCATGATCAGGCCAGGGACAATAAAGTCCATGTAGGTGAAGCCGTCCATATCACCAATGCGCGAGCCAATCAGATTGCCGAAAATAATAAAATACATGGCCATGGTGATAGAGGGTGGCAACAACGTTTGTGGCCATATCCGCGTGAAACGCTTGATCTCTTTGAGCACCAGCGTCCACAAGGCGATAAGGGTTTGACTCGCATTCATACCCGCGCCTCCTTTGGTTGTTCGGCACGCTTATCGATCGCGTTTTGACTCCCCTCCACCATCGATACGAACATTTCCTCTAACCGGTTGGCGCGATTACGCATCGACACAACCTGCAAGCCCTGGTCGGTTAATGCACTGAACACATCGTTGAGTCGCTGACCGCGATGAACCACCAGCGACAACTGCGAGGCCTCCACCCGCTGGATATCGAACCCATCCACCACGGGGGCATCGCTGACAGGCGCCGCAAGATCCAGTAGAAAAGTTTCCCTACTCAGTTCGGCGAGCAACTCGCGCACGCTGGTATTACGGACAATTTCACCGTGGTTAATGATCGCAATATTGCGGCATAAACTCTCGGCTTCCTCCAGGTAATGCGTCGTGAGGATGATGGTGGTGCCTTCGTCGCGATTAATCCGCCGCATGTATTCCCACATGCTACGCCGCAGCTCGATATCAACTCCGGCGGTTGGCTCATCGAGAATCAGCAACTTGGGGCGATGCATCAAGGCACGCGCAATCATCAACCGCCGCTTCATGCCACCAGAAAGCATCCGCGCGCTGCCGTTGCGCTTATCCCATAACCCGAGATCAGTCAGTAGCTGCTCGGCGCGAGGCAAGGCCTCACGGCGCGTCATTCCATAATAGCCCGCTTGCGCCAGCACGATATCGAGGACTTTTTCAAACTGGTTAAAGTTAAACTCTTGAGGCACTACGCCCAACTGGTATTTAGCTTTAGCGAAGTCTTTATCGATATCGATGCCAAAGATCGACACCTTTCCCTGGGTTTTCTGCACCAGAGAACAGACCACACCCAACGTGGTGGATTTGCCTGCGCCGTTAGGGCCCAATAGCGCAAAAAAATCGCCCTGCTGGACGTCAAGATCAATACCTTTTAACGCTTGAAAGCCGTTGCCATACTGTTTGGTAAGGCCACGTATCGACAATGCCGGTTCGGCCATGAACATGTCCTGTCAGCAAAATGAGAAGGGTCGCTGCATGCGTAAGCACTAGATATTAGGGCGCAAACTTTTTTTTCAATCGGTTTTGCCGCATTAGGCAGGTACTGAAGAGACGAAAGGAAAGATGGGTGCGCTTGGAGCGGGAAAGGAGATTCGAACTCCCGACCCTCGCCTTGGCAAGGCGATGCTCTACCACTGAGCTATTCCCGCAACGCAAAAGAAAAGTACGAGATGGCGTCCCATAGGGGGTTCGAACCCCTGTTACCGCCGTGAAAGGGCGGTGTCCTGGACCACTAGACGAATGGGACACAGATAGAAGCGTTAGATTGTTTGGAGCGGGAAAGGAGATTCGAACTCCCGACCCTCGCCTTGGCAAGGCGATGCTCTACCACTGAGCTATTCCCGCTCGATAATACGCTTCACTTAACAAGATCTCGCTATCGGATTGGCGTCCCATAGGGGGTTCGAACCCCTGTTACCGCCGTGAAAGGGCGGTGTCCTGGACCACTAGACGAATGGGACACAGCTGGAGCGGGAAAGGAGATTCGACCGGGCTGGCGTTCCAGCTCACGACCCTCACCTACTTTTCCACACAATCCAATTGGAGCGGGAAAGGAGATTCGAACTCCCGACCCTCGCCTTGGCAAGGCGATGCTCTACCACTGAGCTATTCCCGCATTCCGATACCTTGACGATTGAGTTGGCGTCCCATAGGGGGTTCGAACCCCTGTTACCGCCGTGAAAGGGCGGTGTCCTAGACCACTAGACGAATGGGACGTCGCAATGCCTCGTCGAGGTGGCGCGTATGTTACTCAGCCCTTATTAAACTGTCAAGCAGTTCCCTCTCGGCCGCCCCTGCCTATTGAGCCATGCGCCAGCGTGGATATTACCCACTACAACCGCTTCACCGTAGTGCATTTAACGTCATATGACGCTCACTATTAGTGCGTAGTACACAACCACCTCAGATACCAACAACCGACAAACGCAGTAAAAATCTTTTATTTAAAATAAATCGATTTTATGGCATGCCGCTTGCTAACACCTTGTTGGGACACGATTGATTCATTGACCGCCACGAGGTGCCTTATGACCTTTACACGCCGCAAGTTTCTTACCACTGCCGCTGTATCTTCCACTGCTGGGTTGGTGCTCGGCGCCCCCAGCATTGCAAGAGCACAGTCGTCCGACACCTTTAACTGGCGTATGACCAATGCCTACGGGCCTGGGTCGCCATTTTATGTCGAAGGTCCAGGGAGCCCCACCGACGTTATTGACAAGATCAACACCATGTCGGGCGGACGCCTCAACATTCAACACTTTGCAGCGGGAGAGCTCATCCCCGCGCTTGAAGGGTTTGAAGCGGTGCAGAGCGGCACCATCGAAATGAACGCAGCCAACAGTTACTTCTGGTCGGGTACGACCTTTGCCGCCCAGTACTTCACCACCGTGCCCTTCGGCATGAGTTTTATGGGCCATATGGCATGGCTATACCACGGCGGAGGTTTGGAGCTGTGGCACGAGCTATACGAGCCGTATGGCATGGTGGCTTTCCCGTTGAACAACACCGGCGTGCAGATGACCGGCTGGTTCCGCGAACCCATTGAAGACATTGGCCAGCTTGACGGTCTGCGCATGCGCGTACCGGGCCTCGCTGGCAAGGTATACGCCTCCCTTGGAGTGGATGCCCGCGTACTCCCTGGCGGCGAGATATTCCCGGCGCTGGAACGCGGCGTGATTGATGCTGCAGAGTTCGTCGGCCCCTACCAAGACCGCCGCATGGGCCTTCAAGACGCCGCCAAATACTATTACACCACCGGCTGGCACGAACCCTCCACCACGGGTGAACTGCTGATTGCTAAAGATCAATGGGACAGCCTGCCCGAGGATCTGCAAATGATTGTTCGCTCGGCATGTATGGCGGCCTGCCTTGAGAGCCTGACATGGTCGGAGGCTGTCAACGGCGAAGCCCTGACCGACCTGGTCGACAACCATGGTGTGACTGCTAGCCAACTACCAGAACCGATTGTGGATGCACTCCGCGAAGCCACGCTGGATACCCTTGAAACCGAAGCCAATGACGACGCCGAAGTACGCAAGATTCACGATAGCTACATGGCGTTTAAAGCCAAACACGACCGCTGGGCTGGTGCCAGCGAACGCGCTTGGCTAAGCAATATCATCGGAGTGTGATATGCAAGCCGTAGAAAACCTAGTCAAAGGCATTGAGGCACTGGTCCGGCTATTTGGCCGGATCGCCGCCTGGACTTGCGTAGTATTAGTGGCGTTGGTATCCAGCGATGTAATACTTCGTTACCTGTTCGATATCGGGGCCGTTTGGCTGCAAGAGCTTCAGTGGCATCTGATATCGCCCATTGCCCTGTTTGGCATGGCGTACTTACTGCTCAACGACGAACAAGTCAGGGTAGATGTGTTTTACGAGCATTTTCCGGCGCTCGTAAAACGCGTCATCGAAGTAATTGGTGGCCTAGCGCTGCTTGTTATGGGCTTGTATATCGCTTGGCTAACGCTTCCCTGGGTCGCGCAATCGTTTGGCCGCGGTGAAGCCTCACCGAACCCTGGCGGCCTCCCCTGGCGCTGGCTGTTAAAAGCATTCATCCCGTTTGGTTTCACCCTGCTCGCACTGCAAGGGCTTGCTCATGCGCTGCGCAATGCGCTCGCGCTTCCCGCACAAGGTGACTGACCTATGTCTTTAAATGAATGGCTTGCGATCGGCATGATCGGAGCCTTTTTCGTTATGCTGCTGATTGGCATTCCAGTGGCGATTAGCATCGCGACGACCGCATTTGTGTTTGGCTTCATCGGCTTTGGGCCGGTGCTATTTAACCTTCTGCCGTCGCGCATCTATGGCGTGGTGACCAACTACACCTTTATGGCCATCCCTCTGTTCGTGTTTATGGGCGTTATGCTTGAGAAATCCAAGCTTGCCGAAGAGTTGATTGACGTCATCGGCCACGTATTTGGCAATCTCTCCGGCGGCATGGGCGTGGCGATTATCTTTGTCGGCGTACTGCTAGGGGCCGCCACCGGGATTGTGGGGGCCACCATTGTCACACTGGGCCTGCTCACGCTTCCCACCCTGTTGCGCCGTGGCTACCCGAAAACGTTGGCAACCGGAATGATTTGTGCCTCCGGCACCCTCGGGCAAATTATCCCCCCAAGCTTGGTGCTCATCTTATTAGCCGAAATTTTGGGTGAATCCGTTGGCACCATGTTCGCCGCCGCGATGCTGCCAGGGCTAACCCTGGCGGCAGTTTACATCATCGCGATTCTCGCCCTTGCGGCCTGGAAACCCCACTTAATGCCGCCCATCCCCGCAGAAGAACGCGCTCAACTAAGTAAAGCACAGTTGATGCGTAAGGTCGTGCGGGTGGTAGGGCCACCGGTAGGCTTGGTGGTTGCCGTTTTAGGATCGATCATCGGCGGCATTGCCGCACCGACCGAAGCTGCTGCCATGGGAGCGCTGGGTGCAATGGTATTTGTCGCAGGCTCCGGGCGACTGAGTTTTAACCTGCTCAACGAAGTCGCTAAAGCAACGCTTATTATCTCTGCGATGGTATTTTTCATCTTGATCAGCGCGCAGGTATTTGGTTTGGCGTTTCGTGGCCTGGGCGGCGAGCACTTAGTCGCCCGGATGTTCGAGTGGGTGCCCGGCGGCGAAATAGGCGCCCTGCTATTCATGCTGCTGTTGATGTTCATTCTGGGCTTCTTTCTCGAATGGATCGAGATTAGCTATATTGCCTTGCCGTTATTCTTACCTTTTTTTATTCAGCTAGGCGTCGACATGGTATGGCTGGGTATTTTGGTGGGGCTGGTGTTGCAGACCTCGTTTTTAACTCCACCCTTTGGTTGGTCACTGTTCTTCCTGAAAGGCGTCGCCCCCAAAGGCGTCACGACGCTGGATATCTATCTCGGCGTACTACCGTTTATCGCCTTGCAGTTTCTCGCCATTGCCCTGGTGATACTATTTCCCAGTATCGCCACGTGGCTACCTAATGCCATCGGCTGGTAATCGCCGGGCTCAACAGTAAAAGGATAAGATATGCTTCATACGCAACGTAGCTATGGCGGCAGCTGTGTCGCCCCTCACCATCTGGCCGCAAGTGCGGGGCGCGACGTCCTCAAGCAAGGCGGTAACGCCGTAGAAGCGATGGTAGCCGCTGCCGCCACCATCGCCGTGGTCTACCCGCATATGAACGCCCTGGGCGGCGATGGCTTCTGGTTAATCCATGAACCTGGCAAAGCACCGGTGGCCATTGATGCCTGCGGCCCGGCTGCGGGCTTGGCCAATGTAGACTTCTATGCGGGCGACGCTCACATTCCCGAGCGTGGACCTAAAGCGGCCCTCACCATGGGAGGTACGGTAAGCGGTTGGCAGGAGGCGTTATCGGTTGCCGCCGACTGGGGCCAAGCCCTGCCGTTGACGACGCTGCTGGCCGACGCCATTGGCCATGCACAAAATGGCGTAACGGTTTCAAAGAGCCAGGAAACCCTGACCGCCAAGCACCTCGAACGGTTATCGCCCAGCCCTGGCTTTAGCGAGTCGCTGCTAGTGAACGGCAGAGCCCCCCTTGAAGGCGAGCGGCTGCGCCAGCCGCGCCTAGCCGCGACGCTTGAACGTCTGGCCACGGCAGGTCTGGATGATTTTTATCGCGGGGAGCTTGCCGCCAGCATGGCGCGGGACCTGGAAGCGCTGGGCAGTCCATTGCGTTTGGATGATTTTCACGCGTATCGCGCCCAGCGGGTGACACCGCTTGAAGTGACTCTCGCCGACGCTACTCTGTATAACCTGCCAGCCCCCACCCAAGGGGTGGCATCATTGATGATTCTCGCCATTTACGAGCGCATCAAAGCCAAACAACCCAATGGCTTCGCCCACCTGCATGGCCTGATTGAAGCCACCAAGCGTGCCTTTATGCTGCGCGACCAGTACGTGACCGACCCGGACCGTACCCCCACTCCACTTCAGGCGTTACTCAGTGACGAGCGCATTGACGCTGAGGCCGCTCAGATTAATGCCTCACAGGCGCTGCCTTGGCCCTATGAAGCCGCAAAAGGCGACACCATCTGGATGGGCACGGTGGATAACGAGGGCCGGGCGGTTAGCTTTATCCAAAGCATTTATTGGGAATTTGGCAGCGGCGTGGTGTTGCCGGAAAGCGGTGTGCTGTGGCAAAACCGCGGCATAAGCTTCTCGCTCGACCCTGCGGCGTTACGCGGGCTCGCTCCAGGGCGCAAACCCTTCCATACGCTTAATCCGGCGCTTGCCCGGTTTAACGATGGGCGCACCATGGTCTATGGCACTATGGGTGGTGAGGGACAGCCGCAAACTCAAGCGGCGGTCTTCTCGCGCTACGCCTTCCATCAAATGCCATTGCAGCAAGCGATTACCGCACCACGTTGGCTTTTGGGCCGCACTTGGGGCGAATCGAGCATGAACCTAAAACTCGAAGATCGTTTTGATAATGCGCTAGTGACAGCGCTGAACAAGGCTGGCCACGACGTGGAAGTTCTCAACGAGTCCTTCAGTGACACGATGGGGCATGCCGGGGGCATCGTTCACCACCCTAACGGGCTGATTGAAAGCGCCCACGACCCCCGGAGTAACGGCGGTGCGGTTAGCGTTTGACGGTATGGCTGGCGATTTTGTCGAATATTGCGCATCCTGAACTCAGGTAGGCGACCACTGTCATTTACAGGTAGGGTATTAGCCAGCGAGACATAAGCGGGAGAGGAGACCCCCTATGGCGAAAATCGACAAATCCCCAGACCAATGGCGTGAACAACTTACGCCAGAGCAGTACCGCGTCACCCGCGAAAAAGGCACAGAGCGTCCGTTTACGGGCGATTATCAGGTCAGTGATACCCAAGGCATCTACCACTGTGTTTGCTGCCACGCACCGCTGTTTGAGAACGAGCACAAATTTGATGCCGGCTGCGGCTGGCCCAGTTTTGACCGTCCTCTCGGCACTCGCTGCATTGAGGAACACCAGGACACATCCCATGGGATGGCCCGCACCGAAGTGGTGTGCGCCCACTGCGACGCCCACCTGGGTCACGTCTTTCCTGACGGCCCACCCCAAAGCACCGGATTACGCTACTGTATCAACTCGGTATCGTTAGAGTTTCATCCCGACGAATAAAACCAAAAAAGCTTTGCGCCCGCCAGTTCAGGATGGCGGGCGCAGTTAACGCTTAAAACTCATCCCATTGGTCAGCACTGACGCTCTGCGCTTCGCGCTGTTTAGACGATGACGAATGGTTGGGCAGTGCCTTGGCTGTTTTATCTGTCGCTTGATTCATTCTGGACAAATGTTCACGGGCGGTTTTAATGCTTTCTTCCTGAGCCCCTTCCAAGCGGAACGCATCCACCACGTTGGCCAGCTCAAAGGCCTCAAGCGCTAGGTTATCCGCGGACGCGGCAATCGACTGCACCTTCGTGGCATTTTGCTGGGTGACATTATCCATTTCGGCAATTGCCGCGTTGATTTGCCCGATGCCACTACTTTGCTCGCTAGAGGCCGTACTGATCGACTCCATCAGCTCGCTCACGCGGTTGACCTGATGCATAACGGCGTCAATCGCTTTTTCCGCCTGCTCAACGGCGCTGCGGCCACCGGTGACCTCCTGGGTAGTACTATCGATCATGCGGCGAATTTCCTGGGCGGCTTCAGCGCTGCGTCCGGCAAGGTTGCGCACCTCGCTGGCCACCACCGCAAACCCGCGCCCGTGCTCACCGGCCCTTGCCGCCTCGACCGAGGCATTCAAAGCAAGAATATTGGTTTGGAACGCAATACCGTCGATTACGCTGATCATCTCGGTCATTTTTTCAGCACTTTGGGCAATCCGCTGCATACGCTCAACCAGCTGCTGCATCTGTTCGCCGGTTTGCTGAGTGCTGCGCGCATTTTGTACCGCCAATTCGCTCGCCTGACGGGCGTTATCGGTATTTTGCTGCACGGTCGACGTCATTTCTTCCATGCTCGAGGCGGTCTCTTGCAGTGACGATGCCTGCTGTTCGGTGCGCGATGCCAGTTCCTCATTTTCGGCGGCAATTTGCTGAACCGCAGGCGTTACCACCGATACACGGCTTTCAACGTCGCCAACAATACCTGATAGGCTAAAGCGCATCGTATCCAGTGAGTAAAGGAGTTCGCCCAGCTCATCGCCGGTTTGGCGGCGCTCCCGGGCAGCCAAGTTACCGGCGGCAATCTGAAAGGTAATATAACGCGCGCCCGCTAGACTGCGCATAACCGATTTCAAAATCAGCATGCTCAGGCCAATCATGACCAACGCACCCAACCCCATTAGCACCAGCTGGGCAACCACCATTTGCTGTCGACCTTGCTGCGCCTCAGACAACATATCTGCGGCCAGTGCGCGTTCACTTTGCACCAGTTGGCTGACCTGCTCACGCAAGGCCCGCGCGCTTGGCACGGCTACATCGTTTAACGCTTCAAAAGCGCCAAAGCCGTTGCCATCCACAAGCGCCGTGGTCGCTTGATCCACGCCGTTGCTCCAATTGTCCAACGCATTGCCAAAGGACTGTATCACCTCACTGCTTTGGTCTTCGTCAGCCCGGTACTCATCCCAACTAAGCCGGATGCTATCCAGCTCAGCCATCAAGGCCTCTGACATTTCGTCGGCTTCTACACTGCGTGGATTGCGTACGGCAGGCTCTAACTGTTCCATCACCTGTCCAACGGTTTGTTCAATACGTTGCAGGTTGGCGACGTCATCAAGCCCTGAACGGCTCAGGGTATCCAAGCGCTCGCCAGACACCATCAGCCCGTAAATGCCCAGCCCGCCTGCCAAACCAAGCAGCAATAATGCCGCCGCCACCATGCCGATTAACTTGGCACGCAGGCTAGTGACTCTAAAGCGCGAGAGCATTCCCGTGAGCCCCTTACGCCGCAGCGTACCGCGCACCAGCGTGTAGTGCCTGGATTTGCCCTTCTCACGCATCTCGGCGTAGATCTTTTCGGCCTTGGCCACTGCCTTGGGGCTGGCCTTTCGGCGTACTGAGGTGTAACCCACGATACGATCACCGTCGCGCAACGGTGCAAGGGTGGCATGTACCCAGTAATGGTCGCCGTTTTTACGGCGGTTCTTGACCAGGCCCTGCCAGGTGGTGCCTGACTTCAGGGTTTTCCATAAATCCGCAAAGGCCGCTTCCGGCATATCCGGGTGGCGAATAATATTATGCGGTGCGCCAATCAACTCATCGCGGGAGTAGCCGCTCACTTCAACAAAGGTGGGATTCGCGTAGGTGACGTTACCTTTCAAATCTGAGCGCGATATCAGCACGGTTTCTTCTGTTAACGGATATTCTTGCTGCGTGACGGGTTGGTTGTTGCGCATGGTGGTCCCTGGAAAGAATGTTTTTTTTAAAAAAGCTATTACGTTTATCGGCCATTCACGCAAAAACTAAATAGTGATTTACAAAGAAAAAAACGCTACCCGTAGGGATAGCGTTTTAAAGATTATTCAGGATTAAGCGTTAATGACTAGATGACCTACTTTAACGATAAGCATCGATACCAGTGCCATCAATTAAGCGAGTCAATTGTTATTAATTCACTTAATTAGCTATTTGAATACTACCTTGGCCACGTCGCGATAGCGGTTGGCAAAGTGCACTGTCATCCCCTCCTTCAGATAATCGGGCAGCTCTTCATAATCGCGCCGGTTGGCCTCGGGCAATATCACTTCAAAGATATCGCTGCGGCGGGCGGCAATCACTTTTTCGCGGATACCCCCGACGGGCAATACTTGCCCAGTTAAGGTCAGCTCTCCCGTCATGGCGAGAGGACGATCAATGGCCTGGTGCCTTGCAAGCGACATCAGCGCGGTGGTCATGGAAACCCCCGCCGAGGGGCCGTCTTTGGGCGTGGCGCCTTCCGGTACATGCAAGTGCACAAAAGCCGAGTCGAAAAAGTCGCTATCAGCTCCGTATTCCTGCAGGTGGCCAAGCGTATAGCTATAGGCAATATTGGCCGACTCCTGCATCACGTCACCCAGTTTGCCAGTGAGCTTAAAGCCACGGTCCAGCGAATGTACCTTGCCCGCTTCGATGGGCAAGGTAGCCCCGCCCATGGAGGTCCAGGCAAGCCCCGTGACCACGCCCTCACCTGTTAGGACTTTTTCTTTCCGGAAGATCGGCGCGCCTAAAAATTCTTCAAGGTTTTTTACCGACACCTTAACCGTCTCAATGCCTTCTTCAAGCAGCTTGACGGCAGCCTTGCGCACGATGCGATGCAACTGCTTTTCTAACTGACGCACACCCGCCTCACGGGCATAGCCTTCTATCACTTGCTTAAGCGCAGCGTCGGATAGCTGAATACGCTTTTTCGCCAGATTGTCGCGTTTTAGAAGCTTGGGCCACAGGTGATTCTTGGCGATCGCCAGCTTTTCTTCGGCAATGTAGCCCGACAGGCGAATTTGCTCCATACGATCAAGCAGCGGCCCGGGAATCGAATCCAAGGTGTTGGCCGTACACACAAATAACACCTTGGAGAGGTCCATACGGACGTCCAAATAGTGGTCGAGAAAGTCGACGTTTTGCTCTGGGTCCAACACCTCGAGCAGTGCTGATGCCGGGTCGCCCTGAAACGACTGGCCTAGCTTGTCGATTTCATCCAGCATGATCACCGGATTTTCAACTTCTACTTCCTTGAAAGCCTGAACCAATTTACCTGGCATGGCCCCCACATAGGTACGCCGATGCCCTTTGATCTCGGCCTCGTCACGCATACCGCCGACGGAGAAGCGATAAAACTGGCGCCCCAGCGCTTCAGCAATCGAGCGGCCAACGGATGTTTTACCTACCCCGGGCGGACCTACCAGCAGCACAATGGAGCCGCCCACATCGCCCTTGAACGAGCCTTCAGCGAGGAACTCAATAATCCGCTCTTTAACATCTTTCAGCCCGTCGTGGTCGCGGTCCAGCACTTGTCTTGCATGCCCCAGGTCCAACTGGTCCTGGCTGGTGACGCCCCAAGGGAGTGAGGTCAGCCAATCCAGGTAGTTGCGCGTCGTGCCGTATTCGGGCGACCCGGTTTCCAACACGCTGAGCTTATCCAACTCGTCGTCGATACGCGACTGGACGCGCTCGGGCACTACTAGCGACTCTAACCGTGCACGAAAGGTATCAACGTCGTTTTCGCGGTCGTCTTTTGAGATACCCAACTCGCGCTGAATGACTTTCAACTGCTCACGTAGGAAAAACTCGCGCTGACGTTCCTGCATTTGCGCGTTGACCTGCTCACTGATTTCACTTTGCAACTGAGCAACATCAATTTCTTTGCGCAACAGCGGCAGCACTTTTTGCATCCGCTCGGCGACGTCCAGCGTCGATAGCACGTCTTGAAGTTCTGGCCCTTTGGCGGAGGTAATAGCCGCCGCGAAATCAGTCAGCGGGCCTGGCTGGTGGGGGCTGAAGCGATTTAAGTAGTGTTTGAGCTCCTCTCCATACAGCGGGTTAATGGGCAACAATTCCTTAATCCCATTAATAATCGCCATGGCATAAGCGCGGGTCTCTTCGTTTTCCGCATCTACCGGCTCTTTAGGGTAGCTAACTTCAACGAGGTAAGGCGGAGTGGTCGAAAGCCAGCGCTTAATTTTAAACCGCTGAAGCCCCTGGGCAATAAACTGGATTTGCTGATCTTCGCCCTTCATCTTGTGGACTTTCACCGCCGTGCCAATTTCCGGAAAGCCCTCGCTATCCAATGAATCGACACCGTGCTCACCGACATAGGCAACCCCGACGGTATGGTGAGGCGTGTTGCCCACACGACGCATGGTTTCTTCCCAGCGCTCACGGTTGATCACCAGGGGTTGCACTTGAGCGGGAAAGAAAGGCCGATTATGGATCGGCAATAGGTAAATACGCTCGGGGAGCATGTCACTGGCGGGCACCAGCGAGTTTATGCGCTCGCCGTCTGATCGGAACTGATCGCCTTCGCTCTGCGAAGTCGAATCGTTATCGCCCTGAACGTTAAACTGGTCGTCTCGGTCAAATTCCTGGTCGCTCATGCACCCTCCAATCAGCACCTGCCGGTGGCGATTGCCGCTCGGCTTTGTGATGGAAATGCGGGCGCTTCAGGCAAACTTCAACCGTTTAATGATCAGGCCATAGCTCAGGCATGGGGCGACCATTAACTCGCCACTGGCCGCGAACCACATCGAACGCTAGCTCCCGAGTACCTAACGGTAGCCCAAGCCAGAGAGCCGCGACGGTCGGCGCATCGTGCCAGGTAAAATCACCGTCGATACGTTCACGCCAACGGGCTTGCTCCTCGGGCTCACCTAGCAGAGTGGCATCTAGCTCGTCTAGTCGGCGGTTATCAAAAAATAGCGCCCCATCGGCATCCAGACGAATACCCAACAGAGGACTCTCGACGGTCGCGGTGGAAACGTCTAAGCGCGGCGAGTCACTTAACAACTGACGCAAATCTGGCTGAAGACGCGTTAAGGTGCCTTCGGCCATAGGCAAGCGTGCATCACCCCAAGCGGCCTCCTGACGTAACTGGCGAATCGTCTCGCGTAAGGCATCCGCATTAATCCGCGAAAGCTCCATCACCATGTGGCCGTTCTGCAAAAGCGCCGTGTCTGGCGTTTCAGAGGGCACCCTCACCTCACCAATGCTGAGCTCGCCTTTTATGCGCAGTTCCTGCTCGTCGAGTATCATCCGACTGTTCACATCAAGCGGCGCCACGTGGACGTCAAAGGAAGGATAAGACAATGCCAGGTTGTCGATATGCAGATAGTCACGCTGGGTGAAGTGGTAGGCATCTTCAGTGTAGGTATAGCGACTCTCGAGCACCGAGGGGCCTAAGCGCAGCTCAGCCGGGCCGTCGGTAATAGTCAGTTGATCCATTGCCGCCCGCATTCGCCAGTCCCCATAAACACCCTCCAAACGCAGTCGGCCACCACGCACGCCTAGCTCTCTGCCATTTTGCTGAATGATAAAGGGTGCCAGCGCCAAGCGTAGATCACTGTGCCCGCTGAGCGTATGGTAACTACCTTTCCAGCGAGGTACTGACGGCGCTGAGACCTCCCCAAGCGCCTGTTGCAAGACGGTGTCCAGGCGGGGTAACAGCGTGCCTTCGACATCCGTGCTTAAGATACCGTGGCGGGCGTTATAGTTAAGCTCCAAACGCCAGGGACGCCCAAGCAACGGAGAAAGAATCAGCCGTCCTTGCGAACTTAACCAGCCCTGCTCACTTTCAGTGCGAGTGACACGCCACTCGCCACGCGCGGCTAGGTCGTCCAGCGCCTGGCGCAGGCTTCTCTCGAACAACACGCTGGAAAGCAGTTGCGCGGCCATCCATAGCACGGCAATGACAGCCAACACGGGGACAATCAAACGTTCCTTGCGCATGGCGTCTCCCTTGAGCCAAACGCGCCGACAAGCGGCGTTTTTTTAACGATCAGTGCAACCAAAACCAAAGGTGCATAATGCTCCAAGCGTAAATCCCTGCCATCACATCGTCGATCATAATGCCAAACCCGCCGGCCACTCGCCGATCAGCCCAGCGGATGGGCCATGGTTTGAACACATCGAAAATGCGGAACACTACAAATCCCCATAAAGCAGATTCCCATGAAAACGGCACCGCTGCCATGGTAATCCAATAACCGACAAACTCATCCCAGACGATCCCAGAGTGGTCATGCACCCCCAAATCATGGGACGTTCTATCGCACAGCCAGACGCCAATCACAAAGGCAACAAACACAATACTTAGGTACCAGCCTAGCGATAAATCCGCCATTAACCAATAAAAGGGAATCGCGGCCAGCGTACCAAACGTACCTGGCGCCCAAGGCACGGCACCACTACCAAGCCCGAAGGCAAAAAAGTGCGTGGGCCGACGCCAAACGCTGGCAGGGGCATGGTTCATGGCGTCTCTCCCTTGAAATGCTGCCAGCCGTGGTAGCGCTGAAGGGGAAGTCCATGCACGCCTAGCGTGTCGCTACACTCGCCAATCACGTGGAGCGGAACACCTAGCGCGTCAAGCTGCTGCCGCGCTTGATCAACATTCCCGGCTGGTAACGTCACCAGTAGTTCATAGTCGTCGCCCCCGGTCAATGCGGCTTGGCGCGCAGCCTCTTGACCCAGGGCGTGTTTTAGCCCTTCAGCCAACGGCAGCGCATCCAGGGATAGTGAAGCTCCCACGCCAGACGCCTCGCGCAGGTGGCCCAAATCGGCCAACAGTCCATCCGAAATATCGATCGCCGAACTGGCTAACTCGCGCAGCGCTTCGCCGGCCGCTAAACGCGGCGTCGGCCATAAATAACGCGCCAGCAGTGGGTGCGCCCTATCACGCTCGCCCTTTTGCCACAGCGCTAAGCCGCCCGCACCACCGCCTAGCGCGCCTGTTACGGCAATCACGTCGCCAGGCTGAGCACCGCTACGCGTTAGTGCCTTGGTGTTAGGCACTTCCCCCATAACCGTCACAGCAATGGAAAGCGAGCCCGAGGTTACGTCACCACCCGCAAGTGTGGTTGCGTGTTGCTCAGCCAGTGCGGCAAAGCCACGCGCGTATCCTGCAAGCCAAGCATGGACGGCTTGATCATCGCCAAACTGTGCCTGATCTAGCGTCAAGGCCATGACACACCAACGCGAGGCGGCGCCCATTGCCGCCAAGTCACTCAGCGCCACGGCCAGCGCACGGTGGCCAATAGCATCGGCAGGCGCATCGCTTGGAAAGTGAACATCCGCCACCGAGGTATCCACGCTGACGACTAGCTGGTGCCCCGGCTGAGGCGTCAGCAGGGCAGCATCATCGCCTACACCCAACGCCACGCCATGTTGGCGGGCATTGTCACAAGGCAACGTAAAATAACGTCGGATTACATCAAATTCGGCAAGCACAAAGGCCCCTTAAACGCAGCGTCAGCACGAGCGCGAAATCACCCAGCCCATTGGGCCGGTTAGCGACGACGCGCGCTGACCTCGGCACTCCGCAAGCGAATAGCCAACTTGTCGAGAATACCGTTCACGTATTTATGGCCGTCGGTGGCACCAAACGATTTGGCCAGCTCAACACCTTCGTTAATAACGACGCGATAAGGCACTTCCATTCGCCGGGATAGCTCGTAGGCCCCTAGACGAAGGATAGCCAGTTCAACGGCATCCAGGTCTTGCAACCGGCGATCAAGCAGCGGCGATATTTCCCGGTCCAAATCCGCTTTAAAGCGAGCCGTATTGTGCAGCAGTTCATGAAACAGGGCCTGATCAGCGATTTCCATCACTTTGGACCAATTTTCATAATCTTCCAGGTCGTCATCTGGCACTTGGCTACGGAATTCCGCTTCAATGGCGCTGATTGACTTACCCGTCATATGCCACTGATATAGCCCTTGCACCGCCAGCTCGCGCGCCGCTTGTCGGCCCTGCTGGGCAGCCGAGGGCTTACGCTCACTCATGTGTATCCCCAGGCGCAATAGCGCGCAGCAACGAGACCATTTCCATCGCGGCCATGGCCGCTTCCGTACCTTTGTTACCGGCTTTGGTACCGGCACGTTCGATGGCTTGCTCGATTGTCTCAACGGTCAGCACGCCATTGGCAATCGGCGTATCGAACTCGAGTTGCAGCTGGTTGAGGGCAGTGTTACAGCCGCCCGCCACATACTCAAAATGCGGCGTACCGCCACGAATCACGGCGCCAAGCGCGATGACTGCATCGGGCTTCACCACCTTGAGCACGCGTTTGACGGCCAGCGGCAGTTCCCAGGCACCCGGGACGTGCACGATGTCGATATGCTCCATGTCGACGCCGTGACGCACCAGGCTGTCTACGGCGCCTTCCACCAGACTATCCACCACATGATGGTTGAAACGGCCAACTACGATGACGTACCGGCCATCAACGTCGACGTAGGTGCCTTCAACTTGAGAAAGGGATTGCATCAATTTATACCTGCTAAGAAGTTGGCTCATCGGAAGTATCATTCGGGCCCAATCGTTCAACGACTTCAAGATCAAAGCCGGAAAGCGCCGAAAACTTCCACGGTGAACTAAGTAAGCGCATTTTACCCACGCCAAGATGGCGCAGTATTTGCGAGCCGGTGCCAATGGTTAAGTAGTTGCCGGCTCCGTCAGAATCGCTGGTGCGCGGCTGGCGGACGCGTTCTAAAAAAATATCCAACTGATCTTTAAGGTCTTGATGCGGTCGTCCATCGTCAATGAGCACCAGGACACCTGCCGGGGCCGCGGCGATTTCCATCAGCGCTCGCTGGGCATCCCAACGACACTGCTCGCCTTTGGTAAGCCCCAGCACATCGCGTAGCGTATCGGCCAAATGCACCCTCACCGTGGTGGGCGCCTCAGGCGTGGGCTGCCCCTTGACCAGCGCCAGATGATGCGCACCCTGGATACGGTCACGAAACACGTGCAACGTCATCTCGCCCTGGGTGGTCATGATCGGCGAAGTTTCCAGATGATCGACGGTCTGCTCATTGACGATACGGTAATGGATCAGGTCAGCTATGGTGCCCATCTTGATGCCGTGCTCACGGGCGAAAGCTTCAAGCTCGGAGCGACGCGCCATGCTGCCGTCGTCGTTCATGACTTCACAAATCACACCACTCGGCTCACAACCCGCCAGAGCAGCCAAATCACAGGCTGCCTCGGTATGACCAGCACGACGCAGCACGCCGCCCGGCTCGGCCATCAGGGGGAAAATATGCCCCGGTTGGACGATATCCGTGGGTTTGGCATGCGGGGCGACGGCCGCCTGGACAGTGCGCGCGCGGTCAGCCGCTGAAATCCCAGTGGTTACCCCTTCGGTGGCTTCAATGGAAAGGGTGAACTTGGTCCCAAACCCTGAGCCGTTGTCGCGCACCATCAGCGGTAAGTTAAGCTGCTCGCAGCGAGCCCGCGTCATCGGCAGACAAATTAAGCCGCGGGCAAAACGTGCCATAAAGTTGATATGTTCCGCCTGGACTTTTTCGGCGGCCATGATGATATCACCTTCATTTTCGCGATCCTCATCGTCCATGAGAATCACCATTTTGCCCTGGCGAATATCGTCGACCAGTTCGGCAATGGGGGCTAATTCCCCAGAGGAAGCGTGCGCCATGGAATCTCCAAAAGGTTGTCGCAATGGGTGCGATTTCGCGCGTCAGGGTACCTTGGTATCGTCGCTTGCGCCAGTCACTAACGGTGAGGCGATAATCCGCCAATCCCGACCCACTGCCCGAACATCATGAATGGTGAGGCGCTGCTGATCAGCCATCAGGGTAAGTCCTGGCAGAGCAAAAAGCGGTCGAGCTTCTCCCCCTAACAGCGTAGGTGCAATGAATAGCTGCATTTCATCGATCAAGCCCGCGTTGATCATCGCCCCCGCCAGAGTCGCTCCGGTTTCGACCAGCAGCTCATTGACCTCTTCGTTGACCGTCAGCCATTCGAGCAAAGCGGGCAGGTCCACCCGGCCTTGTGGGTCGGCAGGTAAAGTCTGCACCTCTGCGCCTGCTCCAATCAGCCGCTCACGCTTGTCGGCGTCGTGAGACGGCGTGGTCATGATCAGAGTGCGCCCAGGCGCTCGCAAACAGGCAGCAGCAAGCGGCAGCCGCAGCTGGCTATCAACAATGACCCTAAGCGGCTGACGACCAGCCACTTCCTCGGCGTCGTCCAGACCAAGTTGCTCGGCGCGCACGGTCAGCCGCGAGTCGTCCATAATCACCGACTCAACGCCGCTAAGAATCGCACTGGAACGGGCGCGCAGTCGTTGCACCTGAGCACGCGCCTCGGGACCAGTAATCCACTGTGATTCTCCCGACCCCATGGCGGTGCGGCCATCCAAGCTCATCGCCATTTTCATACGCACGAAGGGACGCTTGGACGCCATACGAGCGATAAAACCTGGATTAAGTGCCCGGGCATCCGAGGCTAGCAAACCCACGGACACCTCGATACCCGCCTCTTCCAGCATGCGAATGCCCCGACCGCTAACCTGGGGGTTAGGATCGACCATTGCCACCACCACCCGCGCCACCTGAGCGGCTTGCAGCGCCCGCGCGCAAGGGCCGGTGCGGCCGGTATGCGAACATGGCTCTAGCGTGACATAAACCGTCGCGCCCTGGGCGCGGTCGCCGACGGCGCTTAACGCATTAATCTCGGCATGGGGCTCACCCGCTCGACGGTGAAACCCTTCGCCTATAATCTCACCGTCACGCACGATCACGCAGCCCACGCGTGGATTTGGGTCGGAGGTATACAAACCGCGCGCTGCCAGCACGAGGGCGCGTGACATGTAGCGATGATCCTCGGCACTAAACGACGTCATACTCACGAGGAAGGCCCAGCGTCCGTGGGCTCTTGGGAAAGGCGATCAATTTCAGCGCGGAACTCGTCCAGATCCTGGAATTTACGATATACCGAGGCAAAGCGAATGTAGGCCACTTGATCGAGAGTATTCAGTGCCTGCATGACCGACTCCCCGATCTCGCGAGCGTTAATTTCTCGATCCCCCCGGGCGCGCAGCGTTTGACGAATCCGCTCAACAGCCGACTCAATCGCTTCTGCACTGACCGGCCGCTTTTCGAGCGCCCGCAGCATACCAGCGCGCAACTTGGTTTCGTTGAAGCTCTCGCGAGAACCGTCAGACTTCACCACGCGGGGCATCACCAACTCGGCGGTTTCGTAGGTGGTAAAACGTTCCTGACAGCTTGCGCATTGGCGACGACGACGCACTTGGTCACCGTCGGCCACCAGCCGCGAATCGGTCACGCGAGTATCGTTAGCACCACAAAAGGGGCAATGCATGGCGTTCAACCTATTGTCAGCCCGTGCTACAACGTGGCACGAGAAAGCAAAAATGACCTGTCAATGCGTTCTTAACCCGTCATTGTAACGTTTTGGCACATAAGCTGCACCGTTTGTGGAAGCCTGTTTATTAGGACGCCTTCATGACTGCCTTCGACACTACCGTTCATGCCCACTTGAGCCACCTTTATGGCCCCCGCGCCGCTGAGGTTCAGCGTCGGCTTAATCTGCACTTGACGCACTTTCTCGCTGCCCGCAAAGCGCCGACCGCCACCGGGAAGCGCGCCCAGCATGCACCATCTTGGAGCGAAAAAGACCAGTGGCTGATCGCCTATGGTGACTCAATTGTCGATGACCAAACGCCACCATTAGCGGTGCTTAACGACTTTTTGCAGGCGCGGCTCGGTGAACGTATCAGCGGCGTCCACGTACTGCCGTTTTTCCCGTGGAGCAGCGACGACGGCTTTTCAGTGATTCACTACCGAGAGGTCAACCCAGACCTGGGCGATTGGCAGCATATTCAAACCCTCGCCCGCCACTACGATTTGATGGCCGACTTGGTACTCAATCATGTGTCGCGGGAATCACTGTGGTTTGTCGATTACCTGAGCGGCAGCCTGCCGGGGCGTGATTACTTTATCGAAGTCGACCCGGACACTGATGTGTCGGCCGTGGTGCGCCCACGCAGCAGCCCACTGCTGGTGCCTATCTCCACCCGCCGGGGCACACGCTATCTATGGGCAACGTTTTCTGAAGACCAACTCGACCTGAACTTTGAAAACCCCGATGTGCTGCTGGAATTTGTTGGCATCCTACTGTTTTACCTAGAACAAGGTACCCGCATCGTGCGGCTGGATGCCGTCGCCTTTCTGTGGAAACGATTGGGAACGCCGTGCATTCACTTACCCGAAACCCATACGGTGGTGCGATTGCTGCGCGCCATCGTCGACCATGTTGCCCCGGGCACCTTACTGATCACTGAAACCAACGTGCCTCACCACGAAAACATCAGCTACTTCGGGCTTGACCTCCAGGCCGACGGACCACCCGACGAAGCCCACATGATTTATCAGTTCACCTTGCCGCCGCTACTACTGCACACGCTAACCCGTGGCGAGACCAGCACTCTGCAAGCCTGGCTGGCGAGCCTGCCTCCGCTGCCGGACCACTGTACCTATCTCAACTTTACTGCCAGTCACGACGGCATTGGCGTGCGCCCGCTGGAAGGCCTGCTACCCGATCACGAACGCGATGCCCTGCTTGAACTGATGCATCGCTTCGGTGGCTTTGTCAGCATGCGCAGTAACCCAGACGGCAGCGACACACCCTACGAAATCAACATCACCTGGTTTGAAGCCATGCAAGGCACGCGCAAAGGCCCCGACCCGTGGCAAATCGCGCGCTTTTTGTGCAGTCAGGCGATCATGCTCAGCCTGCAGGGGATTCCCGCCCTGTACATTCACACACTGACCGGCACCCTCAACGACGTCGAGGGGGTTGAACGTAGCGGCCGTCTGCGCTCAATCAATCGTCGCCGCTGGCAGCGCCGCGAACTGGACTTACTCCTCGACAGCACTGCCACACCTACCCACGACGTCTTCAATGCCCTTAGCCGCTTGTTGGAATATCGCCGCCAAGAGCCGTGCTTTCACCCAAATGCCGCACAGCGGGTGCTTGCCTCAGAGCCATCGCTACTGGCCATCGAGCGTGGCCCGCTAGCTAGCGGCCGCCGCCTGTTGGCGCTGTATAACGTCACCGAAGTGCCGCTGTCGTTCGAACAGCTCGGTGATGACGTTCAGTGCGCTTTATCATCAACGTCATGGCAGCCCTTGAGCGGCGAAACCGACTGGCAGCCGACGGACCCACTGCCCCCATATGCTGTGCGCTGGCTGACTAACAATCCTTAATGTTATAAGGATAGAAACTTTAGCAAGAAAAAGATGCCTATTCAGGTCACGCGCGTTACGCTAGGTCCTCGATTTTGCGATGATTAAGGAGCGTTATGCGCGACTGGTTCTCTATGCCCTTTCCGGTGTCACGAAGTTTTACCCTAATAGCCAGCGCGATGCTCGGTATGCTTATGATGCCGACCGCTCAGGCCGACTCGCTTCCAGCCCCCATCCAAGCCTTGGCAGATCAAGGCCTTGAGATTCACGGCGAGTTTGACGCCCCCGGCGGAATGCGCGGCTTTGGCGCCAGCCGGCAGGGTCAAGAACTGACCATTTACTTAACGCCCGACGGCGAGCATGCCATCAGCGGCTCGCTGACCGACCAAGACGGCGATAACCAGCTTGAGGAGGCAGCCCTGGATAAGCACGTACGGGCACCCCTAGAAGCAGAAACTTGGCAGCTACTGGAAGACAGCCATTGGATTCAAGATGGCCAGCGCGACGCACCTCGCGTGATTTACACCTTTACCGACCCTAACTGCCCCTATTGCCAAACCTTCTGGGAAGCCGCGCGGCCTTGGGTCGACGCTGGCGAGGTGCAACTGCGCCATATCATGGTGGGTATTTTAGATGCCGACAGCCCCGCCAAAGCGGCTGCGCTACTCGCTGCCGAGGACCCCGCCGAAGCACTCGTCAACCACAAGCAAGGCGAACGCATCAGCGCCAGCGCTCAACCTCGCGATATTGAAGAACAGGTCTAC
>RKMI01000142.1_pt1 | contig 49362 bp, 47 predicted proteins | sample 2174191 | NCBI WGS metagenome assembly RKMI01 (sample SAMN10236717, study PRJNA505201) | synthetic metagenome | isolation source: mock community containing 12 organisms: Thioclava sp. ES.032, Psychrobacter... | place: USA: Walnut Creek | collected 2015-10-01
ACCTGTTCGGCGAGAACAATGGCGAAAGCGAAGTGCTCACACTATTACGTGCGGACTACGCGGACGCCACACCAAACGCCGTCACGTTCTTTGAGCAGTTTACGTTCACCGCCGAAGAGCAAAGCTGGATGATTCAGCAGTTCGGCCTGGAAGAGCGCGAATTGGAAGACGTTGCCGAGCAGTGGATCAACGAAAATCCTGAACGCGTAGAGGCGATGCTTGCCGATGTAACCACCACCGACGGTGACCCTGCTTGGCCTGTTATTGAGGCCCAGATTAACGACTGAGGGTTTTCGCCATTAGCCATCAGCGGCTTGGCTCGCTGGTGGCTGCCCAATTAATCGAACGACTGTCCGTTGAGAGTGGCCAATACGCGACGCGTACCGCCCTGCTCGCGATGCTCGCCCAGCCAAATCCCTTGCCACGTTCCCAGCGCCAGACGGCCATTGCGCACTGCCAGCGACAGTTGTGTCCCCATTAGGGACGCAACCACATGCGCGGGCATGTCATCAGGCCCTTCCAAGGTGTGCCGAAAATAGTCCAACCCCTCCGGCACCAGCCGTCGCATAAAGGCATCTAAATCGTGGCGAACATCCGGGTCGCTATTTTCATTGAGAGTCAGCGAAGCCGAGGTATGCAGCAACTGCAAGTGTAAAAGCCCTATCTGACATTCCGCCAGCCAAGGCAACGCCTCGTCCACCTCGTGGGTGATAAGATGAAATCCTCGTGGCCGCTCGGATAAATGAATCTCCTCTTGGTGCCACATAACTCCCACCCTATAGTCAGGTATACGTCTATCTATGCATTGTTATGGGCAATAGACGAATTAGCAAACCTCAGCCACTCAAGGAGTAAGCGATGTTAAAACCATGGAAAGTGGTGCTAAGTAGTGTCGTGTTGGCGGGTTGTATGGGTATTCCTGAGGGCACCCAACCGGTTACAGGCTTTGAGCTTGATCGCTATTTAGGCCAGTGGTATGAAATCGCCAGGCTGGATCATTCCTTCGAAGAAGGACTTCAATGTGTCACGGCAAATTACAGCCTTCGCAAGGACGGCGGCGTCAAGGTGATTAATCGCGGCTACAACCCTGAGGAACAAGCCTGGGATGAAGCCGATGGGCGCGCTTATTTCATCGACGATGACGATGTAGGCCGACTAAAGGTCAGCTTCTTTGGCCCCTTCTACGGTGGCTACAATATTCTGGAGTTGGATGACGATTACCAATGGGCACTGGTATCAGGCCCCAACCGTGATTACCTGTGGATTCTGTCTCGCACCCCGGACATGGACGGCGAGTTAGAAAAACGCTTGCGCAAGCGGGCTGCCGAACTTAACTTTCCTACCGAGGAGCTGATTGATGTCGACCACGGTGACGCATGCCCGGAGCTCTAGCAGGCCCGTCAAACACCTCATGTCAGTGGCAACGGCGGCACCCTATCGGCCATTTCCTGCTGTAAGTAGTCGATAAAGGCACTGATGCGTAGCGGAAGATGGCGGCGGTGTTCGAAGACCGCGTAGAAATCCGCGCGTACCCCTTGCCAGCCGGGGAGCAGGGGGAGAAGCGCGCCGCTGGCAAGGTGCTCATTGACATCCCACCAGGAACGCAGCATCACACCATGGCCTTCAAGCGCCAGGCGGGTAATCACTTCACCATCGTTGCTCGCGAGGCGTCCACTGACCTTCACCGATTGCCCACTGCCAGGGGCGTTACAACGCTCAAACCGCCACAGCGGAAAGTCGCTGTCGTTTTCGCGGATGACCAGGCAGCGATGTTGGGTCAGGTCGGCAGGCGTGGTCAATGGTGGCATGCCCTTCACATACACTGGCGACGCACATAGCACCCGGCGATTGGCCAGAAGACGCCGTGCCACCAGGCGCGAGTCCGGCGGCTCGCCAATGCGAATTCCCACGTCAAAGCCATGGTCGCTCAAATTGAGCGGAAAGTTGGTCAGCTCCAGCCAGCTTTCTATCGCCGGGTGCTCAGCACAAAACGCTGACAACAAGGGCGCCACATGGCGCCGGCCAAAGCCAAAGGTGGCGTTGACTCGCAATCGTCCGCTCAGCGCCTGGCTTGCGGTCTCACCTAGGTCGTTCTCCAGTTCATTCAACTCATCAAGAATCAGCGCCCCACGGGAAAGATAGCGCTCGCCCTCGGCGGTCAGGGTCAACCGCCGCGTGGTTCGCGCCGCCAGCACGACGCCCAGCCGCGACTCCATGTGTTTCAACCGCTTGCTGACAGCAGAGAGTGACAGCCCCAGATCGCGGGCCGTGGCGGTCAGGCTGCCCGCCCGGGCAAGCTGCTGAAAGAACGCCAGGTCATCGAGTGGGGACATTAATTCTTCACTTTTAGGCAACAATAGCTTGAATAATAGCCTGATTATCTCCCAGCTAATAGAGGCTACACTCATCAAACAACGCGTCTAAATCCAACGAAAACACCGCTCAGATAAGGAGTCCCCATGGCCCATCGTATTGCCGTGATCGCCGGCGACGGCATTGGTACCGAAGTCATGCCCGAGGGTATTCGTGCCCTGGAAGCCACCGCCAAGCACTTTAATATTGATCTTGAATTCACCACTTTTGAGTTTGGCAGCTGCGACTATTATCTCGAGCACGGCAGCATGCTACCCGAGGACTGGTTCGATCAGCTAAAAGGCTTTGATGCGCTGTTTTACGGGGCGGTGGGCTGGCCTGACAAGGTACCAGACCATATTTCGCTGTGGGGCTCGCTGCTCCAGTTCCGCCGCCGCTTTGATCAGTACATCAACCTGCGGCCGTGTAAGTTAATGCCTGGTATCAAAAGCCCGCTGGCTGGCCGCGAACCCGGCGATATCGATTTTTACGTGGTGCGTGAGAATACCGAGGGCGAGTACTCAAGCGTTGGCGGCAAGATGTTTGAAGGCACCGACCGTGAAGTGGTCATTCAAGATACGGTGATGACGCGCACCGGCGTCGACCGCGTCCTCAAATACGCCTTTGATTTGGCCCAGACACGCCCGCGCAAAAAGCTTACCTCGGCCACCAAATCCAACGGTATTTCCATCACCATGCCTTACTGGGACGAGCGCGTGGTTGAAATGGCAAAAAGCTACCCGGAAATTGCCGTGGATAAATTTCATATCGACATCTTAACGGCCAATTTTGTGCTGCATCCGGACTGGTTCGATGTGGTGGTGGGCAGCAACCTGTTCGGCGATATTCTCTCCGACTTAGGCCCTGCCTGTACCGGCACCATCGGTATTGCGCCTTCGGCCAACATCAACCCGGAAGGTCACTTCCCCAGCCTGTTTGAGCCGGTTCACGGCAGCGCGCCGGATATTGCCGGCAAAGGCCTCGCCAACCCCATCGGTCAAATCTGGTCCGGCGCGATGATGCTCGAGCACCTGGGCTATAAAGAAGCCAGCGACGCCATGGTCACGGCCATAGAAGCGGTACTCAGCGCAGGCGATAGCCAAGTGCTCACCCGCGATGTTGGCGGGCAAGGCTCCACGACAAGTCTCGGTAAGGCCATTGCCAACGCTATTGGGTCGCGCTGACGGTATTGCACTAACCAATACACATAGGCATTCGCTTCGTATTTTGGCTGCCCGGTTGAAGCTAACCAGGCAGCCAATGTATGTTTTTTGACTTCTTATGTTCTACATTTTCCTGAGAGTGACTGAAACATCGGTTTCACGTCACTCATAACAACGCTCTCAAACAATAATCAGGATAATGCTATGAAACTTGGACGCCGTCAGTTTCTTTCGGCAACGGCTACTCTCGCCGCTGTCGGCACATCACCTCAGCTTTTTGCCTTACAGACCTCACAAAGCGCCACCCCTGACCGTTACCCGATTGATGCCTGGAAGGTCGAGGACAAACGCTTCAGTGACTACATGATTTTTAATAGCCCTTTGGAGCGTCATTGGAGCGAAGGGCTATGGACAGAAGGACCCGCTTGGAACGCTGTAGGGCGTTACGTCGTATTCAGCGATATACCTCGTGCCAAACAGATGCGCTGGGACGAAGCCACCGGCCAAGTCAGCGTTCTGAGAAATAATGTCGGCCACTCTAACGGCAATACCTTCGATCACCAGGGCAGGCTAATCTCATGCGAACACTACCCAGCACGTGTTTTACGCTACGAATGGGACGGCAGCACAACAGTGCTTGCCGAGCGCTATCAGGGAAAACCACTCAATGCGCCCAATGATGTGGTGGCTTTGCCTTCCGGTGGCGTGATCTTTACCGATCCAGGCTATGGCGCCCACTTCGACTATGAGGGCAAGAAACGTGACCTAGAGCTTGAGACAGCGATCTATTACGTCGATGATAATCTCGATGAACCCATCATGCTGACCGATGATATTCACAAGCCAAATGGCATTGTATTGACACCAGATGGCGAAGGATTCTACGCAAGTGATAGTGCCCCCACCCATTTCGATGAGCCAGCTCGAATCATTCGCTGGACCCTTGGCGAGGATGGTCGCAGCGCCAGTGATCGAAAAGTGATCGTTACTAGCGAAGATACGATTTTCGACGGTATGACCTGCGATATGGATGGCAATATTTGGTCAAGTGCCAACGGCGGCGAGGGCATCGACGGGGTGGTGGTCTTCTCATCCGAAGGTGACCTGCTGGGGCGGGTCTTGTTGCCGGAGGTCTGTTCTAACGTATGTTTCGTTGGCCAGGATCGTAACCGACTCTTCATGACTGCCAGCCAATCCGTCTACACCATCTATACGGCAGCTCGTGGTGCGTAGCCAATAGTTATAACGCTAGCGCAAACTGAAAAAGCCTCGCCGGACGACGCCGGCGAGGCTTTTTAATCACTGGTTAAAACAGATTAACTAGCCAGTTTGGCCGCAATGCCAGCGACATGCTTGCCCTGGAAGCGGGCGATTTTCAGCTCGCGTTCATCCGGCTGGCGAGAGCCGTCGCCACCGGCGAGCGTCGCAGCGCCGTAGGGCGTGCCGCCGCTTACCTTGGAAATATCGAACTGCTCTTCAAGCCCGTAACCAATCGGCACGATCACCATGCCGTGATGGGCCAGCGTGGTCCAGGTAGACGTGATGGTCATTTCATCGCCACCGCCGGTGCCGGTAGAGGTAAACACGCTCGCCACCTTACCTCGCAACGCGCCCTTGGCCCATAGGCCGCCGGTTTGGTCGAGGAAGGTACGCATTTGGCCCGCCATGTTGCCAAAGCGCGTGGGGGTACCGAAGATAATTGCGTCGTAGTCGGCAAGCTCCTGAGGCGAGGCTTCAGGAGTGGTGAAATCCTGCTTGCCACCGGCATTTTTGAAAGCCTCTTCCGGCATGGTTTCGGGCACACGCTTGACGGTGACTTCTACGCCGTCAACACGCTTTGCGCCCTCGGCAACAGCGGCGGCCAGCGTATCGATATGGCCATACATGGAATAGTAAAGTACCAGTACTTTCGTCATTGCTCACTCCTTTGCGCCTTGATCAGCACGTTGACATGAATAGCCATACCATAGCGCAGTGGCGAGTAGAGAAAAGCGAATGTTTTCGACCGCGAGGATCGATTTCATCGACGCTCAAGTAGTTGCGCTTTGGCGAGACGCTGACTAGCTTTTATTGCACCCCCGCATCCATGGAGCCAGGAATGACAATTTTTGAAGCCCTACGCAAAGACCACGATATTCAGCGCGACTTACTAGCACGCCTGGTGGAAACCCACGGCGATAGCGACGAAAGAGAACAGCTCTATCAGCAAGTACGTGCAGAATTGAAATACCATGCCAACGCCGAAGAACGTGCGCTTTATATTCCTATGATGGAGATTGACCTAACCCAGGAAAAAGCCCGCCACAGCGTGGCGGAACACCACGAAATTGACGAAATGCTTGAGCTTCTGGACGACACCGATTTCAGCGCGACCAGCTGGCTTACCCACGCAAAAAAACTCCAGCACCTAGTGACTCATCACCTGGACGAAGAAGAACAAGAGGTGTTTCAGCTTGCTGGACGAGGCCTTAAGGACCAGCAGAAAACATCGCTGGCAGATGAATACAACGACGAGATGCAGCGCCACCGCTCAGCCTAATCGTTGCCACAATAAAGGGCGCCCGGCACACACAATGCGCAAGTCCCGGGCGTTTTTTGTTGGTACTTTTTCAACATGCCACCGCGCTTTTTCACTCGAACGACGCCGAGGGTTGCCGGTTAAGCCGAAGATGGTAAAGGTGGGGCACGCTTATCACCTTGTTGTATTCCCAATGACACGACGCACCGTTACCTCGCGATTTTTTCTCGTTGACGCCGTTATTCGTCACGAGGAGCCAGCATGCTAAACGAGTGGCTGGACTGGACACTTGATGACCAGTGCGATACCCCACGGCAGGGTACCTTTGCCAGCGGTCACTTTGAGGTTAGCGCCCCCGGCGTTTTACGCCTGACGCCACATCGCCAACGCCCTGATGCCCACGCCTGCATTTTCTCAGCGGCCATTCATGGCAACGAAACCGCCCCTGTCGAGCTGATCGGCGCTTGGCTCAGCGCTCTAGAAGCCGGAACGCGGTCATTGGGCGCGCCCGTACTGGTGATTCTCGGCAATATCCCCGCCCTTAAGGCCCAGCAGCGCTTTATGCATACCAACCTCAACCGGCTTTTTCAGCGTGAGCTGAAAGGCAACGGCGATGAGCCCACGCGCGCGCGCCAACTTATGGCCGAGGTGGATGATTTTTTCTCACTGCATGCCGAGCTACCCAAGCTACACTATGACCTGCACACAGCTATCCGGGGAAGTCTCTACCCACGGTTTGTGGTGGCGCCCTATGCGGATACCGCCACCCAACCGGCCCAGTGGCGGTGGATCGCCGCTGCTGGTATGCAAGCCGTGTTACACCAGCATCAGCACAGCTGGACGTTTTCTCACTACAGTAAGCACTACCACGGTGCGCAATCGTTTACCTTTGAGCTAGGTCGTGTCGCGCCTTTTGGGCAAAACGATATGGCTTCACTCACGCCGATGCTTGCATTGCTGGGTAGCCTCAGCGAAGGGGTTATGCCGGCGGAGCAGGCCATTGACTCGTTACCCTATTTCCGCGTGCAGCATGAGTTAATTCGCCACGGCGACCAATTCACGCTGTGCTTTGCCGATGACACGCCCAATTTCACCCGATTTGAAGCCGGAACGTGCTTAGCAAACGACAGCCAGAACGGGGAGTATCGGGTGGGTGACACCCCATTACACGTGGTGTTTCCCAACGCCCACGTTGAAATAGGCGCGCGCGCCGCGCTACTGGTGACTCCCTGCGCGGCGCCACCTACTCATGAATAAGATTTGACAACAATAATGCTGTGGCGATGATAATTCGTTTGGCGTTGACTACGACTAACGTCGCGCTATCAAAAACACCGGGAAAGCGCGCATACGCCGTTTAGCCTGATAGAATCGCCCCTTTTTCGCGCCAGCCGCCATCAACACTCATTGTTGCTGCGGCAACCTAGTATTGGAGCCAATCACATGGCCGCTACGCCTATTCCTCTTGAAGTGCGCAATATAAAAAAGCGCTTCGGCGATACGGAAGTTCTGAAAGGTCTTTCTCTCCAGGCCCATAAAGGAGATGTCATTACCCTCATTGGGGCGTCTGGTTCAGGCAAAAGCACCTTCTTGCGCTGCATGAATCTGCTTGAGCAACCTGACGAGGGCGAACTTTACGTGCACGGAGAAGAAATCCGCTTCAAGAACACCCCGCGGGGACGCGAACCCGCCGACTGGAAACAAGTGGTGCAAATGCGCGCCAAACTTTCGATGGTGTTTCAAAGTTTTAATTTATGGGCGCACATGACGCTGCTCGAAAACATTATTGAAGCGCCGATCCATGTGCTGGGGCAGTCCAAAAAGGAAGCCACCGAACACGCCCACGCGCTGCTCGACAAGGTCGGCTTGACGGCCCGCGCCGATGCCTACCCAGCGCAAATGTCAGGCGGTCAGCAGCAACGCGGCGCAATTGCCCGGGCGTTGGCGATGGATCCGGAGGTCATGCTGTTCGACGAACCCACCTCGGCGCTTGACCCCGAACTGGTGGGCGATGTACTAAAAGTCATGCGTGATCTCGCCGAAGAGGGGCGCACCATGGTCGTGGTCACCCACGAGATGAGTTTTGCCAGGGACGTATCCAGCCAGGTGATCTATCTCCACCAAGGAATGGTGGAAGAAGCTGGCCGCCCCGAAGAAATGATCGGCAATCCCCAATCTCCGCGCCTGCAGCAGTTCCTGGCGCCTAAATACTAATCGCGAGGCTCACGATGCTTGATCTTCATGGTTACGGCCCGCGCTTGCTTGAAGGCGCAGGCGTAACGATTCAGCTAGCGCTGTTATCGTTATTGCTCGCCGTGGTGCTAGGGCTCATCACCGCCAGCGCGAAGATGTCGCGCAACTGGCTTGCCCACCGTATCGCGACGCTTTACACCACCGTTATCCGTGGCGTTCCAGACCTGGTGCTGATGATGCTGCTGTTCTTCGGCGGGCAAATCGGCGTCAACATGATAACCGACTGGCTCTACTATCAGTTTGAAATCGATATTTTCATCAATATCAACGAGTTTGTCGCGGGCGTGGTCACCATCGGGCTAATCTTCGGCGCCTACATGGGCGAAACCTTCCGCGGCGCCTTTATGGCGGTGGATCACGGCCAGATTGAGGCAGGTAAAGCCTACGGTATGAGTAACTCGTTGGTGTTTCGCCGCATCCGTTTCCCCCAGATGATGCGTCACGCCCTGCCGGGGCTTTCGAACAACTGGATGGTACTGCTTAAAACCACCGCGCTGGTCTCGGTGATCGGACTTTCCGACATGGTGCGCGTGGCGTCCGAAGCCTCCAAGGCCACCCGCGAACCGTTCACCTTCATGATTGTGGTGGCGCTGATTTATTTATTAATCGCCAGTGTGTCGGAGTGGGTATTCGCGCGCCTGCAAAAGCGCTATAGCATTGGGTATGGGGAGGCAGACTAATGGAACCCCTATTAACCTGGCTGGAAAATCAGCTCGCCGATAACAGCATTTTTACCCTGCAGACGCTTTCGCACTATGGCGCTGGCTTGACGACCACCGTGCAGTTGGTTTTCCTCTCGCTGATTATCGGACTGATCGCCGCGGTGCCGCTCGCCATTGGTCGCGGCTCACGGCATGCCTGGATCAAATGGCCTATTTTCGCTTACACCTACGTCTTTCGCGGTACGCCGCTACTCATCCAGCTCTACTTGATTTACTACGGTGTGGTGTTTGTTGAGGGCATTCAGGAGTCATGGCTATGGGTCATTCTGGAAGACCCCTTTGTACCAGCATTGATCGCCTTCACCCTGAACACTGCGGCCTACACGACTGAAATTTTCCGAGGGGCCATCAAGTCCACCTCGAAAGGCGAGATCGAAGCGGCACGGGCCTACGGCATGTCCCCCAGCCTTACCATGCGTCGGATCATTATCCCCAGTGCTTTCCGGCGCGCCCTGCCCGCTTATGGCAACGAAGTGATTTTCATGCTCCACGCCAGCGCGATCGCAAGCGTGGTCACCATCATGGATTTAACCGGCGCGGCACGCTTTGTCTATGCCCGTTACTACGCACCTTTCGATGCCTTTTTATTCGTCGCGGCCATTTATCTGTGCCTAACCTTTGCCATTCTGTATTTCTTCCGCCATCTGGAGAAAAAACTGCTGGCCCACCTACAACCCCAAACCGGCTAGCGTGAAACAAACGTTAGTTTATGCGTCGACAAAACATTGTTGTCGGCGCTAAGCTGGCAAAAGTTATGTTCCTCACCACTTGGTGAATTACATCCATCAGGAGAACCCATAATGAAAAAAGTCCTAACACTTTCGCTACTTGGCTTGGCGATTGCCGCAACCAGTGCCCAGGCACAGGAATATGACGAAGTCCGCATTGGCGTGGACGTTCCCTACGAGCCTATGGAATACCGCACCTCTGACGGCGAACTTACTGGCTTCGATATTGATCTGGGCAACGCTATGTGCGAAGAAATCGGCGTTAGCTGCGAATGGATTGTTCAAGGTTGGGACGGCATCATTCCGGGCCTCCTGTCACGTAAATACGATGCCATCATGTCATCCATGACCATCAACGACGACCGTCGTGAGCAGGTACTGTTCTCTGACCCCTACATCACGCCTCCGTCCGCCTGGTTTGCGCCTGAAGGTACCGAGCTGGAAGAAATCAGCGAAGAAACGCTTACCGACATGACCATCGGCGTTCAGCGCGGCACCCTGCAGGACAACTACGTCACCGACATGTACGGCGATGTGGCCGACATCAATCGCTACGCGACCGCCGATGACATGGTCCTGGACATGGAATCCGAGCGCCTGGACATCCTGTTCCTCGACTTCCCGGTAGGCAAGTCCACCCTGCTGGATAGCGAAGAAGGCGATTACGTGGTTGTTGGCGATATGCTGACCGAGCCGAAAGAATACTTCGGCGATGGTTTTGGCATCGCCTTCCGCCAGCGAGATGAAGCGCTCGCCGAGCAATTCAACGAAGCCCTTGAAACCCTTCGTGAAGACGGCACCTACGACGAAATCTACGCGCGTTACTTCGAAACAGAGTAAGCAACTGCTCCTCCCCAGCCCGCTGGGGAGGAGCCCCTCCTTTTTCTCTCCCCCTAAACTTGAACCGTTTTGTTATGCTTTGTTGCGTCGATGACGCATACGGAGTGGCGTGCGTCACTTTCAAGTGCATAAAAGACCGGTGAACCTGAACGATATCCACGAGTCTTTGAGCATAACGTTAACCTATGCAGGCATTCACACGGAGGTTCTATGGCGGCATCGGCAACAAAACCCTCGTCACACTGGACGGGCTGGGCTCAATGGCTCGCCCTGTTCACCATGACGGTGGACCATGTGACGCGCTTTGTAATACCCGATGGCTGGGAGCTAGATTGGGTGGGATCATCCGTTGGCCGCATTGCTTTCCCACTGTTTGCCGCCATGGTCGCTTGGCACGGCCTGTTCAATACGCGTAATCCGATGCGTTACGCTCGGCGTATGCTGATTATCGGGATAATCGCGCAACTGCCTTATATGCTGATGCCACGTGCATCTGATGCGTTCATACTCAACATCTGCTTTACCTTGGCCACCGGCCTCGCGCTAGGCTCGCTTGTGCGGTTGGGTTGGCAGCATTATCAGCAGGAAAGCATCCACTTTGGCTGGCTGCTTGCTGGCGCGGCGGCAGGTGTCACCCTGTGGTATCTGCTCGGCTTTTGGGTTGAGTATCACCACTACGGGTTGCTCTTGATTCCGTTGCTGATGTTTGCCATGCAGGCGCTGAGCGATGCCGACGGTGATTTTTCTGCGCGGCTATGGGCTGGTTTGGCGGCGTTCCCGGCCTTATGGATGGCAGGCCAAATGAATGCTTCCGATATGGCCAAGTCGTTTACGGTGGGCACCTGTATTGTGGTACTGGTGATAGCAGCAGGTGCCGCAAAGCGCATCCCCGCCATTCAGTGGGTCATGCCCAGGCGCTTATGGCTGGCCTGGTATCCTGGTCATTTCGCTTTGATCGCGCTATGGCTATTGCTCAGCGGTCAGATTGGCTAGTCGAATCATCAGCGGGCGCTCGAGGCTGGGCCAGTTGTTTCGCTTCATCCAGCATCCACGGCTGATAGCGTCGACGCTGTGCGCGACCTCCCATTTTAGCCTGATACATGGCCAAGTCGGCTTCTTTCAATAACTCGTCATGATGACAGCCGCCAGCTTGAAAACAGGTGAAACCAATACTTGGCGTCACGTCTACCCAGTGGTTTTCTAGTCTATAGGCGTCGGAAAGCGCATGCTGAATACCCTGCATATAAACTTCAGCCCAGTCGTCCAGCGCCTTGGCCGTGGCGGTATTGGTCAACGCCAATAGCACAAACTCATCACCGCTAAGCCTGGCCGCCATATCGCCTTCGTGTAGACAGCCCTCCAAGCGACGCGCCACTTGTATCAGCAAATCGTCACCGGCAGCGTGACCCAACGTATCATTGATCAGTTTAAAACGGTCCAGATCCATAAACAGCAGCAGTCCGCTGGCGTGCTGATCTCCGGCGCAAAGCGTTTCCAGACGCTCGATAAACATCCGCCGATTGGGCAGGTCGGTCAATGCATCATAGTAGGCCTGGTGATAAATAGTTGCTTCGCGGGCAGCCATACTGACGCGTAGCGAAATATTGTCGTGTATCACCAGTCCCATGCGCCGACTGGTGATAATCAGCAGTCCTAAAAACACCATCATGACGATGCCGATCATGGTGTGGGTAGGGATGTCAGATGTCACAAACATCCATTGAAGGGGCAGGCCAATCGGCAATATAAAAAAAATCACTATCCACCAAATGGCAGACAGCATGGTAACGCAGCCCGCCGCAACGCCCGACAAGACAATCGCCAGTGCCGCGACATATTCAGGATGCTCTGGAGCAAACATAAGCACACCGGCAGTCCCCCAGACGCACCCCGCCACAAAAACGGTCAGCGCAAACGAAAATAGCCATTTCGGTTGCGCCTGTGAGGTTTCGTCGGACTGCAGAAACAAGGAAGCCAGCCGCAAGCGAATCAGAGAGATGGCGATAATGGCGACTAGCCAGCTGATTAAAACGGAGGGAGCAACGACCTCCCACATAATGCTGACTAACAAAACCGCCCCTAGAATACCGGCGTAAACGGGCTGCCATAAATTACTATAGAGGATGCGCACCTTTTCGCTGGTCAGGCTCTGGGCTTTATTAGGATCTTCACGCGCAAACCGGCGACGCAGACCCGATAGAATCGCCGCACTAAAAAACTGTGGCATTCAAAAATGTCCCTTACGTTGTCGGCTCAGCTCGTCGATTCGTCGGCAGGCGCCCGGGGCTGTGCGAGCTGTTGCGCTTCATCCAGCATCCACGGCTGATAGCGTCGACGCTGCGCGCGACCCTCCATTTTGGCTTGATACATAGCCAGATCGGCTTCTTTGAGTAACTCGCCATAGTCACAACCGCTGGCTTGAAAACAGGTGTAGCCCATGCTCGGAGTCACCTCTACCGAGTGAGCTTCTAACCGGTAAGGTGATGCAAGTGTGTGCTGGACCGCCTGCATATAGTCCTCAGCCCATTCGTCCATCGCCCTAGGCGTCGTGGTACTGGTTAACGCCAATAGCACGAACTCATCGCCGCTCAGCCGTGCGACCATATCGCCTTGATGTAAACATCCTTCCAAGCGGCGCGCCACTTGCACCAGCAAATCGTCACCGGCGGCATGGCCCAGCGTATCGTTGATCAGTTTAAAGCGATCCAAATCCATAAACAGCAACAGCCCACTTGCCTGTTGGTCATCCGCGCAAAGCATCTCCAGGCGCTCAATAAACATACGCCGATTGGGCAAGTCGGTGAGCGCATCGTAGTAGGCTTGACGGTAAATAATCGCTTCGTGTCGCTTGCGCTCGGTGAAGTCCTCAATCATCGCCACCCCACCCACCATTTCCTGACTAGCGCTATGCACTCCGTTAAAAAAAGCGCGCAGCGGCGTGCCTTCAGAAGCTCTGGGGAGGTAATACGTACCCTCGTAATAACCCGTGCCTTGCCCTAAGGCATTTTTCACGGCCTTAGCGACGGCTTTATCGGCACTGCGTGCCAGCATGCAATAACCAATTAACTGCGCGCGCTCCACGCCCAGAATATCCAGCAGCTTGTTGTTGCAGTCGGTGATCGTGCCCTGCTCGTCAAAATGCAGCACGCCTAGAGGCGATTGGTGAAAAATCGACCGGTAGCGGTCCTCGCTTTCCTGCAGCTGCGCTTCCCGCGCCGCCATGCTGACCCGCAGTGAGATATTGTCGTGAATGATCCGGCTCAGCCGGCGGCTCGTGGCTACCACCAGCCCCAGAAACAGCACTAGCATCGAGCCAATCAGTACCGAGAGCGACGACCCCAGCAGAAAAAACTGCAGCATCAGCGGCAGCATAATCGGAAGCACAAAGCCCATTGCCACCCACCAGACGGCGGAAAGCGTTGTCACGCCGCCAGCAGAGATGCCGGCCACTACAATGGAAAGCGCCGCCACCTGACCAGGATGGTCGCCGGTAAACAGTGCAAAGCTACCAATGCCCCATACACATCCCGCCGCGATAGCTCCTGCGCTAAATCGATAAAGCCAGCGTTGACGCTGCTGCTGCAAGGCCGGTAAGCGATGAAAATGATAGGCCAGACCCAGGCGTAGTGCGGAAACCAACAGCAGAGCTGCCAGCCAACTCAGCAACTTCCAGTGCGCCACAACCGGCCAAAGCGCGGCGACCAAAAGAATCGCTGCGAGTACGCTGGCAAGCACGGGTGACCATAAACTGTCGTACAGCAGACGCACTTTTTCGCTGCGTAGGCTTTTCACCGTGGCATTATGTTCACTCTGGAAACGACTGCGCAGACCCGAGGCGATCGCCGTGCTAAATGGCTGTGGCATACACTCAATGTCCCTTTATGTTGCCAAGTCGGCTTGCAAGCCGATCTTATTGATTAATCAGTCTGCTCCTTTTTAGCCGATTTTCTCATGCTTGGCGACTGAAGTTCGTCATTGGCTCGTTGGCGCACAAAAAAGCCGCCTCAATCGGCGGCGATTAGACTTAAAGAGTTGACTCAAAGCTCCACGACACGGGAGGCGCCTCGGGCAATAGCGTTTGGCAGGCACGCACTTTTTCAAGCAGCTCGGCGTGGGTATTCGCCACCACATTCACATGGGCCAGTTTGCGCCCGGCCCGCTCGGCTTTGTCGTAGCGGTGCAGGTGGGTATTGGCAAGCGCCAGCAAAGAAGCGTTATCGCCTTCTCGGCCAATCACGTTGACCATGCAGGTAGGCGCAATCGCCTGGGGGCTGCCCAGGGGGAGTCCCTGAATCGCGCGGAGGTGGTTTTCAAACTGGCTGGTCACCGCGCCATCCATGGTCCAGTGGCCCGAGTTATGGACCCGGGGGGCCATTTCATTGGCCAGCAGGCTACCGTCGCGGGTTTGAAACAGCTCCAGCGCCAGTACGCCCACATAGTCCAGTTCATCCAACAGCGCGCGAATATAGCGGTCAGCGGTGTGTTGAACGCTGGCGTCCAGGTCCGGTAGTGGCGCGACCGAATAGCGCAAGATGCCATCGACGTGCTGGTTTTCCGCCATGGGGTAGAACACCACCTCGCCATCGCGGCCGCGCACGGCAATCATCGACACTTCGCGCACGAAGTCGACAAAGGCTTCGACGATCAATTGTCGATGGCCGATATCTCGCCACGCGTCACCCGCCTGTTCAGGCTGCTTAAGTACCGCCTGGCCTTTACCGTCGTAGCCTTCCGTGACGGATTTGGCCACCACCGGGCAGCCAAGCTCGCGGGCGGCTGCCTCAAGCTGCTCGGCACTTTCGACGACGCGGTAAGCGGGTGTGGGAATGCCCAAACGGTCAAACAGTGCCTTCTCTTCCACGCGGTTTTGGCATACTTCAATGGCGCGGCTGCTGGGATACACCGGCTTGTGCTGCTCAATTTCACGCACAAGCTGAACCGGCAGGTGTTCAAATTCGTAGGTCACCACGTCGACCTTTTCAAGAAACGCCGCCAGGTGCTGGTTGTCAGGGTCGACGATCACCTCGCCGATGCCCGCGCTGGGGTTGCCCGTGGTATCCAGAAACGTGAAGCGATTGCCCAGCGGGTAGCCCGCCAGCGCTAACATACGGCCTAGCTGGCCTGCGCCCAATACGCCGATATTACTTGGAATGGTAGACGTCATCGCAGGCCTCCTTATTCGGCTTCCGGCTCGGGGCGCGGGTCCGGGTTATCGAGCACTTTTTGAGTCTGTTCGGCGCGGAAGGCCTCTACCGCATTGCGTACCTCGGTGTCTTGCAGGCCAACAATTTGCGCGGCCAACAAGCCTGCGTTAGTGGCTCCTGCTTTGCCAATCGCCAACGTGCCGACTGCAATGCCGCCGGGCATCTGTGCAATTGAGAGCAGCGAATCCAGCCCTTTCAACGCCTTGGACTCCACCGGCACACCTAGCACCGGCAGGGGTGTCTGTGAAGCCACCATGCCCGGCAGATGCGCAGCGCCACCGGCACCGGCCACAATCACCTGAAGGCCACGCACGGCGGCGTTTTTGGCGTAGTCGAACAGCAGGTCCGGCGTACGGTGGGCGGAGACCACACGGGTTTCATAGGGGACGCCTAGCCGCTCGAGCATTGCCACCGAGTGCTCCATGACCGGCCAATCCGATTTTGACCCCATGATCACGCCCACTTTGGGTGCGCTGTTCGACGACATGCCATCTCTCCTCGGCCCGTGGCCTTATCAAAACGCTCAATATGCCGTGCCTCATGGTAGAGGACAGGCGAAAAATTAAGGGGTTAGTTTACCAGAGCCAAGGCGTTTACGGGGTGTCTTACATGCCATGAAATTTTCATCAAAAAAGGCATTGAAATACGACCCGGTTGGCGGCATTGTGTCTTTGTCATTTCAGACTGATGGAGCCTCATGAGTACGGCACGCTCAACTGCCCACGCGGATCTGCTCGATCCTCCGCGAAGCAGCCCTGACCTCGATGTCAGGGAACTCGAAAAACGTACGCGCTTAATGCGTATTATCACGCGTCTGATTGCGGTATCAGATATGGGAAGCCGTGAAATCGCCCGCAGAGCGGGGTTACCCGTTCAGAAGGTCAGCGACCTGCTCGCTGGAAAGCTTGAGCACCTTAACGTGGATGAACTTCACGTTTTGCGTCGCACGTTGGAAGTGGAGGTGCCATAGCGGTTTTTTATCCTCGCCACCTCAGGATTATCGTTCTCCGCTAATGCCGGCCGCTTATACAGCGGCCGTTTTCATATCCGATTTAGGCAACGACCTCAGGTCGCAATCAGCACGCCGCCCAGCGCCACCACGATGACCACCATCCAAGCGGGCAGCTTCCATACGGTTAGCAGCAGAAAACCCGTGAGTGCCAACGCGAACTCCTCAGCGCCAATGATCGCACTCGTCCACACCGGATCGTAAAGCGCCGCGCCTAAAATGCCGACCACTGCCGCATTGGCACCGCGCATCAGCGCCTGTGCCCACTGCCACTGGCGGAAGTGGTTCCAGAACGGCAGTACGCCCACCAACAGCAAGAAACCCGGCAGGAAAATCGCCAGCAGCGCAAGCGTCGCTGTCAGCAAGCTACCACCTGACGGTATCAGCGCGCCCAAATAGGCCGAAAAGGTAAACAGCGGCCCCGGAATCGCCTGAGCGGCACCATAACCGGTCAAGAATTCGTCGGCTGACACCCAGCCTGACTGCACCACCTCGGCTTCCAGCAGCGGCAGCACCACGTGCCCACCGCCAAACACCAGGGCACCTGAGCGGTAAAAAGCATCGGTAATATCCAGCCAGGCCGCCATACCGGCCAGTAGCGGCAGCAATACCAGCAGCCCGCCAAACAGCACAAGCGCGATGATGCCGACCTGGCGCGAGACCGGAAAATGCAGCGCCTCGCTCTCCGCGGTCGCCGCCATGCCACGGCAAAGCACTAACCCGGCGATGCCACCCAATACAATCGCGCCCACCTGGCCCAGCGGCCCGCTAATGGCCACGACGGCAAAGACGGCAGCCAGCGCAATACCCGCACGGGTACTATCCGGGCAGAGATTACGCGCCATGCCCCACAAGGCATGAGCGACAATTGCCACCGCCACGACCTTCAAACCGTGGATGATGCCACTGGCAATCGGCCCCTCCAGCACTGCGGCGCCAAACGCGAACAGCACCAACACAATGGCCGACGGCAGGGTGAACGCCAGCCACGCCATGGCCGCGCCCCAGGGGCCGGCGCGCATCAAGCCAAGCGCAAAGCCCACCTGGCTGCTGGCAGGCCCCGGCAGAAACTGGCACAGCGCGACGAGGTCGGCGTAGGCGGTTTCGCTCAGCCACTTCCGGCGGGCGACAAACTCGGTGCGAAAATAGCCCAGGTGTGCCACCGGCCCGCCAAAGGAGGTCAGCCCCAGCAGCAAAAACGCCCTAAAAACTTCACTCACTCGCGACGTTTGTGTCATTTCACATCCTTATCGCGCACATAAAAACGCCAGGTTAACCCTGGCGTTTTACATACACATGACAACACTACTCTTCGTTATCGGTCACTGCCCCGGTGCTGGCAGAGCTGACCAGTCGCGCGTATTTGGCCAATACGCCGCGACGATAACGTGGCGTCGGCTGCCGCCAGGCCGCACGGCGGCGAATCAACTCGTCATCGGACACATCGACATCGATGGTATCAGCCACCGCGTCGATGGTGATGGTGTCACCGTTTTCCACCAGCGCCAGCGGGCCACCCTCGAAGGCCTCGGGCGATACATGACCCACCACAAAGCCGTGGCTACCGCCGGAGAAACGGCCATCGGTAATTAACGCCACGTCGCTGCCCAGCCCACGGCCCATGATGGCCGAGGTGGGCGTGAGCATTTCGCGCATGCCCGGGCCCCCTTTGGGACCTTCGTAGCGAATCACCACCACGTCGCCGGCCACTACCGTGCCGTCGTTGATGCGCGCCTGGGCTTCTTCTTCAGAGCCAAACACCCGCGCCGAGCCACTGAACCGCGTGCCTTCCTTGCCGGTAATCTTGGCCACCGCACCTTCCGGCGCCAGGTTGCCATGGAGAATACGCAGATGGCTTTCGGCTTTAAGTGGGTTACCCAGCGGCGCGATAATCTGCTGATCGATTGGGTAGGGCTCTACATCGGCCAGGTTTTCCGCCAGCGTCTTGCCCGTGACGGTCAGGCAGTCGCCGTGCAGCAGGCCTGCATCCAGCAGGATTTTCATCAGCGGCTGAATACCGCCAATCGCCACCAGCTCGCTCATCATGTAATGGCCGCTGGGGCGCAAATCGGCTACCACCGGCACACGCTTGCCAATCTCGGTGAAATCGTTGATCGACAGCTCAACCCCGATAGTGCGCGCCATGGCCACCAGGTGAAGCACGGCATTGGTGGAGCCACCCAGCGCAATCACCACAGTCACGGCGTTTTCAAACGCCTCGCGGGTCATGATATCGGAGGGTTTGATGTCGTTGGCCAGCAGCGCCAATACCGCCTCACCCGCCGCCTCGCAGTCATCACGCTTATCGCGGGAAATGGCGTTTTGCGCCGAGCTACCTGGCAGGCTCATGCCCAGGGCCTCAATCGCCGAGGCCATGGTATTGGCGGTGTACATGCCACCGCAGGAACCGGGGCCGGGAATCGCGGTTTCTTCAATGTTCTTGAGTTCGATCAGGTCGATATCGCCGCGGGAATGCGCGCCCATGGCCTCGAACACTGAAACGATATCGGTATGGCCCTCGCCAGGCATGATGGTACCGCCGTAAACAAACACGCTGGGGCGATTGAGCCGCGCCAGGCCCATCACGCAGCCGGGCATGTTCTTGTCGCAGCCACCAATCGCCACCAGACCATCAAAGCCTTCGCAGCCCGCTACGGTTTCGATGGAGTCGGCGATCACCTCCCGTGACACCAGCGAGTACTTCATGCCCTCGGTGCCGTTGGCGATGCCATCGGAAATGGTGATGGTGTTAAAAATCACGCCCTTGCCACCGGCGGCGTCGGCGCCGTCGCGGGCATGCTCAGCCAGCTCGCCAATGTGGCTGTTGCAGGGCGTCACCATGCTCCAGGTTGACGCAACGCCGACCTGGGGCTTTTTGAAATCGTCGTCGTTAAAACCCACGGCGCGCAGCATCGCGCGGCTGGCGGCTTTGCCTGGGCCGTCGACCACGGCAGAAGAATGACGGCGGGAATTGTTAGAAGACTCAGTCATGGGGAAATATCTCTCAGCATTGTTCACGGTATCGGCATAGCTTGGCGATATATCGCGCATCCCGCAAGATGTTCATTTAAAGCGCCTTAACAGTATGCTGTTTATTGCTTTTTCTTATCATCAGGTGTAAACCAAAGTTGACACTTTCAGCACTGCCAACTAGGGCTATCAGCCAGCCCCGCGACATCGAATAGGCCAAAGCCATTGCCGCGCAATGGAAGGAGTAATTCTATGACCGTTTCTAACGTCACTTTCAGCCACTACGATACTGCCGATTACCTTCAAACTGAGGAAGATATTGCGGCTTATCTTGACGCAGTAATGGAAGAAAATGATCCAGCACTTCTCGCAGCCGCACTCGGTGACATCGCCCGTGCGCGCAACATGAGTCAACTTGCCAAAGACGTGGGCATGAGCCGCGAAGGACTCTACAAAGCCCTGTCTGGGGAAGGTAATCCGGCATTTTCAACCATCAGCAAGGTCGCCAACTCCCTAGGGTTGCGCCTATCCATCGAACCGCTTTCACGGCCGAAAGCACATAGCTAACGCGCTTATCGCGCATCCAGCAAGACGTAAACTTATGGCGACGGAACGCTATGCTCCCGCGGACATCTCATTTCGCTAGTTTGCTAGACGGCCGTGTTGTGTCTCTGAGCCTGCACTGATAACTCAAAACCGCAGGCTTTCGCATAACGCTGAAGCGTTTTCCAACCGGGGTTACTGTCACCACGCTCTAGCCGACTGATATTACTTTTTTGGGTATGCAGGCGCTTTGCCAATTCGTCTTGAGTCAGGCCTGCTTGCTGTCGCATGGTGATTAGCGTGTTGGCCAATTCAAACTCAGGTGCCAAGCGCTCATATTCCGCTTTGACCTCGGGATTTTGGAGCGCCCTATCCTTTAGTGCTTGTAAGCTCATGACCGTTGTACCTCACGTTGTCGTATACGAGCCAGTTCCAATACCTGGCGGGGCGTTTTTTGGCTTTTCTTCACAAATGCATGAAGAATGATGATTCTCTGCCCATTCACATAGCAAAATAAGGAGCGACCGATTCCCTCTTTGGCTTTTGCTCTTATTTCGAAAAGCCCATCTCCTAATGATTCAGTGTGTGGCGGCCCCAAGTTAGCACCATGCTGTTCAACCATTTCCAATAACCGCAGCATTCGGGCCTGTATTTTTGGCGGCATACCGAGAATTTCACCATCGACTCCCGGATAAAAATCAACTTTCCATTGCATTACCCAGCTCCCTGAAGGTTATCTTTTATGATAACTCATTTGTCGTAAAAGTTCCTCTTTCCAATCCGCACCCCGCAAGACGTTAACTTATGGCACCATACCCTTAGCCACCACCACCGCCGTGAAGGAACCTCGCGCATGCCCGCCAATTCGCTGCTTTCGCCAACATCGCTAACGCCAGGTTTCATGGTGGTGCATGGCAACCGCCTGGAAGATTTGCGCGGATTGGCGGTGGAGTGGATGCGCCTGCACCCGCTGGGGCCGCTGGAGAATGAAACCATCCTGGTGCAGAGCAACGGCATCGGGCAGTGGCTGAAATTGGCGCTGGCGGAAGACCCTGACAACGGCGGCGCGGGGATTGCGGCGGCGCTGGACGTGATGCTGCCCGCGCGGTTCCTGTGGCAGGCCTACCGCACGGTGCTGACTCACGTATCGCACAACGAAGACGCCGTGCCGGAAACCTCGCCGTTTGATAAATCGCGCCTAGTCTGGCGGCTTTTGCGCCTGCTGCCGACGCTTGCCGGGCAGGAGGTCTTCGCCCCGCTGGCGCAGTTCCTGGAAATCGATCGCGACCAGCGCAAGCACTACCAGTTGGCCGAGCGGCTGGCTGACCTCTTCGACCAGTATCAGGTGTATCGTGCCGACTGGCTGGACGCCTGGGCCAACGGTGAAGACGTGCTGATCACCGCCCGCGGCGAGGCCCGCCCGTTGGAAGACCACCAGCGCTGGCAGCCCGCGCTGTGGCGCATTCTGCGTGACGACGTGGCCGCCACCCAGGGCGATGCGGGCCTCGACAGCAGCCGTGCCCAGGTGCATCGGCGCTTTTTGAAGGCCACCGAAAAGCTTGAGGGCCAAGCCTGCCCGCCAGGGCTGCCCCGGCGGCTGATCATTTTCGGCATTTCATCGCTGCCCCAGCAAACCCTGGAAGCCCTGGCGGCGCTGTCGCGCTGCTGCCAGGTGGTGCTCTGCGTGCACAACCCCTGCCAGTACTACTGGGCGGATATCATCGAGCACAAGGACCTGCTCCGCGCCAGCCGCTACCGCCAGCGGCGCAAAACCGGCATGCCGGAAGCGCTGGACGTGCTGGGAACCGGCGACGCTGACGATGCCCTGCACCTCCACGCCCAGCCGCTGCTCGCCGCCTGGGGCAAACAGGGCCGCGACTACCTGCGCCTGCTGGACGAGCACGACGATACCGGCGACTACCAGACCCTGTTCGAACAGCAGGCGCTGCGCATCGACATGTTCGAGCCGTTCTCCGGCGAACGCGGCTGCCTGCTCAGCCAGCTGCAGGACGATATCCGTGAGCTGCGCCCGGTGGCCGAAACCCAAACCTACTGGCCTGCCCTCGACCCGGCGGACGACTCCCTGGTGTTTCATATCGCCCACGGCCCCCAGCGGGAGGTCGAGATTCTTCACGACCAGCTGCTGGCCGCCTTCAGCGACGACCCCGAGCTGCGCCCGCGGGACATCATCGTCATGGTGCCGGATATCGACCGCTACGCGCCGCACATCGACGCGGTATTCGGCCAGCTTCAAAGCGACGACCCACGCTTCATTCCCTACACGCTATCCGACCAGGCCAGCCGTCACCGCCTGCCGATGATGATCGCGCTGGAAAAGCTGCTGCGCCTGCCGGAGCTGCGCCTGTCCGTCAGCGACCTGCTGGATCTGCTCGACGTCCCCGCCCTGCGCCAGCGCTTCGGGCTTGAAGAGCGCGACCTGCCGGTGCTCGAGCGCTGGATGGAAGGCGCGGGGATTCGCTGGGGGCTCAACGCCAAACAGCGCCAAACTCTGGAGCTGCCCGGCGGACTCAGCCAGAACACCTGGGCCTTTGGCCTGCGCCGCCTGTTGCTGGGTTACACCGTAGGCGATGGCGACGCCTGGCAGGGCATCGAACCGTTCGACGACATCGGCGGGCTGGAAGCGGGCCTTGCCGGGCCCCTGGCGACGCTGCTGGAAAAACTCGAAGCCACCTGGGAGACCTTTCGCCAGCCCACCGACGCCGCCAGCTGGGTCGAGCGGCTGCGCACCCTGCTGGAAACTTTCTTCCTGACCGACGACGCCCAGGAAAGCGTGATGCTCACTAAGCTGGAAAATGGCCTGCAGCAAATCCTCGAAAGCAGCCGCGAAGCCCAGTTGGCCGATCCGCTGCCGCTTTCCATGGTGCGCGAACACTGGCTCGCGCAGATCGATGAGCATAGCCTCTCCCAGCGCTTTCTGGCCGGGGCGGTCAACTTCGCCACGCTGATGCCCATGCGCGCCATTCCCTTCAAGCGGGTGTGCCTGCTGGGCATGAACGACGGCGAATACCCCCGCTCCCAGCCGCCGCTGGACTTCGACCTGATGGGCAGCGACTACCGCCCCGGCGACCGTTCCCGCCGGGAAGACGACCGCTACCTGTTTCTCGAAGCGCTGCTCTCTGCCCGCGACCAGCTCTACATCAGTTGGGTCGGCCGCAGCCAGATCGACAACACGACGCTTCCGCCCTCGGTACTGGTCGGCCAACTGCGCGACCACCTGGCCGCCGGTTGGCACTTTGAACATGACGCCCCGCTGCTTGACACCCTAACCACCGAGCACCCACTGCAGCCGTTCAGCCGCCGCTATTTCGAAGACAGCACCGAGTCCGCGCAGCTATTCACCTATATCCATGAGTGGCGTGGAGTCCATGAATGGCGCGACGACCAAGCCCCGAGAGCGCCACGGTCTCAGCTCGAAAAGCTCCCCCCGCCGGAAAACGCTCCTGCCAGCCTGTCCCTCGGCCAGCTGGGCGGCTTTCTGCGTGAACCGGTGCGGACCTTCTTCAATACCCGGCTGGGGGTGTATTTCGAGCAGGAAGCCATCGCCGAGCTGGACGCCGAACCCTTCGCGCTGGACGGCCTGCAGAACTGGCAGCTACAGGACCGATTAATCGCCGCCCAGCGACACGCAGTCGACAACGGCGAGCCGCGCCTGGAAGCCCTCGACGCGCAGCTGGAACGCTTCCAGCGCCAGGGAGTGCTCGCCATGGGGGCCTTTGGCGAGCGCATGCGCGAGTCGCTGGCCGAGCCCATGGACGACCTGTTCAGCGCCTACGAAGACGCGCTGGCCCAGTGGCCCATCGTCTTACCCGCGCCAGAGCCGGTTTACGTAGAAAGCGCCGACGGCATCGTGCTGGAAGACTGGCTGAACGAACTGCGCCAGAACGAGGCTGGCGACCGCTGCCGGTTGTTACTCCTCAGCAGCAGCCTGATCAGCCAGGGCAGCGGGCGCGGCCAGTACCGCTGGACCCACCTGCTGCGCCCCTGGGTCGCGCACCTGGCGGGCAACCTCAACGGCCCGATGACCACCCAGCTACTTTCCAAGGCAGGCAACATCACGCTGGCCCCCATCGCCGCCGACACCGCCCGCGCTCACCTGGACACCCAGATGACCGTCTGGCAAGCAGGCCTCCAAGCCCCGCTGCCGCTGGCTCCCCAGGCCGCCTTCGCCTGGCTGACCAAGCTAGGCACGCCGGAGATCGCTGAAGAAAAAGGCCGGGAAAGCGACGCCTACGCCGCCGCCGAAGGCGCCTATGACGGCGGCCGCTTCCAGACCGGCGAAGTCGCCCAAAGCGCGTACCTGGCCCACCAGTGGCCACGCTTCGAGCGACTGTTCAATGACCACCGCGAACAGGCACACAGCTTCGCCGCGCTGACCGAGGCGCTCTACGCCCCGCTGTTCAACGCGGTCAAAAACCCCGCTGGCAAAGACCAAGAACGTAGTGGAGACAGCAAGAAGAAAGGAGCGGCCCAATGAACCAGGATGCCAACCGCGTAACGCCGCTCAACGCGCTCACCCTACCCCTCCACGGCAGCCGCCTTATCGAGGCCAGCGCGGGCACCGGCAAGACCTTCACCATCGCACTGCTTTACGTGCGCTTGGTGCTGGGCGGCCAGCACAGCGAAGACGACACCGCCTTTGTGCGACCGCTGACGCCACCGGAAATCCTGGTCGTCACCTTCACCAACGCCGCCACCCAGGAACTGCGCGAACGCATCCGCAACCGTCTGGTAGAAGCTGCTGGGGTGTTTCGAAAAGAGCCTGACCAGGCGAAGGGAGCAGGCCAAAGCGAGGGTCTTTTGCCAGGGATGGCAAAAGTAGCCCCCACGGACGGGTTCACGGCGCCCTCGCGTCGGCCTGCTGCCGAGCCGCCTGCTGATGACCCGCTGCTCCTCCAGCTCCGCGACCAATACGATGAAGCCACCTGGCCCGCCTGCGCTCGCCGCCTGGAACTGGCCGCCGAATGGATGGACGAAGCTGCGGTTTCCACCATCCACAGCTGGTGCTACCGCATGCTGCGCGAGCACGCCTTCGACAGCGGCAGCCTGTTCTCCCTCGACCTGGAAAACGACCAGCACGAACTGGAACAGGAAGTGGTGCGCGACTACTGGCGCACCTTCTACTACCCGCTGGACGCCGAGGCGCTGGGCCACATAACCCGCTACTGGAAATCCCCCGACGAGCTGCACGCCCAGGTCGCCCGGCTGCTTGCCGAAAGCGACGCCCTCGGCAGCCAGCGCCCTAACCCGGCGGAGACCCTGAGCGCCGCCGAGGCCGAACGCCAGGCAACGCTCAGCACCCTAAAAGCACCCTGGCCCGCCTGGCTGGACGAACTGGTGCCCGCGCTGGAAGACGCCGCCAAGCGCAAGGCCTTCAAAGGCCAAAGCTTCAACGCCAAAAACCGCGCCAACTGGCTGGGGGCGCTGCGCGAATGGAGCGAAAGCGACCTGGAACGCCCCGCGCTGACGCCCGCCGCCTGGAAACGCCTCACCCCGGAGGGCATGGCCGAGATATGGAAAGACGGCGCGCCGCCCTGCCCGGCGGCCTTTGAAGCGCTGGCCGAGCTGCCCGAGGCACTCAAGGCCCTGCCCGAACCGCGCAACGACCTGCTGATTCACGCCGTGCAATGGTGCAAGGTGCGCCTGGAACGCGAACAGGAACGCCGCGCCGAAATGGGCCCCAACGACCTGCTCAGCCACCTGGACCGCGCCCTGCAAGGCCCCAACCGTGAAGCCCTGGCCGCGCAGATTCTGCGCCAGTTCCCCGTCGCGCTGATCGACGAGTTCCAGGACACCGACCCCATCCAGTACCGCATCTTCAACGCGGTATTCGAGGTCGCCAAGCCCCGCCGCGACGCCGCCATTCTGCTGATCGGCGACCCCAAGCAGGCCATCTACGCTTTCCGCGGCGCGGATATCTTCACCTACCTGCAGGCCCGCCAGGACACCGCCGGCCGCCACGTCACACTGGGCACCAACTTCCGCTCAAGCCGCGCCATGGTCGAGGCCGTCAACCACTGCTTCACCTACGCCGACCGGCAACCCGCCGGGGCCTTTCTGTTCCGCGAAGAAGGCGGCGACAACCCGCTGCCCTTCCAACCCGTGACCGCCAAAGGCCGCGACGAACAACTGGTGCACCAGGACCAACCACTGCCCGCCATGACGCTCTGGGCGCTGCCAAGCGACGAGGCGCTTTCCAAAACCGCCTACCAGACCGAAATGGCCGAGCGCTGCGCCTCGCACATGACCGAACTGCTCAGCGCCGGGCAACAGGCAGAAAGTGGCTTCCAGAAAGACGACCAGCTCACAGCGCTGAAGCCTTCCGACATGGCGGTGCTGGTCAACGGCCTGCAGGAAGCCCGCGCCATTCGTCTGGCGCTGGCCAGCCGCGGGGTCAAAAGCGTTTACCTCTCCGACCACGACAAGGTATTCAGCTCGCCCATGGCCGGGCAGGTGGAGCGCTGGCTGCGCGCCTGCGCCGAGCCGCTGGCCAGCTCCCGCCAGGCCGAAGCCCACCTGCGCGCCGCCCTGGCCACGCCGGTGCTGGGCCTCACCCTGGCCGACCTGGACCACCTGCAACAAAGCGAGCTGGCCTGGGAAGCGCGGGTCGAACAGTTCAGCCACTACCATCGCCTGTGGCAGCGCCAGGGCGTGCTGCCGCTGGTCCGCCGCTTGATGGTCGACTTCGACATTCCCGCCCGCCTGCTGGCCGAGTTCGAAGACGGTGAGCGCTTGCTAACCGACCTGCTGCACCTGGGCGAACTGCTCCAGCAGGCAAGCGCAGAACTGGACGGCGAACACGCGCTGATTCGCTTTCTTTACGACGCCATCGCCGACCCGGAAAGCCACGGCGACAGCCACAAACTGCGCCTGGAAAGCGACGCCGACCTGGTCAAGGTGGTCACCATCCACAAGTCCAAGGGGCTCGAGTACCCGCTGGTGTTTCTGCCATTTATCGCCAACCACCGCCCGGTCAGCGACAAGGACCTGCCGCTGCGCTGGCACGACGCCCACGGCAACCTGCAACTCAGCCTGAGCGCCGATGAAGACACCCTGGCCACCGCCGACCGCGAGCGCCTGGGCGAAGACCTGCGCAAGCTCTACGTAGCGCTCACCCGCGCCCGCCACGCCACCTGGCTGGGGTTGGCGCCGCTCAAGGAGCTGGAAAACAGCGCCATCGGCCACCTGATTAACGGCGGCAAGCCCCTCGACCCGGAGGCACTCACCGCCAAGCTGGATGAATTAACTGAAGGCAGCGATATTCGCGTTGATGCGCCCCCCGAGCCCACGGCGCTGCGCCTTGCGCCGCCCCAGCAAACCACCACCCTGGAGCACGCCCGCACCCCCAAACGCCCGGCCAAGGAACACTGGTGGATTGCCAGCTACTCGGCGCTGCGCCTTTCCGGCACGCTCACCGCCCCCGTGCTCACGCCCCTGGAACCCACCACCGCCCAGGAAGCCACGGCGTTCGAGGTGCTGGATGAACCGCAGGATCTCTCCGAGCCGGACGCGTTTCACCTGCACAAGTTTCCGCGTGGCCCCGGTCCCGGCACCTTCCTGCACGGCTTGCTGGAATGGGCAGGTAGGGAAGGCTTTGCCACCGCCGCGACCGACAGCGCTGCCCTTGATGATATGCTCTGGCGGCGGGTGCAACTGCGCGGCTGGCAGGCATGGCAAGAACCGCTGGCCGGTTGGCTCACCACACTGCTAACCACGCCCTTGCCACTGAACCAAAGCGACAGCGTGCCGCTCACCGAGCTTGGCAGCTATCAGGTCGAGCTGGAGTTCTGGTTCGCCGCCAAACAGGTCAACACCCAGGCCATCGACACCCTTGTTAGCAAGCACTTACTGCCTGGGATGGAACGGCCCGCACTGGACGCCGACACCCTGAACGGCATGCTGAAAGGCTTTATCGACCTGGCCTTCGAGCACCAAGGGCGCTTCTACGTGCTTGACTGGAAATCCAACTATTTGGGGCCGGACGACAGCGCCTACGAACCCGAAGCCCTGCGCCAGGCGCTGCTGACCAAACGCTACGACCTGCAGGCCGCGCTTTACCTGCTGGCCATGCACCGGCTTTTAAAAGCGCGCCTGCCCGACTACGACCCGCACCAGCACCTGGGCGGCTCGATGACGGTCTTTCTGCGCGGCAGCCGCAGCCCAGGGCGCGGCGTCTTTGCCGAGCCCGCCCCGGTTGAACTTATTGAAGCTCTGGACGCCCTGTTTGCCGGTGAGCCGGTTTCCACCACGTCGCAAGAGGCCACGCTATGAGCCGCAAACGCACCAACGGCCACCCAGGCGACACCCAAACGTTTGACCTGTTTGACGACACCAACGCCGAGACGAGCGAGCCAACGCCCACGGCGGCTACCACGCAAGTAAGCGCTCACCTTGCGCTAAGCGACACGACCGAACTACTAGCGCTGTGCGAGCGCTGGGTGGCTCGCGGCTGGCTGCGGGATCTAGACCGCGCCCTGGTGCGCTTCCTCGCCATGGAAGCACCGGACGCCCCACCGCTGCTGCTACTCGGCGCCGCGCTTGCCAGCCACCAGCTAGGCCGCGGCCATGTGTGCCTGGATCTAAACGCCACGCTCAGCGCACCGGACTTTGCGCTCTCGCTACCGCCGGAAGGCGACGATCTTACCGACCCGCCGCCGCTACCCAGCCAGGTGCTCGCCACGCTAACGCTCGCCGAATGGCAAGCCGCGCTCAACCACCCATTGCTTGCCAGCGCCGGCCCCGGCAATACCCCCCTGGTGGTCAGCCACAACGGCAACACCACCAAGCTCTACCTACGCCGCTACTGGCAATACGAACAAACCCTGCACCAGGAAATCGCCAACCGCCTCACCGGCGAAGAAGGCACCTGTAGGAGCCCAATTCATTGGGCGATGGGTGACGAACGTCACCCCGAATTACTCGCCAACGCGCTAAACGTTCTATTTAAAAAAACCACAACCCTAGACTGGCAAAAAACCGCCTGCGCCCTCGCCGCCCGCAACCGCTTCGGCATTATTACCGGCGGCCCCGGCACCGGCAAAACCACCACCGTGGTGCGCCTGCTCGCCCTACTGCAAACCCTGCAACTGGCTGAGCCCAATGCCCAACCGCTGCGCATCCGCCTGGCCGCCCCCACAGGCAAAGCCGCCGCCCGGCTGAATGAATCCATCGCCGGGCAGGTAAGCCTCTTGCCATTCGAGTCATTAAGCACTTTGTTGGAGCCCGATTCACTGGTGGTCCGACATATCGGCGATGAAGCGGGCTCGGGCCAACTACAGGCAGCAATACCAACCGAGGTCACGACACTTCACCGCTTACTAGGCGCCCGCCCCGATACCCGCCACTTCCGCCACAACGCCGCCAACCCGCTGGCGCTGGACGTGCTGGTGATCGACGAAGCCTCGATGGTGGATATCGAAATGATGACCGCCGTGCTGCGCGCCCTGCCCGCCCAGGCGCAGTTGGTACTGTTGGGGGATAAAGACCAGCTCGCCTCGGTGGAAGCCGGTGCCGTACTGGGCGATCTGTGCCTCCGCGCCGAAGCCGCCCACTACACACCGGAGACCGCTCAGTGGCTGGAAAGCGCCACCGGCCAGCCGCTACCGCAGGACTACATCGACGCCCAGGGCCAGCCCCTCGACCAGGCGATTACCATGCTGCGGGTCAGCCACCGCTTCAACGAGCACAGCGGCATCGGCCAGCTGGCCCAGGCGATCAACCAGCCAAGCCACGCCCAAAGCGACCAGGAAAAACACCAGGCGGTGAACCAGGTACTGCGCCACGGCTACCCGGACCTGCACCACCTGACGCTGACCGACGACGCCGCGCTAGATAAGCTGGTCATTCACGGCAGCCCCGACAAGTTTATCAACGACGGCGAAGGCCGCACCAACCACAACGGCGCCCCCATCGCCCCACCCACCGGCTACCGCCACTACCTGAACGTACTGAACGCCCAGCGCCCGCGCGGGGCATCGTTTGAGGAAGATGCGAAAGCCTATGACAACTGGGCAAGCGCCGTACTCAGCGCCTACAGCCACTTCCAGCTGCTCTGCGCACTGCGCAAAGGCCCGTGGGGGGTAGAAGGCCTGAACCTGCGTATCGCCAAGACGTTGCGCCATGAAAAGCTGCTGTACGGGAGTGACTTCACGCTGGAAAAAGGCTGGTATGAAGGCCGCCCGGTGCTCGTTACCCAAAACGACTACGGCCTGAAACTGATGAACGGCGATATCGGCATCACGCTAGCGGTACCCGACCCAAGAACGCCCGGCAAATCGCTACTTAGAGTCGCCTTTCCCACCAGCGACCCGGAAAAGCCCATCCGCTGGGTACTCCCTTCTCGCCTGCACGCGGTGGAAACCGTGTTCGCGATGACGGTACACAAATCCCAAGGCTCGGAGTTCTTGCACACCGCCCTACTGCTACCGCCCACCCTCAACCCAATCCTCACCCGCGAGCTGGTCTACACCGGCATCACCCGCGCCCGCGAATGGCTTACGGTGGTTGAAGCCAAGCGTGGGATTTTGAATGAGGCGGTGATTAGGGAGGTTATGAGGGTTAGTGGGTTGGATGAGATTTAACGCCTCACTTCACCGGCAGCAATAAGCAGAGCGACAAAGGAGCGGCGCTTATTGCTATCCGAGTGCATGTGATTGTTATAAATTACTTTCCGGCAAGCTTTGCTGCTTCTTCTATCCACTTAGAAAGATCTTCTGAATTTGTATACTTATATGCCTTAAAGCCATTTTTTTCGATCTGACTCGGTATCGCACCTGGAGAACCAGCCTCGCCGCCTTTATCTTTCAAGTGATGAATTTGGACAGCTACGAGACCATTCCCCCTAGCCAAAGATTGCTCTATTTCATAATCAATATATTTACGGTCTTTAGTACCATAAGTAACAAAGACGACAGTCACTGAGGTGCGTTCGAGCGCTCCGTCGATCATTTTTTTAATTTCTTTATCACCCTTTTTCTTTGCCTCCTCCCACAAAGAGGCGTCTTGGAACCCCGCTGCTGCAGTCCCGGTTACATTAGGAATACTACGTATTTGATTGACCTTCCAGACATACTTGTAGTGAAAACTGAAAAATACACGACGTGCCATGATTTACTCCTTGCAGATTAATTCTAAAGTTTCGATTATCCTAGACAAGAGCTGATCTGGATCATCAACGTCTTCACCTAGCTTTTGAAATGATTTTTTTAATTCCTCTGTTGATCCAGGGAAATAACCTTCCCAGTTCGCTACAACCCTATCCCAAAGCTCTTGTGCCATCCAGCCGCTTGCGCCAATTGGCAAAACTGACAAATTCATTTCCTCGGCGAGCTTAAACTCTTCTTCAACGCCACCAGCCAGAGCTGTTGTGCCTTCTAGATCTTTATTTCCCATAAAAAAGATGGCAACCCCAGCGCGACCGATAAGGTCTTTCCTATACTCGGACCACGTTTCGGCTCGCTCATCGGCGTCTTCAATATATTGGGGAAATGGCCTCAAGATAGCATAATCAGCGATTCGGAGGCCCGGTTTTTGATAGACTTTTCTAATAACTCCAGTAATAAAGGCATTGCCTATACCTAAGCCGACACCTGAAGCAACCTTGAATCCCTTATCGACGAGAATCTCACCTAGAGAACATAGAAATCGCTCAACGCTCTCTCTATCCCATGGTGCGAACTCGTGAGCGCTACCAGATAAGAAAACTGTATTCCTTCTATATCGATGCTCTAGTGTCTTGAGCATATCAGTGATTTCTGAGTAGTCGTTTACCAATATTGTTTTAATATTAAATCTTTGTAGATCCTTTATTAACAGCCCTTGCCTAATGGATTCATGCTGAAAAATTTCATCACTCGGGCAATCCTTTCGCTCGACCACCTTGAATATGCAATAATGTTGCCTCTGGTGCTCTTTAAAACTTATTCTAATTCTACTGAGCACATAATCGAGATTCGGATCAGAAAGACCGAACCCTATAAAAAGAAATGTTTTAGAAACCAGATCGCCAGAAAGCGCGTTAACATAAGGGCCTTTATCAAGGAAGTATCGCTCGTAGTCATCTTTGGTGATTACGGCAGAATCGGCGTGATCTACATCGCCATGCATCTTATAGACTACCGCATCCCTTCCTTTTCGAGTCGTTGCCAGTTGATTAACTGTATATTTTACATCAGGTAGCTTTCCTGCTTGCTCAAGAGACCTCTCAATTAGCTTATCGTAATTTGTTGTCCAAAAGGTTTCTATGGGCAACCTCGCTAAAATTTTATGGTTCTCGGTGGGAGCAGAACTCTTGCCAAGCTGATCCAATATTTCTTGGTTAAGCCGATGCCGACCATTATCATTAACGTGAAACTGTGCTAAGGTGATGAGATCTGTTTCGGCTTCTATATCAATTCCTAGCTCATCAGCCAGCGGCTTGAGTAAAGACTTCCAATTTACATAACCTGCGGGAATTGATAGGCCAGCTCCGGCGAATATTCCGGCGTTATGCTCAAGTAATTCGCCAAGAAACCTATCAAGAAATACTTGTTTCTCTCGTTCACTAGACATCATGCCTCCGATACTACGTTATAACGCCAAGGCTAAGTGCAAACCGGCCAGTTTGACCCCCTTGTTAACTTCTGATTTCTAGTAGCTCGTAAAAAATAGAAGATTCATTAGTTAATGGATTTTCAGTTTCAGTGACTTGGCAATAAAGTGTCACTTCCTGCTCAAGGTGAAGTTCACTGACGGTCGGAAGTAAGCGTTTAGGATAAAGTATTTTTATGAGGTTACCTTCCGCTGACCTTAAGTCTATCCGTTCACGCTTGCTTAGCAGCTCTACTTTTCCGTAAAGAACCACCCGTTCTTCTTCCATCACTTCAGTAACCTCAAGTGCAGCTGTTACTGAATCAAGAACATCTTTACTTCCTTTCCAATGTCGAACCCTCTCTCCCGAGAATGTCCATGTAAATTCAGCTTCAGCATCATGGGTTCGAATAATTTTTAGAAAATTACGCAGACTTTTGGCGCCTAATGGCCCTAAGTCGTTAACTGAATTAAGAAATTCTTCCCCTCTTCCCCCAGAATCAAGAACGGAAAATACGCGCTCGATAGCTCCTTTACTTAATCCATCATCTAATAGATCCCTCTCAGCCGCTGCTGAAACTATAAACCTCGAAGATCCGGGCAAGAGCCCTTCAAGCCTTAAATCTAAATCCCCGTATAAATGCTGTGGAACTCTTTTCCTATCTATACCACCTTGGGTTAGACGGAGCGCCGCGTAGCCAAGTGTTTTTCGTACTTCTTCAGTCAACTTTGATACAAATGCAAGAGGAGCACTACCAGTTTTAAGATCTGGAGCGTTTATTCGGAAATCCAACATTTCGAATGCCGGACTTACCTTCGAAGTAAGTTCGATCTTGTCTAATTCATCAATATGGTTTTCAAGCGAAGCAGCGGTCAACTGATAGGCGAAATTTCCTTCTTCAGCCTTTTTATTGGCCTCTTCGAGGAGCCTTCTTGCCTCATTCTTTTGTTGGCTAATTTTTTCACTCATGTCGCCACCATTATCCGCGCGATACCTTTCGGCTGCTCGTTTCTGTCGAAGCCAAACCAGCCACGCCAATAACTCCTCAATTGTTGATTTTCAGCTGCACAAAAATAAACGTCTAAGCCGAATCTCTTTTTGACTGTTGGCTTATCTAATAATGCTTTGAGCAAGTCTTTTTCCTGAGGCGGTAATGCATTTACTTCCGTTTCAGATGAAAATATAACCAAGTCGATATCATTCGGGTTTAACTTATTCGTCGTGAAAGAGCCATCTAGCCACAACTCGGCCGAAGCGCCCAAATCCGAAAAAAGCTTTGCGTAAGCTTCAAGATTAGCTATCAATTGCGCCCTTGTCCTCGAATCTGCAAAGTCTTTGAGAAAATGATTTCCAATCTCATCCAGCTCAAAGTCGTGCAGTCCGGGCTCCAGTATTGGTTCTTCTTCCATGTCAGACTCTTATGTTTAATTAACGCTTGGCTTTGCGGCGCACCGAAGCGCCAGCTAGGTGCGTCCGACAACAGCCGCTGGTTATGTGCTGCTACGGCGCTGCACCACGGTTTTGTAGATGATGCGTCGATTTATCTTCTGCTTCCAAGCGGTTTGCTTGGGTGACAACTTCCGCTTCCTGCGAGTATCCATTAAAAACTTGTACTCTTGATCGAAGATGTAACCAAGCTTGAAAGCATGATAGATCAAATCTTCGTTTGCATTGGCAGTATCATCGACCGCTATTCGACGCAGTCCAGCGAAAAGGTTTCCGGTCTCGATACCGATAAACCGGTTAATACAGACATTACCGACATACGTTGTGTTGCCATTTATCTGATTGCGGATGTAGCAATGCTCTTTGATATCCTGGCCGCAGGGACAGCTATCAAATTCCTCACTGACTTCAACACCAATGAGCGCCCATTCAGTTCTCGCGGTATCGAAGTCGGTTGCCACTGAAAGGGGGAGAATATGGGCAGCCAACCGCTCTCTATTGTGATCCACACTCACCTCCCCATGAGCACATAACAGTGATTCTTATACGCCCCGCTGCATAACCTCAATGAACGTGACGGCACATTGATTGATGTTATGCAGCCAACCTAATCAACATAACCGTTTGACTTTATTAAAACCACAGCAACCCACAGCTATATATAAGAATTCGCGTGCTGTCGCGTTTTGCTATTTTAAATAATACTAGCGGTTGCTCTGTGCATAGATCACACAACTTGCACCGCTAGCCTTTCCCCACCAAACGCCACCCTACCCGCTACCGCTTCCATCCCTTCAATCGGCTGCTCGTAACTCCAGGCAATATCTTTTTTGTCGCCCAGCGAGAAATACACTGTATTGCCTTTAAACGGGCAATAGGTGGTCGTTTCTGAGGGGGTAAGCAAATCCATCCGCACGTCTTTACGAGGGAAGTAGTGGCGTGGCGGGTAGCTGGTTTCGCAGAGTTCGAGGGCTTGGGTGGAGTCGGCAAGTAGCTTGCCATCCACATGCACCTGCACGCGCGGGTTAACGGGGTGAAGCTCGATGCGTGGGGCATGTGGCATTACGTTGTTCCCTGCGGCGATTTTCGCTCTAGTAAAATTAGCCTAGCAGTTAACTTATGTTAAACACACCCTCGCATCTTAGCTTTTAGTCGGTAGCGGATGGATTGGAGGGAGGATTCAGGCCTTCTTTACAAACTGGGCGGTCAGCATCATGTCGCCAGCGCCGTCGACCTTGCAGTCTAGCTGGTGGTCCTTGCCTTCCTTAAGCCGTTTGATCACGGCTTTGGTGCCAATCTTGAGCACGATAGAGCTGTTTTTCACTTTAAGGTCTTTTACCAGCGTTACTTTATCGCCTTCTGCCAGCAGGGTGCCGTTGGCATCTTTGACGGTGACCTCGTCTTCAGCGGCGGCCTCAGCGGGGTTCCATTCATGGGCGCACTCAGGGCAGATGAACAGGCTTTGGTCCTGGTAAACAAATTCAGACTGGCAACGGGGGCAAGGCGGGCACGACATAGTAATGGCTTCTGTGGTTTGATTAGCGGCCTATGATACTGCGCCTTGGCGGCCTTGGCGAATGGAGTCACACCAATCAAGGTTGCCCGCCCTGCCTATTGATCCGGAGGGGACAGATGGGCATCGGTCAAGGTGCGTGGTCGGTAATCACAGGTTGTATCGCCCCAGCGCGTCCAGACGCTGTCATCGATTGAAATATTGACCGCCGGTTTTCCCTGCATCCCTTTTGAATATTGTCGGTAAAATCGACCGTCTTCTGTCTTTCCAATGCGTTTGAATTTGGCGTACATCCCCCTCAGAAACTCGGCGAAAGAATCTCTTGGCGCTGTCTTCCAGGCATCCTCAACAACGTCGTATTGAGCCACTTTCAGGCCAGCTTTTTCCGCCTTGCCTAACATCCACTTCAGCGAAATATCGGCCAGTGTGTCGTCAGCGCCATACCCGCCGCCTACATTGGCGTGGGCACCGATAAACCAGCGCTGCTCTACGTCGCGGTTACCCGGTTTTTGCTTGCCATCCTGGCTGGTCCAGAGCGATACGTTGTAGGTCGCTCTGTGCTCGTCCAGCGCTACTGCCTGATAGGCATGATCGACAATGCTGGAAAGCTCCGTATCGTGCCAATCGTATTTGCTTTTAAACAGGGTGGTGCCGGGCACACCCAGCGCGCCAACGGTATCCCATATGCCGATGAAATGAATCCTCGGCTGGCGGCTGAAGCTTTTCTTGAAATCGGTGCAAACGTCAGCGTCTGGGTGCAGCGCCTTGTCCCGATAAATGCTTTCGGCCTTATCGAGCAACCCTGGCGTGACCACATGCATTAACCCGCATTTTCGTATCAACCCCACCAGGCTTCTGGCCGTGTAGGCACCGCGGCTGAACCCGAATATCCAGATCTCATCGCCTTCTTTATAGCGCCTGGCAAGCCAGTCATAGCCTTTCAGTAAATGTTTGCTAAGCCCGACACCGAAGGCACCGCCGCTAATGCGCTGAAACCTGGAGGTACCCACACCGGGATCGTAATAGAACCGTTGTTTAACACCACCATCGTAATCATGGATAAGCCGTGTAATACGATAAACATTCGTCTGGTCTTCAGGGTCGTTCCACGTTCCATCAAATAGCAGAATCAATTTTTGTTTTGTCATTGTGTTCCCCATGATGATGCGCACCCTTGAACCGTGCCCATTACCGCTGACGGAGGGACAGCGGATGCGCTATGTATCCTTGGGCATAGCACCACCGGCGGCCTCAGCACTATGTAACTAAATGTAGTCGAAAATTAACCCCCATGCTCGTTTATGTCCAAGCCGCTAGGAGAGTGCAGGGATATAGTGGAGTATCGAGTGTGAGTGAGCGGGAAGGGTGAAGAAATTTGATGACATCCGCTCACTCTTAATCAAGTCCGTTTAAACGAGGCGAACTATCAAGGATGCATAACCACCCGACCAAACGGCTTTCCGCGTTCAGCATACGCATGGGCATCGACCGCTTTCTCCAAGGGAAAGCGCCGGTCTATCAGCACTTTGAGCTTGGCGTTAGCGACATCGTCGAGCATGCGATCCACCGTGGCCGCGACGCTTGGGTACCCGAATTGCGTGCCCATAAAGACCCCAAAAAGAGACTGATTGGCCTGTAGCGCTGGCCAGAGATCCACGGTGAGCTCGCCGCCTCCAGCATTGCCGACGAAAACCAATCGCCCTTCAGCGGCCAGCAACTGAAGCGAGGTCTGCAACGTCGATCCGACAGGATCAACAGCGAGATCAACTCCCCTGCCCTGTGTGTACTCAAACACGGCCTTAACAACGTCTTCTCGTTGATGGTCGACGACATGATCAGCGCCCAGTGATTTGAGTTTCGCAAGCCTTTCCGAGCCGCTTGAAACGGTGATGACAATAGCGCCCATCCGTTTCGCAAGTTGAATAGCGGCAATACCGACACCACCCGCACCGGCCTGTATTAAAACGGTCTCTCCACTCTGGAGTGCGCCGCGCGCGAATAGGCAGTGATGTGCGGTGCCAAAGGATATGGGCAGCACCGCGGCCTCAGCAATATCAACGCCATCTGGAACGAGCCACGTCTGGCTTTCGGGAATAGCGCGTAGTGTTGCATGCGACCCATCCAATCCGAAGCTCGTTACTCTGTCGCCAACCTTGCGCGTACTCACCGCACTACCCAATGCAACGACAACGCCTGCCGCTGCATATCCCACGATGTAATTTTCTCGGGGAGGGGGCGTCATCTGGCGGTTGATTACATCACCACCCTCTATCGAGATCGCCTGAACTTCAATGAGGACGTCAAATGCTCCGAGCTCTGGATCAGGAACATCTGCATAGCGCAGAACCGTTGGATCTCCGCATTTGTCATAGACTGACGCTTTCATCTTAATCTCCATATATCAGGTGCGTCATGGGTTCGATGGTGGAGAGTTCCCCAACCTGTGGACGCAACTCGGCGAACGGATAGTGTGAAACATAAGCTCTCGCGCAGGGCATTAAGCAATGTCATACGGCTATCGAGATCGGCCTAGCTAAACGTTCGGGTTATCTCCATTCACAAACGAATACAGCTGAATATCGGACCGGCACATCCAGCCCTGGCTAGCCCAGAACTGTTTGGCCGCTTCGTTCTCGGGAAGAATCATCAGGTGTGATTTCAGAATGCCTTCGTTTTTAAGCGCTTCCAGGCAAAGGCTTACCAGCTGTGTTGCGATGCCTTTGCGGCGCTGGGAATCCGCCACCGATAAGTGCTGCACGTAACCACGCTTGCCGTCGTGGCCTGCCATGATCGTCCCCACCAGTTGCCCTTCTACCTCTGCCACAAAGCTCAGGCCGGGGTTCCTCCGCAGGTACTTCTCGATGCCAGCTCGGGAATCCGCATCGCGCAGCCGCACGCCCTCGCTTTCGCTCCATAGCGCGATGGTGGCGTCATAGTCGTCGATGGTCATGGGGCGGTAGTGCATGTATGAGGCTCTCCCGGGTGGCGGTTAGTTTCGGGCGTTAATGTGCACGCCCACGCATAGCGCGGATATCATCGAGATCAACGGGCCTTGCGAGCATCGACTTATAGCGAATCAAGTCTTCCTTCAACATCAGGGGAAGCGCCAGGCCTAGTAAATTGACGGTTTCATAGCGGGCAAAGTCTATATTTAGCGGCACCCATGCTTGGCTGGCCGCATCAAAAATGTGAGCGCCTTCGGCGTTGCCGACTTCCACCTTAATGCCTTCATACTTGAACTGAACATAGGTTAAATCCCAGCCCTCCTCGCAGCGTTGCGCCGCGGGTTTGGATATGTACGCCTGCCCTGCCTGCACCACCGTCATAAAATGCTCATCGGGGACAAACAGGTCAATATCATTCAGCGCTCGGCCAGCACCATAGCCCTTTGCGGCGAGCCCTCCGCAGATCTGAAACGGGATATTTCTATCTCTGAGTAGTCCCACTATCCATTGGGCTGCTAACGGGTGCATGACTGTTCCATCTTGTTGGCTAATACCGGCTTACCGTTGTAGCAGGCCTCAAACTCCCCGGTCACTCTAAAGCCATATTGCTGATAAAGCGCTTTTGCCGTCACGTTGCTTTTTGCGACGCAGAGCGTAGCGGGGCTACCGATCCAGGCAATCATATGGTCAAGCAGTTGACTGCCAATGCCTTGGCGGCGAAAGCGCGGGTGAACAAGTAACGTACGAATCTCATTTCCATAGACCGCTCCATACCCGCGAATGCCTTTATCGTCATGAACAAATATCGTTGATTCCATCAGCTCCCGTAGGCGTGTCTCGTCTTGCCTCAGAGGTATGAGTACAAATTGGCCTTGCTCAAACCGAAGCTCATCCAGTTTGGCGAGTGAGTAAATTTCCTCTATGGCTTCAAAATCCTGGTCTTCGAATGCTCGTATCATCGTTTTGGCTAACAATCCGGGAGTGGCCTCTTCTTGGACACTCTAAATGGCTAGTGTCCTTTTAGCTGCTCACTCAACGCGACGAGGTCTTCAGCTACAAAATCCCATGCTTGCTCTGCCTCTAAATCCTTGCGCTGTTGCGGGCCATACTCTGTGCGACGGGGTATAAACGCCGTTTTCATTCCCAATGCACGAGCAGCCCCCAGGTCGTAATTGTGCGCTGCGCATAGCATCACCTCTGCTGGCGGCAGGCGAAGCAGGCGGCAAGCCCCTAAATAGACCTCAGGGTCAGGCTTATAGTGCTGGAATAGCTCGGCGCAAAACACCATATCCCATGGCAGTTTGGCATAACGGGCAACGTCCACCATTAACGACAAATTGCCGTTGGTCAGGGTGGCGATGATGGTTTGCTCTTTCAAGCGCTGAAGGCCACGTTGCACGTCCGGCCATGGGTCTAACTGGTGCCAAAAGTGATTGACGCGATTAATGGTCGCCTCGTCTAGCATCACCCCATGTTGATTGAGGAGTTTAACCAGGCTTTCCCGATGCAGATCATCCAACCCCGTCCACGGAATTTCGCCTTTACGCACCCGATCCATCGAAGGCGCATAATGCTGACGCCATTGATCCGTCAGCGCTTCACTAGGTAGCTCAATTCCCAACTCCTGCTCTAACGCCCGGAACTGGTTAATCAAACTGGAGCGCCAATCGACAATAGTGCCAAATACATCAAACACGATGGCTTTCATTCACGTCTCCTTGACGCTGTATGGTCATTAGTAACCCCAATAGTGTCATGCCGATCAGCAGGCTCCAGCCGAGCATAAAGCTGTCGCTTATATCCAGCATCCACCCGAGCAGTGGCGGCACCGATACTATCGCCAGTTGGTTAATCGCCATGGCCAGCCCCAGCACAAAGCCGGTTTTATCGGCAGGTGCCGACTCCGCCACATAAGCCACCCAAGGGCCGTACCAGCCGAAACCAAAAAACCCTAACCAAGCCATCAAGCAGCCCAGCATGAACGTTGAGTGTAACGGCAACCAGACTAATACCAGTAGCCCGACGATTACCGCTACCATGCACACCATGACCGGGAAATAGCGCGAGAGGCAGCGATCACTCCAGGCTGCCAGCAAAATGCGCCCGGCAACCCCGGCTCCTTGGGCCACGAATAGCAACGTCGCGGCTTGCAGCACGTCCATCTGCAAACGGCTGTGCAGATAGAGCACGGTAAAAATCAAAATGCCGTACTGAACCGAGATCAGACTAATACCGGACGCCATGATCTGTTTCATGGCCGGTTCGCGAATCATCGCCAGCCGCGACAAGACGACGTTTGTCACGCTGCCTTCAGAGGCCCTTGCGACCGGCACCACGCCAGCAGGGGCACGGTAAAAGAGTATAAAGGCCAGCGCCCCGAAGATCGCAATCAGCCCGCCCACGAGAAAAGAGCCGCGCCACCCCCAGGTGATAGCGACGGTTGGCAGTATGATCGCCGCCAGCGCCCCGCCCAGGGGCAAGCCTGCCTGACGAATGCCCATGGCAAAGCCGCGCTGGGATTTATCAAACCAAGCGGCTACCGATTTGCTACCGCCAGGCTGGGCGGTACTGTAGCCCGCCCCTACGATGACCAAAAACAGCAGCATGGCCCAGTAGCTTTCAGCCAGTACGGCAGCGCTAAGCGCGATGCCCACGACGAGGGTGCCGGCACCCACCACCCATCGCTCACTGAATCTATCCAGCAACTCCCCGGCGACTAACAGCCCGACCACAGGCACCAGCTGAGAAGCCGAGACCAGCGCCCCAATCTGAAATGCAGAAAGGCCCATATCTGCCTGTATATAGACGCTGATGGCCCCAATACCCTGCACGAAAAAACACGCCGCTGCTTGAGCCAGGGTGGCTATCAGCAGAATGACCCAGCGGTAGTTTTGAGCAGAAGCCATAGGCAGCATCGTCGTCATAGAGGTTCTCAGCACATTGAGCCTTCCCCTAGCATTAGCCATTTATGGGCGTTAAGCCACGACGATATCGCAACGCCTGTTGCCAAATCAGCAAGCACTGTGTTTCGCCTATTTAGGTTGCGCTATAGGCTCATCAAAAGGGGCGAAACAGTTGCTAACGCTGCAACGTGAGCTGGGAGTACCGATCAAACAACCTCAGAAAACGCTCTCACGTCCTTCATTTCCAGGAGACCATCCCATAGCCGCTTAGCTTCTGCGGTTAAGGGCGCTGTTCGTCGCAGCAGGGTAATGTTTAGTGGCACATCAAAGGCTGTACTTCCCGCTCGAACAAGCTGCTTAGCGCTGAGATCCTCTCGCACTAGCGAACAGGGAAGCCATGCAACACCCAGTTTTGATAACGTCATATGACGCAAACTGTCAGCTAGGCCAGCATCATGATGTTGCTGAAGGTTTAAGCCTTGCTGCGCGAGCATGGCACTCAGCGACCACTCCAAGTGGCACTCTTGTGAGTAATTCAAAAAAGAGAGGGGGGAGCCGTCAGCCACATGTAAATTAAACAGTGGCTGACCGGCAGCATTTGGCGCGCTAACAGGGATGAGGTACTCGGTATCCAGCTCAATTGAAGCGTAGCTATCACTCACTACTCCCAAGCGCCTTGCGATAAGGTGTTCACAATCGAATAGCGCCGTGACGAAGTCGGTTTCTCCCTGATTGAGCGCGGCCAGGCACTCCGGCAAGGTATCCGACTCAATACTAAATTTAGCCTGTGGGAACTGCTCCTGTATGCGCGGTAACCACTTGGGAAAGAGTATCGTCGCCATAATATGGGGTGAGCAAAAGCGTATCCGCCGCCGCTGGTCATTAAGATCATCAACCACGGAGCGTCGAAAACGATCAAAGGAGCTAAGTGCTTGCTCAGCTACCGTTTGCAGGCTGAGGCCTGCCTCCGTCAGCACTAACGCGCCTTTACGCCGCTCAAACAGCGCGGTACCTGCCCACTCTTCAAGCCCTTGAATACGGCGACTCAGCCCTGACACCGATACATGGCGACGCTCAGCCGTGCGGCTAAAACTCTTGGTCTCACAAAGAACCAGGAAATCTCGCAAGATGATTAAATCAGTCATTGAAGGCCTTCGGGCAGGTACGCAGTAATCTTACTTTAGCTAAAATCATCCCTGGGGAAATATGTTATTAGAGAACAGGCTTGCCGAGATGCGACTGAGTTCACTCAAGCGCTACGTTGAAGCTCTCAGCGGCCGAGTGCGTATCGATATAGAGCTTCCCGATGGAAGCCATCATGGCTTCCTCCTGCTGTAACGCTTCAGGACTACGCCATCTTCTGCCAGTGCTGGATACTAGAGAGATCCTCGTGTTCTAGCTGCTCTGCTTTGAAGAGATCCCAACGCATTTGTAAATTCAGCCAAAAATCTGCTGAGACATCAAAAAATCGTGCCAACCTTAGTGCCGTGCTGGGCGTAACACCCCGCTTTTTATTCACCAGTTCATTGATCCGCTGGTAAGGAACGTGGATAGCAGATGCCAGCTCGCGCTGGGTAATTTCCATGGGCTGCAAAAATTCTTCCAGCAACATCTCGCCTGGGTGCGTCGGTTCACGATACTTCGGTATACGTATCATTTATCTATCCTCTTAGTGGTAGTCCATCGGCTCCAAATGCCACCCTTGTTCGGTTGCCAGCAGGCGGTCTGTCAGGGCGAGGTTTTCCAGAAAGGCATCGTCATGGGATACCACCACTAACGCACCTTGGTAACTGCGCAGCAGGGTTTCCAGTGCCTGTGCCGATGGCAGGTCGAGGTGGTTATTGGGCTCGTCGAGCAGCAACAATTGCGGGGGCGAATCGGCGTAGAGGATGCAGGCCAGTGCTCCTTTCAGGCGTTCACCCCCGCTTAGTAGCCCGCTGGGTGTGGTGATCTTCTGCGCGTCCAGGCCTAATTGGGCCAGTAGCATGCGCAGCTCACCCTCCGTTGTGGAGCGGTTAGCCAGTTGCAGCTGTTCGAGCACGGTTTTTTCCGGCTCAAGATTCTCCAGCCGCTGATCGAGATAAGCCCTTTCAGGGGTCACCTTGCAGGTTCCAGATAATGGCTCAATCTGGCCCGCAATTACTCGGAGCAGCGTTGACTTACCACAGCCGTTGGGGCCAACGATACCGATGCGCTGCGGCCCTCTTAGCAGTAGGCTAATGTGACGAGTGGCTCCCATGACGAACGGTAGCTCTACCCTCTCCAATTCTGCCAAACAGCGCTTGGCAACCTGATTGACGGGGATCTCATGCAGGGTGATGTGCGCCTGGTCTTCAACCTGCTTTGCGGCTTCCAGCACACGCTGGTTAAGCTGATCACGGCTGGCCGCCTGCTTTTGTCGCAATGCACCGGCGGAGTTCTCGCTGCGCTCTTTCTGACCATCCAGTATCGACTTGGCCTGATTGGCTTCCTTGCCCTGCCGTTTACCACGGGCGTGCCGTTTCTCCTGGCGTTCACGCTGCTTGCGCATCGCCCGCTCCTGGCGTTGGCGCTCCAGCTTATGTTGATTGAGTTGGTCAATCGCAGTTTGCTGCTCGTGGGCTTTCGCTTCCGCATAGAAGGTGTAGTTGCCCCCATAGCTATGTAGCCCAAAGGGGGAAAGCTCCACAATGCGCGCCATGGATTCCAGTAGTTGCCGGTCATGACTGACCACGATCAGTCCACGCGGCCAGCGTTGCAGCTGTTCGATGAGCGCTTGTCGGTTTGGCCGGTCGAGATGGTTGCTTGGCTCATCAAGAACAAGGAAATCGGCATTCGAGAGCATGGCGCCCATTAAGGCAACCCGCATGGCTTCCCCACCGCTCAGTGTGCTGGCCGGTGTGGCGGCCTCAAGATAGCTCAAGCCATTACGATCAAGCTCATGGCGGAACCGCTGAGGCAAATCCCAACGGTCATCGACTGCCTCAAAATCCTCTGACGCCGTACTGCCAGCCTCGATGCGTGCCAGCGCATCCAGCGTCGTGCGCACACCCGCGAGGTCAGCGACTGAGGAACCCTCCGGCTGGGCCACTTGCTGGGCAAGGTAGTGAACTTTGTTTGGGCGCTGACAGTGCCCGGTGGTCGGTGTCACCAGCCCCGCGAGGATTTGGGCCAAGACTGTTTTGCCGATACCATTGCGCCCAACCAGCCCCGTGGGCCGCGTATCGAACTGCTCATAAAGGTCGGTAAAAAGCGTTCTGCCATCCGGCAAAACGTAGGAGACACCCTTTAAGGTGAGAGGGGTAGTGGTCATAGTTGATTCCAGCGATGCCGAGTTCTCCCCCTGGGTCAGGGGCTAATGGAGACTGGCCGTCATTGCAACGGCGGGCATCAATGGCTCATTGGACAACTACCTCTTCGTGGAAAGGCTTTCAATGATACAAATAACGATAGGGAGTCGGCAAGATCATCGCGCGGTAGCTTTCACCAAGTTCCAGGCCAAGTAAATTGACAGTTTCATAGCGAGCCAACTGTCTGTTTAACGGCACCCACTTAACGAAAGCTCATCAATAACAGTTTCCACTCTTCTCCGAGCCTCACCTTGCAGGGTTTGTAGCGGCTGGGGCAAACAGGGCTGGCTGACCTTCCCGGTGAGTTCCGCAATGGTGGCAGCGACCCGCAGGCTGCCGCCGTAATCACGGTAGAGCGCCCATAGCGGCTCGAGTGCTCGAGAGCGGGCCATCGCTTGCTCGGTATCGCCTGCCTGGGCGGCGCGGGTGAGCGCCAGCGCCATGTCCGGGTATAGCCCGCCGATCACCGAGTACCAGGCATCGCACCCGGCGAGTAACCCGGTGGCGGCGGCGGAGTCGCCGCTGATGCCGATGGTCACGTCGCTGGGGATTAACGCCCGCAGCCCTGCCACGCGTGCCTTGGCAGCGGCAAGGTCGTTCTGCACTGGCGGAATTTTGATCGAGCGCACCTGGGGCAGCTCGGCAATGCGCCCGTGCAGCTCGTCGCTGAAATTAAAATGCGTGGTGCCGGGGTTGTCGTACACGCAGAGCGGCACGCTCAGCGAGCGGCAGACCGTCTGGTACAGGCTAAACACTTCTTCATCGGTGAGCGTTTGATACGACACCGGCGCCAGCAGTACGCCGCTTGCGCCCGCTTGCTGGGCGTTTTCGGCGTTGACCAGCACATCGCGGGTGCGTAGCGCGCCAATACCGGCGATGACGGGCACCTTGGCGGCGCTTTCCACACCCAGCTTGACCATCCGGGCGCGCTCGTCACTGCTTAGATAAGCATAATTGCCCGTCGAGCCCAGCACGCCGATGGAGTCCACGCCTGCTTCCGCCAGGCGCGCCACTAAGCGAGCAAACTCATGCTCGTTAATGCCCTGTTCGTTCATGGGGGTTAGCGGAAATGCGCTTAGGCCGGTAAACATGAGGAATGATCCTTTTGAAGTGGCTGGCGGTTGTTGCCCTACTGCCCGAAGCTGATACCCAGACGCAGCGCCTGTAGGCCGTCAAACTCGACACTGACTTCGTCAGAGAACACCGGGTGGCCCTGCACGGCCATATCCACGGTCGCTTGAGCGCCGCGGTAGGTGACGGTGATGGCGATATTGGCTGAGGTACTGATCGGCGTCGTCAGCCCGTACGTCACATCATCGACACTGATAGACGATAGCCCGCGATCCTCCAGTTGCTGCTCAACTTCCTGCTGTACGGCAACGCCGTAATAAAAGTAAATGCCAGCGTAACCAAGCGCTACCAGTACAATCAGTGCAAAGAGCTTTCCCATGCAAAATCCTCAAGAGTATGCGTTTGGCATCACGCTGGGCGTCAGGGCTTTCAGCGCCCGCCCACCTCATCCGAGAGGTCGGGGCCGGGATGCAGGCGGCCCGGCCAGCGTAACACCATGATCGCCAGAACGTTGCGGTGTTCTCCACCCGCCAGCCCGACTCCCCCCGAGGACGAGGGGATGATGCCGCTGGCAGGGTCTATCGCCGCCACCAGCGCCTCGCGCACCTGGCCCACCAGTGGGTGGTCCTCGCGGCCGGCCAGCAGGAAGACCAACGCCACCTCGGCTTGGATGTCGGCCGTGGCCCGGGCCAGGATGTTATCCGCCTCCCGCGCCAGCGCTTCCAGCACCCAAGCGTGCGCTTCCGGGTCTACCTTCCGCTGGTAGTAGCGGCTGTCAGCGATGACGAAGTGGGTCAGGCCATAGAGCCAGTTATGGTACTCGGCGTCGTCGAGCTCGGCGACTCGCTCGGGCGGGTAGTGACGTCGGAAGGCCGCTTCCACCTCCCGGCGCAGGTCCATCACGCCGAGCTGGTGCAGGAAGTACGCATAGTTGGCCACTTGAGCAGCGTAAATCCCGATCACCGAAGGGTCGGTCAGGAAGGCGGCCCATTCGACCTCTGCCTGGTAGTCCAGCGCCCGCTCGTGGTCTTCAATGGTCGGTAGCAGGCCGTGGTATTCGGCCTGGACGAGGCGGAACAGCAGCCCCCGTGCGAAGGGAATCTCACCCCACTCACCTAGCATGGCGCGTCGGGCGCGCTGCTTGGCCGAGCTCTGCGAGTAGTCGGCAACGATCGCCCGGCTGCGGGCGGCCGCGTACCGGGGCTCGGCCAGGCCGACGATGTCCTCCTCAAGTCGCGCCAGTAGACGCTCGCCGTAGGCGCGATTGAGGGCCCGCCAGCGCTGCTCGCCCGTCAGACGGTAGAGACGCTGGGCAAAGTGGCGCTGCTTGTCCTCGGACAGCGTCGGCAACGCCCCCTCGTAAACTTCTTGGATGGCCAGACCAGCATCGCGCTGGACGTCACGTTCATCATACGGCTGGATGGCGGCGCAGCCGGCCAGCACCAGCGCAATCATTAGTGAAAAGAGCTTTCCCATACCGAATCCTTGGTGGTGTTCACTAACAATAGGCCATCAACGCACAGTCGATGAGCAATTATGTACAAGCATCGGCGACATTGTCGGCATAAGCTAAGGCTGTACTTCATCAAGTAAGGTTTCATCAGGGGAGTCGGCATGAGTAACGCCAGCCGGTTTGAGTTCTTCAAAAGTCATCATGTGCCTACGCTCACGGTGCTGAAGGCGGGCATTGAGGATTTCAGTTACGACCCGCATGCCCATGAGGAGTATGCCTTTGGCGTTACGCTGGCCGGGCGTCAGGATTTTTTCAGCGGCGGGCAATTTCACCGTAGCCCCCCAGGCAATGTGATTTTGTTTAACCCGGAGGAAGTCCACGACGGCCATTCGGGCGGCGCACAAGCGCTCGATTACCTGATGGTGTATGCCCACCCGGAACAGGTGAGGCCGCTGTTTGCAGAGGTGCTTGGCCGCGAAAGCGCGGGTGCCTTCCGTTCCAATCAAACGCTGATTCAGGATGCTCGCCTGCGCCATGCCATTTTGGAACTGGCGCGTTTGGTGTCCACGCAGTCCGGTAGCTGTATCGACCAGGAGAATGCGCTTTACCAAGTGATTGAGCGCACCGTTCAGCTAGGCGGCCACGTTCAGGAGCGCCGCGTAACCCATCGCCCTGATGCCCTGCTGGACCTTGCTAAGGCGTATATCCACGCGCATCTGGAAACGGATATGTCGCTGGACGACATCAGCCAGGCCGCGCATTTATCCAAGTACCATTTTTTGCGGCTGTTTCGGCAACACTACGGCATGACGCCTCACCAGTACGTGATTAACTGCCGGATCAATGCGGCCCGCGCGGCGCTGGATCAGGGGGCGCCGCTGAATGAGGTGGCGTTGCGGTTTGGGTTTGCCGACTTTAGCCATTTTAATCGCCGCTTCAAGCGTATCTATGGCATGACGCCCCACCAATACCAGCGCGATATCACGCGTTAGCCCTACCCAACTTTGAGGTTCCAACATGTTAGCAATCGTCGCCTATGCCCTGGGCGTCATGTACACCCCTGGGCCTGTGAATCTGCTCGGCCTGAATGTCGGCATCAATGGCCAGGCTAAACAGTCGGTCGGGTTTTGCCTGGGCGTGGGAATGGCAATGCTTGTTTACCTGCTGGTGTTGGGCTGGGCGGGAGCTGCCTGGATCAGCGGTAGCGCGCTCATCATAGTGAGTGCGCTGGGCTGTAGCTACATTGTGTACTTGGCCTTCAAAGTCGCCCGCGCCAACGCGGATTTGGGCGAGCCTGACCATGCACCGCGCCTGCTGAACTTTCGCGATGGGCTGGTGATGCAGTTGCTCAACCCGAAGGCCATCGTCGCGACCCTGCCCATTGCCACCCTTCAGTTCCCGCCGGCGGATATTCAGGGCGCAAGCCTAGTGGTCTGGGCGCTGGGGCTGTCCGCCATGGCGGCGGGCGCCCCCGGCAGCTATGTGGTCATCGGTAGCCTGGTGGGTGAGCGCATTAAAAGCACACGGGTGGTGAAGGGCTTTAACTGGCTGATGGCGGGCTTGCTGGTTGCCGTCTCCGTGTCGATCGGCTACGAGCATGTGTGGCGGCCGTTGGTGCCCTAAGCCGATACCTAAGTACAAGACTTGCATGCCAAATTCTGTACTTTCAGCTAGTTCTGCTTCCGCCGGTGTTACTGGTCTTTGTACTCTTCAAGCACCTCCTGTGCTTCTGCCTCGATAGCGTCCAGCACCTCTTCAGGCACTTGGTAGCGGAACTGCTTACGCCGGTTGTTTGAGAGGCGCCCCTCGTTACT